>Ga0209149_1002861_pt1 | contig 9998 bp, 6 predicted proteins | sample WorMetTyACAVOLI2_FD_187423 | JGI IMG/M metagenome (GOLD analysis project Ga0209149, IMG submission 187423) | Marine gutless worms symbiont microbial communities from Max Planck institute for Marine Microbiology, Germany - Olavius algarvensis... ... | reverse complement strand
GGTTTCCATCACTGCACAAATAGCCCCTGTTGGTCGAAAAGCGCTACGCCAAAACATATCCTTGGCGTATCACTTTCACAGCTGCTACGCCAGTGGCGTAGCTGGCGTACCGGCTCCGCCGCCTATGGTGAAAAAAACTATGACGATATGTTAAGCCGTTTTCATCTGGTACCGGAACGTAACGGACAGACAGATTTGCTATATCAATATCGCGCGTCAGTATGCTGACACGCAATAAAAATCAGATAAAAGATAATCCTACCCGATGCAGGCTTCACGTTTTCACAGTGTCAGTGGTGTACAGATCGTCGAAATCGATTTACCTCAATTTTACCACAAACACCTGCGGCAGATGGTTAGGTCGGCTTATATATGAGCGCGCGGTGCACTGGTGCAGCACAGCCGACCCTCGACCTGAGCTGTACGCGCTCTAGCGAAAGCTGCGGCTGTGTTGTTGGCCTCCTATAGAGAGAAGAGCAGCAGGTCCGTTGACCGCTGCTGTATGGCAGAAGATCAGTTAGCGACGTTAGGCGATACACCGTCAATGTTTACCGTTAACTTCCACGCATGTGATATATCGCCATCATCATAATACAGAGACTGTAAGGCTCGTTTGTCTTCAATCTTTTAATCTTTTATTGAATAAGATGCGACAAACGCACATCAACTATTAAACATACAAGTACAGTGATGGAGTTACAAATGAGTTTCTATGTAAAACAGTACAATGGCTGCAGCGTGTCATCATCGTCATCGTATTTATTTCTCAAAAACAGAACATAAATAAATTTTACGGGTAGTTTGAAGATAAGTATAGGCGCAATCCCTGTTCTCCCTTTTTTAGTGTCAGTTATAGCATAAACCGTCATAAAATACTTATTCAGTATTATACCGCCTCGTGGGTCGGTTAGGGTTCAGCAGTAAGGGTTAGTGCCAGTTATAGCATTGCGCCTACTTATCTTCATGTGCCCCAATTTTACAACTAGGCCTACTAAACGAAATGACAAACTACAGTCGCTATAGATAGTATTATAGTGTAACAGTCACAGGGTCACCAAATAGGCTAGTGAAGCCATTTTGTCACTGCCGGAGGCTATGCATATTGCGCGGACTATGTTGTCGCACGATGTCCGTCCGTCTGTCTGTCTGTCCGTCACACGACGGTATTCTATCGAAACGGCTAAATATATCATCAAACTTTTTTCACAGTCGGATAGCCACACCGTTCTAGTTTTTAAGCGCCTCACTTTACTTTAGTAAAAGAGGCGCTTATTGAGATAGGCTGTGTCGTGACGTCGTTGGTTGGTTGTCACGCGCGTGCACTGTGGCCAAACGGTGCATCCTAGGCCTATAGTTACTATGGAACACTAATAGGAAACTCTACCCCAGGAATTCAGTGGTACAAATTTCGACCCCCTGGGGTGACCCCTAACCGGGGAATGGGCCCCCCGTGAGGCGCTTTTTGTCAGATTACTTTGACCTCTTGTTACGTACCAAACGGTAGGCAGAATGGCAATACGCCGACGCCGCGACCCCGTAACGCGGGCGTCAAATGCAACGGGTATGAAAAAATCGCGATTTTCGACCAATATCTCACTTTATCTCGGAAATGATACGAGATAGAGCCATTTACAATGGGATGTAAATAGGAAAACGTGCATGTCGCATTGTCGCTTTATCTAAAAAAAATATTACAAGGTCCCAGTTACTATGGAAGGCGAATAGGAGACCGTACCCAGGCTTACGAATGGCACCATTTCGACTGATCTTGAGTGATTTAGCGAAATATTCATCAATGATACTAAGCATCGCGCGGTCTCTCTGCGACAGCCGAGCTTCTTGTTTAGACGATTGGTCACGTCTTTACAACATCGTGATTGATGAGTGTAATTTTTTTAGCGTTTTGTTCCAAGCACACCAACTTTGTTTGGATCACTTATAAAACATTAAGTGGAGACACACGGCGAATGAGAACCACTCAAATAGATCACGTCTTAAATATTTCTACAAATTTTAGCAACAAATCAACGTTACAGTTAGACTACGTCAGTAAAGCAAAAACTGACCGATAACATACATGAATAAATACCAGTAAATAAATAAGGACGCAAATTGTATTGATCTTTACTTAACAAAAACAAGAAACTTAGCTATCGCAAACAGATCGCGCGTGAGCAGCGCACTTAAGTAACAACAGTAAATTTTCAGGGCAGCCTGGGCAGTGGGGGATTTTTCACCGGGAGGAAACATAAGAAACACCGATGGTGGCGGCTGCTGCCGCAAGCATACACTTCACGGGGGGGGGGGCTAGTTTTTTGATGGGAGGACACATCTGTGACATGCTTGGTGGCGGCCGTACGCGGCCGTCGTAAGCATAAATTTATATTTCCGACACTTTGGTTGAGGCCGGATTTTACAGAAAATCGCGAAATTATATACCCCACCTGCATTCAGTAGAAAGACAACGTCGATTATAGCACTGGGAAAACTACAATGATTTGGCTACCGTATGCTAACAAAGTATGACGATATGTTAAGCCGTTTAGATATAATATCGGAACTTGACACAGACGGACATACAGACAAAACTGCTACAAATATCGCGCTACAATCACGACATGATGCAGATTGATTTAGGCGGTTTAAACGTGTCAGCAATAAGTGGCCTCACGATGCGTAAAAGGGGTGTTTATAGCGACACAACTCAACTCAACTGAACTCAACTCAGGTCTAAAGGCCCGTTGTAGGTCATGACGTCATAAACAAAAACAAGACTGACTTGCTTCGCGCTGATTGGCTGTATGCTGTTCAACTGGGTCAGAAGAGTTGAGTTGTGTCGCTATACATGTAAACACCCCTTAAGCCGTTTCGATATATAATATCGGAACTTGATGCAGACGGACACAGACAAAACTGCTATAAATATCGCGCTACAATCACGACATGATGCAAACTGACTTAGGCGGTTTAAACGTGTATGCAATAAGTGGCCTCACTGCGATGCTTCATGTCACTGAATATTTCACTAAGTCATTCAAGGTCAGTTAAGGTCATTCGAAATAACACACTTGAGTACGGCATATGCAAGTCCCTATTAGTATTCCATTGTACACCGTGTCCAGAAAAAAGGTGCCACTGATTTTTTGCTGTAACTTTTACAAATATTGACGGATTTTTCGTGCACAACTTCATGAGAGAATGCCAAAGTCATTGGCGTAACAATTTCTTGCCATACATTCGTTCTGTTGCTACCATACCGTGTGAAAGTCTCAGACACAAAAGTAACACATTTCACACCAATATTAGCACTTTGCACATGTTTATATCGATCACATTTACAGAAATCAGTATCGATGAAACAAATAAAACACAGCAGAAAGTCAGAGGCTCAAAATTTATGTTCAAAATGTCCACCATTCACGCGAACACATGCATTCAAACGACTACACCACTGCGCAATCGCTGCCGCGATGACGGTGTGGTCCAGCAGCCTCCACTCCCTCAGCAGACGTTCTTTCAACTCCTTCACATCATGGATCCGCAAGCGGTAGACCCTCTCTTGAAGTATGCTTCAAGAGAGGGTCTACCGCATCTGGGATGTCCCAGGTGCTGTAGTCCACCGGATTCAAATCTGGCGAATTAGGTGGCCACATCTCTGGAGGGATAAACTCTGGCGTCTCCCTCTGCAGCATGGTGACAGTGTCATGTGCACGATGTGCCGGTGCCCCATCTTGCTGAAAAACGTAGTAATTTCCTAAAACAGAGCGGATATCCGGCAGAAGCATATTCAGCAGAACTGTATTCCGGTAATAGTCACCGTTGACCTTACCCTGGTTCCAAGAAGTGCAGCTGCGTAGCACCAAGACTGGACACTGCCACCAAAACTATCAGCGATTGCGCAGTGGTGTAGTCGTTTGAATGCATGTGTTCGCGTGGATGGTGGACATTTTGAACATAAATTTTGAGCCTCTGACTTTCTGCTGTGTTTTGTTTGTTTCGTCGATAGGCCTACTGGTTTCTGTAACATAACGAATGTGTAGCAATAAATTTTTACGCCAGTGACTTTGTCATTCTCTTGCGAAGTGGTGCACGAAAAATTATGAAAATTCGTCAATATTTGTAAAAGTTACAGCAAAAAAATCAGTGGCACCTTTTTCTGGACACGGTGTATATGGCGCGGCAACCAATGACCACACGAACGCGCGCTTCACTCGAGTGCTGTACACAAACTCCACCGATAAGTGTCACCAACTTGCCACGGTTCGGTGATAGTCTGTTTATAACACCTGACGATAAAGCGAGACATCAGTCCAAAAAGTGATTTTTTCTTAACCCATTTTCATTCGACGTCCCCGTTAGGGGATCGCCGTCGTAAATATTGCCATCGTTTGACGTTGAAAACTAGAACGGTGTCGCTACCCAACGGTGACGAAAATTGAGGCCATCAATAGTCCGTCGCGCTACTGCATATAGGCCGCGCTTACGCATAGCATCGCGCGTCAAAAACGGTTGCGGATGACCTTGAAAGACCGTAACGCACCACTCAACGCTGAATTTTTGTCCGTCGAAAAAATACGGATACTCCAGTAATAAAGTGAAATAAACACTCCAATGACTAGCGACATACAAGTAGTTCTGCTGTCGCAAACAGGCCGCGCGATGCTTCGTGTCTGTCAGTAGTTAGCTTCAACAGTAGAAAACGTCGAGTAGTCTTTTATTGTTAGTTACGTAGGCTACAGATTTATCACTGCGTGCAGTTGAATGGGCTGTTCTGTTGTCTTTGGCGTAAGGTTGAGGCTTATCGTCATAAACATTTCGTCGTCTTTTTCCGCAATCAACACCGCCGCTTACTACCAGCGATGTGTCATAACTTGCGAGACGGTGGCCGTGGTCCACCGGCGACCGCGTTTACAACACCTGGCCTGTTGCATCGTTAACACAGGCAGCCAAGCCAGATAGGCTCAGAATCGCGATTTCTGCCTACCCACCTGCATTCGACCCCCCCCCCGTTAGGGGGGTTCCCGTCGGAGTATTGCTATGCCGTTTGGCATGGAAAAACCATGGTGTGGCTAGGGCTACCCGATGGTGAAAAAAATTTGATGCTACGTTTATTCGTTTTGACACAATTCACGAACGCGACAGACACACAGACACCGCATGACGGCATAGGCCGCGCTTATGCATAGCATCGCGCTGCAAAAATTGTGCTGACATACTCGGCTTCTGGCGCCAGAATTCACCCATGGGCATTTTTATGGACATTTTTTTAACCTTGTGTGTCAGCTGACAGAAGTGCACTATAATCCTCTTCAGCATTATCTGCTCCTGTCGATTGCCTATTTTATACTGCTGGCTTGCTGGCAAAGAGCAAGACATCCAGCCTGTCTGCGAAAGGTCTTCATCGCATTTACTTTAACCACGACAGTTTTAAAATGGTTGTTAATGAGTTGTGAAATGTGAATGCTTTTGGAAGTGAATCATTCTCGTGATTACACATAAATGCAAGTTTTGTAACATCAAAGAAACATACAACCATGAACGTCAGTTTAAGTTCAACAGCTCATCCGAAATTGAAGTGTCTGCTAGCTGTACCGTGGGTCCAGTTGTCCGTTAGCGCGAGCAATGGATGGCCACATAATGCGCTGCGGCACCATTGGCTCATGCCAATCAGCTGCCACTTCCGAGATTGTAAAGCGCTGCTGGTCACAAGTCTGACTCATGTAAGTGGCGCTATAGCAAGTGTCCAGACCTTTACCTTTAACAAATGAACAGTATGACAACCAAAAAAACTAGAAAAGCTACTTGACCAAAGGGGTTGAGATTGAGAATGATGCTACTGGCAAGCCTCCAAATCCATCACTGGCCTCGTGATACTTTGACCTTTGACCTTCAGCCCCCGAAGTTGACGGTTTAATGCTATGCCCCGCGTGGTCACTTATCCCCGGTTAAGTGTCCCCCATCATCTGTTCCAGTCAAACGCCCCCTTCTGGTCACTTGCCCCCTTGGTTAAGGCCCACACTAAACTGCCAATACAAGTACTAGCCGCGTATCTGTATCTCGCAGCGGGCTACAAAAATGAAGATCATTGTGAGATATGGGTACGCGGCTAGTATTGGCAGTTTAGTGTGGGCCTTAACCAAGGGGACAAGTGACCGGGAGGGGGCGTTTGACTGGGGTAGGTGACGAGGGACACTTGACCGAGGGTAAGTGACCTACCTTTGGCGTGGCGTATTGGTAGGGAGTCAGACTATAGCGATCGAGCAGCACTTCTTCTGATGTCTCATTAAACTGCTACTGGTAAAGAACATTTAACCAGAAGACAAATGACTTTCAGATTTGCAGACTCAGCAAAGTTATGCCATTTAAAGCGAGGAGTCTGGTAATTATGCCTCACCATGTATATCCGTTTTGTAGCTATCATGTGAAGATTTTCTGTTTTAAACACTGAATAATAGTCATATTTACTCTCCAGGCATTGTTTTCCTTTTGTCTTATTAGCTGCTGTTCTGATATGCAAATTTATACCACATGCTCAAAACAAGGTATCAATGACGATTTAGAGGGCCCGCCAAAAAACTATGGGGCCCAGAAAATCTTGTGAGGGCCCAGGGAATTTTATAGTTCCACCTCCTTTTAATTTCTACTTTCACCCCTGATCACAAGTAAGCTAGTGTAAACTTCATGGTGGGTGAAGTTTTTAATGGGGAGGAAACATCTGGGACATCCACACTCCAGAGTGGCTGCCATGAGCTGAGCAGCCCGGCACTGCGGAATGGTTGCAGTGCTGTTGGGCCAATATACGTTTAGGGTGACAAATAAACAAACAGACAAACAAACAAAAATCACCATCTCGTAAAGCCCCGCTTCTGTGGTGACGGCTTAATAATCCCATTATTGTGTGGCATACAAAATGTTTAGCTCACACACTTAAGTAATGGCAACAACACTACATGAACACTGAGTCAATATTATGAGAAGTCTTAGATTTGTGAAGCTTAGGACAAACAAGTACTTCAGAAATTACAAACAGAAATCAAACAAGATCTGTGGAAAATACATATAGTTGACAAAATTCAACGCAAAACCATCTCTGAATATCATAACAATGGTCAATCACGTATAACATAATAAAATTTGTTCACATAGCTATCAGTTAAATCAAGTAACATCCTAACAGCAAAAAAACTGACTTGCACCTTCTCTAGAAGTGATCTGACGCATGTGGCAACATTAAACTCGAGTCTTTCAGTCTACACGCAGCATCATCAGTATCACAACCTTGAGCAGACACACATCTCTGCCATTTCCATAGATTCTACTCAATGGCTGTATCGGTATCAACAATGATACGAAAGCATCAATCAGTTGTACAATCTGTTTATTACACTATTTGGGTTTTGACGACGCCAGCTGTGCAGCCTGGAGTTTCTGTGCTGCTTCTTGGTCGGCCATTGTAATAGATGTTAACTTCTTGCCAATACGATCATGTATGTCGAGATACTTTGCAACGCATCTGTCCAAACACACTGCTTCACCTTTACTCAGTTCAGCTTCTTTATATTTCGGAGGTACACATTTCTTCTGGCAAGCTGCAGACATTCTACAAACAAAATGCATAGTGCTACTGCCAATGAAGAAGACGATACCATAAAACCAAAATTAATCTACATCAAAAACATTAAACAATACAGAAGTGGATGTTGTGTATAACCATAAGAACTTGACTTATTGGGGATTTAGGTGTCGGGCTTATTTCAGGTTTCGGCAATCATGTTTTTGAGTTGTCAGGATTTTTTTTACATTGGGCTTTTGGGGCTGATGGGCATCAGCCATATGTTAAATAGTGAATAACCTGTATAATGAATGCATGACTGGACAAAGGACACATTCATCGACAGAAATGACCTGCTAATGTGACACAGCAAATGAACATGACTTTTAAAATATGCACATCGCCAGTAACTTGGACACCATATTTACATTATGAAAGTCTCATGCAACATTATTTGTTCATCAAAAAACATGTAACTGTCATTTCTATCTGCAACACTGACAGCTAAATTCTGTGACCTTGAAATGTAGGTTAGGGGTCACTGAAGGTCGCTGGAAATGGTGCCACTCGATAGATCATATATGACTTACTATCAGTCCAATTATTTCAGGTTGAATATTATCGTTACCTTGAAGTCTGGGTTGGAGGCCACTCAGTGTCATTGAAAATGGCACCGCTCGATAGAGCATATACAACTTTCTTTTGGTCGGCCATTCCAAGTACTGCTGTATCTTGTGCCATTTTCAAGTTTTTTTGCCACTGAATAATATCGTGACCTTGAAACCTGGGTCAGAGGTCACTCAAGGTCATTAAAATTAGCACCATTTGAAAGCTTTGGTACAGTTTCCTATTCGCCTTCTATAGTAACTATGGCACTATATTGTATCGTTTGCGAGCTACAGTGACTTATTGGTTGAAAATCAATAAATTTTTATACCCCACCTGTATTTGAAGCCCCCATGTGGTGGGGTGACCTCATTGGAATTTCGCAAAGATGTTTGACACTCATAAAACTAGAATGATTGGGCTATCATGTGGTGAAGAAATTATGACAATATGTTAAGTCATTTCGATAGAATACTGGAACGTGATGGACAGGAGACAGAAATGCTATATCCATATCGCTCATCAGTGTGCTGACACACGATAGAAACCGACTAGAAAACCAAACCTAACCCCACCATATCCATAATCCAAAACCTAACCTATCTATTACAAGACCGCATACACCGTATATATGCACATATACACTCGTAATTGGCTCTAACCCATACTTCTGAACCCTAACGGACCAGTAAGGTGAAGAGTTGCCATCCAGTCTTGTTCTCATGAGATCACATAGCTAAACAACTGCAGTAGGCCTTTGCCAACAGGATGTAATTTACAATGATAAGTCCAGTGCAGTGCATTGCACCTATATTTTGGATAGCAGTAATGCTATTTAGTCAGTCGTCGGTTAAATATCCTGTGCCAATGCCATATTGGTCTGTTAGACTATTTGATACGAATGCTATATAAAGACTCTTACTGATTGTTCCAATCCTCAACGCCGCCTGAAAACTGAACTGTTCGAGCGTTCTTACAACTGACAAAACGACTTTACTGCTGCGTGACTCACTTTCACTTTCCCGCAGCTTTTTGCTGTGGCCGCAAACTTGAAGTCTATCGACTATAATGTTGCTATGAGATTGATTCTTAATAATAATAATAATTAATATTTTCTACACTTCCATTTCTCCACTTACACCTTAACTTTGTTTTATTCTCATTCATTGTGTTAGTTGCACTTGTCAACTTCAAATAAACTAACACGATGATGATGATGATGATGATGATATAATATGACTGCACCCATTTGCATGATGTCTGTTGAGGTAGTAGCATGACCAATATCGCTCTATCCAAAAAAAGAATAGAAGTGAATCGATTGGACAATTTGTTTATCCTCAGGTCCATTTAGCCATACTGAACACAGGGCAGGGCTACGGTATTTCGGCAGTGAAACCCGGTCATCCTAAAGAATGCAGACAATGGGTTTTTCGCCACGCAGGGGCGACACGTTGCCCCGATAAACGTGAAATTTGGCATCCGCTCCCCGTGCGGATTGTAGGTCCGCTCCCCCATGTTACGGTCCACTCCCCGTGCCAAATTTCACGTTTGACGGGGCAGAAATGTGGGAATACAGCCCCCAAAACTGTCAAAATTTCGAATTTTGGCCATAAATTTTCCTCTCCGGGGCGACTCGTTTGCACTATTTTTACGAAATTCTCAGCGTTTGTACGCGTCTATAGGTAGCTTTTAAGTTTTTAGTTTGGTCGCTGTAAAGGTGTTAGATGCCCACCAATATTTTCGTTGTCTAATTTAATTAACGTTGGCTGGCTAGTTAGAAAGTGTGTTAATATATATATACATCCTTTAATTGCTGGCACTAATAGGAAGGCCTATT
>Ga0209149_1002860_pt1 | contig 9999 bp, 4 predicted proteins | sample WorMetTyACAVOLI2_FD_187423 | JGI IMG/M metagenome (GOLD analysis project Ga0209149, IMG submission 187423) | Marine gutless worms symbiont microbial communities from Max Planck institute for Marine Microbiology, Germany - Olavius algarvensis... ... | reverse complement strand
CAGACAGATTCGAAATCGGCCGATAGGACTTAGCATCAGCCAAATCCAAATCTGCCTTCTTAAGCAAGGGCGTTACATATGCTGCCTTGAATACAGACGGCACCAGGCCTTCACTCAACGACCGATCGAAGAGCTCGACCAAGAAGGGCTCAAGGACAATGTCATAGCACTGAAGGACGATGGTTAGTCGTTAGTCTACCACGTCAAGGGCCAATCCCACCAAGCTCAGGTCACTAAAAGGTAAAGAGAAGGATGTAAGCAAAAAAAATTTTAGTATCTATATAGCATCATTAAGACCGAAAACACAGAGGCGCTTGGAAGACAGAGAGCTAAACCAAGCAAGATCAAAGCTCCTTGGACTGCAACACGGAGTGAACAGTATCTCTCTGCAGTGCATCCCATGACCTGTAGCCTGCTCTGACAGGTGCCTGTTCGATAGTTTTCGATGTCAGATTTTGGGAACAAATGACCCCTAAAGTGAAAATTTTCGAAAATGTCTTTCCGGATTCCGCTACAGGACACCGAAAATATCCAGAACTACGTTTCGTGACCAAATTTGGTGAAAATCGGCCGTTGCAAAGTTGCCGAAAGGTCCTCTGGATTACCACACAAAAAATTCTGGCTCCGCAGGACTCATCCTAGCCATTTTGCCTAAAATGGGTCGATCATGCCCAAAATTCTCTGAACGTTGTCACCGCTTGACATGTCCACGTATATCGAATTTGGTCCGGATCGGCTGCGCTTTGCCGGACTTACTTCGGAAAGATTGATTTTTCGGCCCCAAAAGTAATTACAGTATAGACTTTCAGCCTACGTAAGTAAGTAAATAAGTATCGTACATTTATAGAGTGCATTACGTGAGACACCCTTAATGCGCTATTGCTAAACGTGCTGATAGGCAGAGAAAAGATGACTAGAACATGAACGTGTTATTGGTGTTAACGAGTCACATCATATCACATCTTCGTTTAACAGAATGGCTTGACAGCTGCAAACCATTGTAATTGTCATTGTCACTGTAATTGTTTCAGTTATGCAAATGGTTAAAATTGCATTGTATGTGATTTATATACAATACAAAACAGTATGCAGTTATTTAACCCTTTAATTGCCACATTAAAACCGCACAGCAACGGACCATCATATAGCAATACAGTGAATTACCATTGGAGTGTAAAGGGTTAATGTGCAGTTGAAACCTAATGGACCATGTACATTTTTTTTTACTGAGCATGTTTTAAATCTCTGGAACTTTTTCCCTGCCAACATTGTTAACTTTAGTAGTCTTCTGCATTTTAAGCGTGTCATTCAAGCATGTTGATTTTAGTATAATTTTAAAGCATTTGTGAGCTACTCAATACAGCCAACACTGGAACTGTTACGTTTTGCATTCTTAGTTGCTTAACTGTAATTGTTTCATTATTGTTATAGGGCAGCTATAAGAGTGGCTTGCCAGCAGGTTGTCCTGCTCAGCATTCTTGCCTTGTCTCATGTTACAATTTGGCCTACTGTACTTGGTTGTTTATTGTGTTTCGCTACTGAGATGTCACAACTTCAGACTTCTACAATGGAAAATTAGTATAGAATTTCAATCAGTAATGTACTGGTGATAGTGGAGAGCTACTGCAGGCTGATGGTGCCGTGTTCTGGCAGGTGGTGGATGAACTGTTGGCTCATGGTGCCAATCCAAACCAGGCGCTAACTCACGGCCTCGGTAATGCTCTGTGTGTGGCCACATTGCCAATATGTGAGCCCAACAGATCTCCGTCTGCACGCATTGCTCTCGTATGTATGTTGTCAGCCATCTCATCTTATATTGCCTTACATGTATTTGTTGTCATACCTCACTCCTGACATTGGACAATTTCTTTACTGCCTTTGTATCTGCCAGAATGCATGCAACTACTATTGTAGTGCAACAGACTTCTCCAAAAGTGTCCACTACTTAACTGTATGGTATGGTATAGTAGGGTTTAACGTCCCACTCGACACAATTATAGGTCATTTCGGAGACGATTTTACGGGTCAGTGAAATATGACCCAACCAACAGTGTCATAGCACTGAAGGACAATGGCTAGTTAACTGTAACTGACTTAATGTATTTCTTTCCTCTCTCGTCTGACAATTTGGCATAAGTGTTCTTGCCATTTTCTTGAGATTTTATTATATTTCCAGTTATCACTAAGTTCTACCATGTATTTTTTATTCAACTCAAGTTGATGCAAAATGTCAATAAATAATGAATGTCTTAAGCAACATATAATACAGTTTCAGTTTTTAACCCTTTACAGTGCAAAGGTGACAGTTCATAAAGCAAACTGACAAGATAGCTAAGATGAGCCAAGCATACTGAGACCAGCATTATATCCACATTAGTCTATTTATAGACCACCAAATCGTCCAGTGGAACGCGACCACAGCTAGCACCATACCAGCACGCATGCGTAGATTGCATACTGCATGTCGTGGCATAAAGTAAGAAAGAACGAATGCAACAGCAATAGGCAATTGGGTGTGTATGTTTGGGCAAAGGCAAGTTCTAATAAAATAACTGTTGCAAATATATTTTTTTTACAAGAGACCCAGGACCATGGCGTAACAAGTGGTATAAACTGATTGCTGGAAAAAAATCGGCCGTTTGAGCACAGCTCATGAGTGTCATGGACATATGGAAAATTGATCTGATTAGTCAAGTACGTATACTGACATAATGCTTGGCTAATAAATGGAGTAAAATATGTCAGCTGGAGTTGTATATATATTACTAGGCAGTTGAATAGAACTGTTATAGTATACAGCATACTCTGGAATCACTGCTGTTTCATTTGCAGGTAAATAAGCTTGTTTCTGCTGGAGCACAGATACTGTCACCAGTTGCTGTGGGACTGCGGAAAAGCATCGGTACCATAATGGACTATGCCATGTATAACTACAACCAGGTATACATATGGCTTTTGCGTGAATCGCGTCTACATAGATCTAGCAAGCTGTTTGGATTTCAAGTTACAACTAACCGAATCTGTAGTTTACAATGTGCTGCAGCTTTTTTAAAACATATCACTGGAGCTGGAGAAACTGGTGTGATATTAGTTACCTGGTAAATTGGTTTATTAACCTTTTGATGGGCACTTTAAAACTGCAGTGTGACGGACTATTATACAGCAATATAGTGATTTCTACACTGGCCGTTGATGGATGGAAACTTGTTATTTGGTACAGCAAGGAGGGGCCCGACATGTGACATCATGTCCTGGTCTTGTAGATGTCTGCAATGTCATTTACAACACATTCGGTGTAGTTTGGCTCATTAATTGCGTGATGTGATGATGCTGTAGGATCACAAAACGTCCAGCTCAACGTCATCAACATCGGATCATTCAGACAACATTTCATTGCCTGCCACACGTCAGGAGCTGTTGACTCATCTGAAAAGTTTGATGCGAAACAAACTACTCGACTGTGAAGAGAAACTGCTTCAGAAATTTCACAGCAGTCAGTACTGTATAAAATGCTACCCGTAATGCTTTCAGTGTCTGATTTAGCATTTGTTAGGTACAAAAATCAAGTGTACTGATATGATAACTTTAATATTTAACTGCTGCAACAATCTGCAAAGCTTAATCTGGTAAATTTTGCAGGACTTAGTGCTAAGTATGGCAAAGAGGTCTATTAAACAAAATCAACACTAGTTAGGAAAGCTTTATCTGCTAACTGATGTATTTAAATTTAAATAAATACATGTAGATTTAAAAATGATGGCATACCGTAATTTGGGTAGGACTTGCTTGGAAACAGATGCTTTCTGTAACAGACATCGATACAATTTCAGGAATGTCGTTGGGCCAATGTATGAATTACGTTCATTTTGGAGCCAGTACATCACCAAGCAGCAGTAGTTCCCAGTTGACGCCATCCACAAGTCGCAAGTCATCGACTAAGCAGCAAAGGTTTGTGTGCTTGAAGCCAGCGAGACGGTTAGATCTGATAGTTTGGTAGATAACTTTAGATTTAGAGCAATGGTGTGAATAGTACAGAAGTATATGAATTGAGCCTGTAGCATCCAGTTGAGAACAAAATTTAAGGATAAACTGATAATTAACAATGCAACAACTAGTATTCAAGCCTGAATGTAGGCAGCAGATATGAAACTGTGGCGTAAACTACGTTACTGTTACTTTTAGTCTCACTTAATGCAAAATCTGTCCATAACAGTTGCATAACAAGTGGCACTAGGCTCATCAAACTGTGTCCCACTGCAGTGTGCTGCCACCTGGAGCGTGTCCAATAGCTGACCAGTCCACGTTTTTGAGCCATTTTTCTGGACTGGTCAGCTGTTGGACAACTTTCGGCCAAAGGAACAGGCCAAGTTTCATGGATCCATTCGATCCACGAGCTCCAGGTCACGTAACGTCGTGTTTACAACTGATGTTGTTTGGTTGTACAATAATAATAATAACATTTGTATAGCGCCTTTAGGTCTGAAGATACAGAGCTAATTGTGAATTGAAAGGTATTTATAATGTGTAGTTGAAGGTTCTGACATATGAAGTTACGACCTATGGTGGGATAGAAATATGTATATTATTATTATTAAGTATATCTTAGTTGGCCAATAGTATGTTAAGTAACACTGGTAGTACGGAATCTTTTGTCAAAATATGTACTGTATTGCTTGCCGGTAATCATTGCCATTTTGCTCTACTGGATGATGAAAGCTGTCCAACAGCTGACTGGTCTAAGATAGACTGGTCCAGTGGTCCAACCTATTAGACTGGACAGCTATTGGACATGAGCTTGGCGGGTTTAATGGCACGATCCTGGGCCACTGCCCATCTATTCTGGAAGTTTTTATAACGACAGCTGTTACTGTTTTATGTAATGTTGGTAACAAAAAAAATTACACACATTGTAACAACTATTCTTACAGAGACAAACAACAAAAAATAACACCTTACAGCTGTAACTGCATGGTGTGAGGTAAAAATCAAATAATTAATATTATTTAAAAAAATATATTGTGGGTCAGTTGTGTTATGTATTTATGCACTGTCCCTTTAACATGTCCTGTGCAACAAATATTACCATGTGTGCACTACAAAATGTATTGCTGTTAAAGCTAAAACAGTGACTATTGCAGAATGCCTATGTTCCATATCTGCTTTGGCTGTGGACGTTCATTGGGAGTGAAGCTAACGCCATGCCATAAATGTCATGCAGTTTATTTCTGCGGTGCTGAATGTATGCGAAATGCTGCGGCTGGACACTCGGCATTCTGTGCCAGAGTTGCAGGTTTGACTACACTGTATATAGTTGTGCACAAATGGCTGTCTTTGGTTAGTGCTGAGACATTAATGAAATCTCTGTTGAAATGTTACTGAAGATATGGCCAATGGCGTGGAAGGTATCTAATTGTTGTAATCAGAGTGATGATACTTTGCTGTTTAGCGGTAAGTTCGTGGCAGTCAGTACATGACAAAGGATCTCAACTGACTGCTGGAACACGCCACTACAAAGGATCTCAACGGAGTGCTAGCAGACTGCACTACAAAGGATCACAGTTGATTGCTAAAACACTGCACTCATATTCATCTGTGCGTCTTAGACGTGGTGTGTCAAGTGGATCATCACTTAAGGTTAACACATCTTTGCCTGCCTTATAGTGCTATGAATACAAAGATGTTTTAGACTTGTTAGTAAAACTGGCTTTACAGCATAGCAATCTGAAATACTGCTACTTTGCAGTTTTATAAAAACCATTTATGCAAGTACCGGTATTCAGTTTATTGTGTAAGAAAATATTCAGTGTGATTGAGTCAGTACCAATGATACAGCTGTGATTGCTGATAGTGGGCACCTTACAAAAGTTTATCATTATCATCATCGTCATCATAAGCAGTTATAACTAAACTTTTGGCCATAAAAAGGTGACACTTTAAATTTTTTGATAACTTTGGCAACTGTTGACCAGTTTTATTAATTCTTTCACTGTTTCATTCATAATTAAACTGCTAAGAAAGCTAAAATTAAATTTACCACCTGTTGCTGCACTACTTGGCAAAATTTGAGTGTTCAGTTGTACAGCTTCACAGCTAAGTTATTTAATTCAAAACTGTTGCAAAATTGTTCACATATGGTAAATGTGCACCAGGCATAGAAGTAGAAGTCCTCCATATGTTCGATGCAGATTCAATTTGCAGCTTGTGCTCAAAATATTTGCCATCAGCATGCACACATGCTTAGAGTCATGCACAACAGTGTCAGTTGATGTGTCGATGACGTGTTGTTCAGTGCTACCGTGACGTCATAATGATGTCAGCAGCATGCACAAAAAGTGGAGCAAAAAATAAATTTATCAAACAGACATGCCTGCTATTGCTAGCGTATCATTCTACACTGAAATTTACATCCGATGGCCATGTTGTGCAAATTATTCGGTCTAATGTGAATGAAAAGTTGTACAATAAATACTCGAATTTCACAAGGTAGTGCAGCAACAGATATGAGTGGACCTGGTAGATTTAATTACGTCTTCCTCTGCAGTTCATTCCTAAATGCAAGCATGAAAGTATCATTAAAACTGTTCAACATTTGCCAGAGTTATCATAACAATAACAGTGGGATAATTTTTAGGCCAATGATGTAGTTCAGTAAAACTGTGTGCCCATGTCGTGTTTGTCTTTGTAGTACACATCTTCGTATAGCGACATCTAAAAACTCAGCTTCTTCATCACTTCGTTTTGCCAATTTGCTGCTTCGGTGACTTTAGCAGATGTTTGTCCATTATGTGAACGCAGCGAGGAAAACCGGACCTGATGTGCATGCAGTGCACATTGTCATGGTTACTTGCTCCAATTCACAATATCTGCCCCCATGATGACTGATTGATAATGGGAGAGATTGACAGAACCGTGCTATATTGTGCACGTCACATACACGTCACATGCACGTGCTTATTAAGGCGAAATAGGGCCAGTTTGTGTGATAAGTTTACACTTTGTTTTTAGCATGTTTTTGATGGCCAGGAACCGTAGGCATTGGATTTAGATTTTTGTTTTTTTTGTATGTTTTCCGTTAGTTGTGCACTAAGTTCATCAGTACTGGAAAGTCTTATCCCAAAATGACAGTGTGTTGAGTAGTAGATGAAACCATGCTCACTCACATAATGCACATGGTCATGTTTGAAACTAGTTATAGCAGCTGATTCAACAGTTGTCATTTTTAATGTTTTACTGCAGGATGCGTATGCATAGCGCGGACTATGCAGATGTCGGATGTGTGTCCGTTTCTGTCCATCACATGCTGGTATTCTGTCAAAATGATTACATGTATCCTCAAACTTTTTTCACCGTTGGGTAGCCAGACCATTCTAGATTTTCCACACCAAACAGTATGTTAATATTCCGACAGGAACCCCCTTAACGTGGGCATTGAATGCAAGGACGTATGAAAAATCGCAATTTTCGACCATTATCTTGCTTTATCTACAGTCATAGTTACTATGGAAGGCGAATAGGAAAGTGTACCCAAGCTTCCGAATGGTGCCATTTCCAATGACTTTGAGTGACCCATAACCTAGATTTCAAAAGGTCACAACATTATGTATTCAGTGCCAAATAACTCGAAAACAGTACAAGACAAAGCTATACTTCCAATGGCCGACCAGTAGACAGTCGCATATGGTCTATTGAACGGCACCATTTTCAGTGACCTTGAACAACCTTTAAGTAAGTAAGTAAGTAAAAAGTTGATTTTAATAGCGCATCATTGTGAACTTGAAAATGGTACAAGATAGAGCTTTAAAATTGCAAGTCGTATATGATCTATTGAATGGCGCCATATGCAGTGACTTTGAACGCCCCTTACCCCCGATTTCAAGGTCACACCGTTATTTGATGCTGAATGTCTCAGAAACAGTACAAGATACTGACAAAGTTTCAATGGAATACTAATAAGGACTTACACATACCCTATTCAACAGTGTCATTTCGAATGACCTTGAGTGACTTAGCAAAATATTCAGTGACACTAAGCGTGGTGCAATCTCTATGCGACAGCTGAGCTTCTTGTTACCTTTTGCCACACTGTCTGTGGGAACTACTGTTGTTTTAGCTGTGCTTATTAATGTTTAAACTGTAGCAGCAGATTTTATATGTAAAATATCATTATATAAATGCTACAGTGTTGATATTTATACAAAATAAGACATTTGTTCTTGTGTAGTTTTTAGCTCCGCTGTGACCAATGGTCAGCAGAGCCGATGGGTTTACTGGGTGATCTGTCATCTGTCAGTCTGTCGTCCGTCAATTTTTACTTACATTGTTACTTAAATTGTTTCCTCTGTGTCAGCTTAAGTCTGATTTTGATGAAACTTGATGTGAATGATGTGACGACAACGGGCTACAAAGTAACAGAACAGATTTTTAATGTTTGCATAAATTATGCTAATTAGGTCTATTTTTAGAATTACAAAATTCCTTTCGTCTTCCACAGTTTTCATCGGATTTTAATAAAACTTCGTACGAATGATACAAGGGCAAGTGGCTACACTTACACAGCGGATTTTGAATATTTGCAAAGTTATAATAATTAGGTCACTTATTCATGTTTTACAACAGAGCAGAGCTATTTCAGCCAACAGGCTGCTTGTTGTGTACATACAACAGTGACACACTTAAAAATTAACTAGTTAACAAAGTCACCTAATCAGTCAAAAGTACTTAAATTACTTTATGATAATGACTTGCAGTGATTGTGAAACATATGCTACAAAACATGTACATATAGAAAACAGTCTTGTGTCGTGAATATGCCCTGTGTATCACCTGGCAGATAATAATTATTTCAGAATATCAGTCTTACTCCAAGTGTAAGTTAACAGTTAGTTTAAATCTAATCTGACTGTTGTGTTACTTAGCACCACCAGTCTTCTTATGCTTGCTGAGTTTCTACAACAGATCAACAATAGTGTTTTACTGTATAACAAAATTGGGCAAGCTGATTTGAGCCAATAAAACTAAGGCTTGATAAGCTGTAAACAGTACAAAGACCACTAGATATAAAGCAAAAAGGCACGTGCAAAAGCCTCGAGTGTACTGCAGTAAACAGTTTGCACAAATATACACACAGCAAAACATGAAAATAATACCTTTTCAAATTCTTTGCGCTTCTCACGGTTCTGTGCATAAATTTGCTGGCGTTCTTCCATGGCCTTTCGCTGCTTGACCTCCTCCAGTCGGTTGTACAATCTAAATGTGACAGTACATCTAAAATCCTAATATTAATCGTGGTAAGTACGTACCCGCGTGTGTGCCCGCGACGTGTGCAAATTATAGATTTGCAGGTCTCTATAATAAACTTGATACTAGATTATACGCGGCTTCGCCGCGCGCGGGACATGACGCAAGGTCGCGGCTTCGCTGCGTGGCCTGCAGCTTCGCCGCGTAGGACGCGGGTCCTACGCGGCGAAGCTGCAGGCCACGCAGCGAAGCCGCGACCTTGCGTCATGTCCCGCGCGCGGCGAATAATCTAGTATCAAGTTTATTATAGAGACCTGCAAATCGGAAATTTCCGTTCGAATCGAATCTCGAATCGGCGGCTACTATTCGAATTCAAATAGGCGGATAGTCGTTTACAGCTTCAATGTTACATTTTTATTGATTGCCATATAGCAGTTTTGTTACTAGGCTACTAGCAGTAGTGTGCATGCTCTAACTACAAGTACATGAATTAATTAAACTCAATACAAGCTCAATACTCAATATAAACTTTCATTTTATTCGGTTGGCGGTTTGGCTTAGTGGTAACACGTTGGCTTCGATCAACGTAGTTGCGCTACGTCAGACCCGGTTAGTACTCGGATGGGTGACCGTCATTGGACGGGTAAACCATCTCGGTATGTAACCAGCCAGCTAGGTCGACTCAGCCTTCTACCCTCCGTGGGACGGTAAAATGAGTATCAGCTTTCGGGCTGAGTAATAATAAATGGCGATGGTGGGTGT
>Ga0209149_1002859_pt1 | contig 9999 bp, 10 predicted proteins | sample WorMetTyACAVOLI2_FD_187423 | JGI IMG/M metagenome (GOLD analysis project Ga0209149, IMG submission 187423) | Marine gutless worms symbiont microbial communities from Max Planck institute for Marine Microbiology, Germany - Olavius algarvensis... ... | reverse complement strand
ACGATTTTCCTAAGAAAATCTTAGGAAATCTTAACTTGCTGACTTAAGAAAAACTTAGGACATATTTACGACAAACTTAGGAAAAACTTAAGAATATCTTAAGATTTTTCGAAAATCGGGCCCCAGGTATATAAATACATTGTCTTAAAAAAGTACACCCCTTGATGTTTGACAATAACTCTGGCAAGTGTGGACCGATTTTCAAAATTCTCTTACCAATTGATTCCTAGGAAAATTCTCTATGTATACATCACAAAGATTTCCACCACACCTGCAATATGTTGCTGCACTACATTGTGAAAGTTGAACATCCAAAATGTTGCTGATTTTGATAGCATCCTCAACAAACTGTTGACATGATCCTGAGGACACTTTGAGGACTTGACTGAACATTTAACAGTAGTTAGACAGACTGTCTCAAGACTGCTGACCTTGAGTATTTGCCGCAATTCATGCTTGTGTGTGTGTATCATTATTACTATTATAAATGAATATTATTAAAGTGTCATAAGTAGCCTAAAGATTACTTCAAGAACACTTTTGAAAGTCAAAAAACAAAACAAAATCCGTGTATGTTCCTTATAGTCAGCCAAACAGCTGGGATGATCTGGATGAAGCTTGACACATGGACTCATTTTGACACAGAGACTGTTTAATAAAGCCACGACGTGCTGACCCATCCCACTTGGGGTAGGAAGCTGAGTTGGCCTGCAATCACTCGGTGACGTGCTGACCCATCCCACTTGGGGTAGGAAGCTGAGTTGGCCTGCAGTCACTCGGTGATGTGCTGACCTCGAATGAGTGAGTTGAGGCCGAGACGATTGATGAAGACGTTGTCCATGTACTCGGAGCTAGTGAAGAGCTCGGCGATCACATACAGGTCGGGACGCACCTTCCGCGCCTCATCCAACATGTACTAGACACACAGACAGACAGACAGACGGCATCACTTGTTGCCTACGCCAGCTCATGGTCTACCAGACCAGTCTGTTACACTGCCAATTGCCACGTGCAATAGATAGTGTACCAGACCGGTAAAACGAGTGAAGACAGCTGTGTATAAAATGAACTCGCACATTTTATTTTTATTGCATCGTCGTCGTTTCTGGCACGCGACTCTAAGATTGCATAGCGCCATATGTCAACTTCATCTTCCACAGAGGGCGGTTCTGAGCCAAATCTGCTGCTTCGGGGAGCGTAAGGTGGTGTTGTTTCAGATCCTGTTGGACGGTGCTGAGCCACGTGATGTGGGGACGACCTAGTTGTCTTCTCCAGTCTGCCGGAGGGGAGGCTAACAGGATCCTCTTAGCATCTGCGTTGTCGTCCATGCGCATAATATGCCCAAACAGGGTAAGCCGGCGCGACTGGATTATAGCAGTGAGTTTGAGTTGCTTCGTTAGCCTCCGTACATCATCATTCCGTACAAATCGGTACCATTTGATGCTAAGCAGCATACACTGACACCACTGGTCGAGTGCATCGATCTTACGTGTGTCCGTCTTAGATATCACCCAGCACTTTGTTATAATTAAATACTTATTAATACTTATTGCACTTTGTTATAATTAAAATAACGAAGATAACGACAAAAAAAACTAAGGAACTATACAACTCAGCTGCGTATGATTAGGCCTAATGGCACTAATAACAATGAACACAACGTCACAAACGATTCATCATTAGCATACCATCTCTATGGACATCATTAGCATACCATCTCTATGGACATGAAGTCTGCACAACTAACTAATGAAACAAGTAAGTAATACAATTTGTGACAAAATTCAAATCTCATTTTTTTTAGAAATCTTGTCACATTCCTGTTTTGTCTGTTACTTAATGATGTATATTGAATTAGTTTTACTATATTTCCATGCAAATCAGTACCTCCACATAAAGGTCCAGATACAACACATTTTTTCAAAATAATGATAGAAATAAACATGACATAGCGGTAGTGCAAAAATGGGTAAATGACATTGCTACAACTGACATCCAGGAAGCCGTTGTGGCTGGACTTGCAACCAGTTGACATCAAAAGTCGATGGAGGCATAACTGGAAGTCAGCTAAGGTGATCAATTCTCACCTAGTGTGTGACCCCACAATCTCTGGCAACCGGGTTTCGACCTCCCTTGGCAACAGTCGTCTCTGCTGAACCGTTTTCGTACGGAACAGGGACACTGCGATGCGTGCAGAAGGAAATGGCGATTTACAGACACAGAACTGTGTCCTTGTGGCGAGACCCAGACGATGTCCCACATTGTCGAATCCTGTCCCCTGATAAAACCGAATGGCAGCTTATCTCGGCTACACTCTGCGGATGAAGACGCTGTTTCGTGGCTGACCAGTTATGGCTCGTCACGCATACGAGAAAAAGTGCAAAAAGGGTAAAATGACATACAAAAAAAACAAAAACTTGACCACAACAAAAAAACTAAACCTGAAGCACAAAGGAAGCAAACCTCAGCAAGGTGGATGGGAGTGCTGTGGCAGTTGTCAAGTCGAACGCCGTGGAAAATCCTCGCCGTTTCCGTGACGTAATTCTTCATGTGTTTCCACAAATACGGACAATCACTTGGACCCTGACCGTAATGTAACTTGACGTTGTCACCCCACGGTATCAACTCACGGCGCAAGTAGATATTTGAACCTATGAAAAACGTACACACAAACACATCCACAGCTCCACGTTTCTCACTTCATTTTAAGCGCCTCACTTTACTTTAGTAAAAGAGGCGCTTATTTAGATAGGCTGTGTCGTGACATCGTTGGTCGTTGGCTGTCACGCGCGTGCACTGTGGCCAAATGGTGCATCCTAGACCTATAGTTACTATGGAACACTAATAAGAAACCTACCCGAGGAATTCAATGGTACAAATTTCGACCCCCTGGGTGACCAATAACAAAGGAATGGGCCCCCCGTGAGGCGCTTTTTGTCAAATTACTTTGACCTCTTTTTTATTTTTAGCTCATTTATTGTTAACTTTACATTTGTTTCCACGTGGTAGGCTAACCTGCCCAGCCAACAGCTTTTCATGCATATTAAATCTTTCCTATCATATCACATTTAAGAGATTATTTCGCTAAAACGCTATACTTCAAGAGTAAGAAGTACTATGAGTTGAATGAATGTCACCTTGAAATTCCTCCATTTGTTCCATCCCATCAGGACTTACCAACCTGTTAATATCCTCCTGACAGCATTATGTGCTTATGTGCTGCAATTCCGTCTACCTCCACTGTCACAAGTTTGATCCAACCAACATCATCTTTATATTCTACCGTCAAAACCACCTCAATCTACCATTCTCGACCTCCAGCCTGACGGCTTTCAACAACAAATTTACATATCATTCGAAACAAGCAAGAGTTCAGTCTGCACCACACAGTGCAAACAGATGTGACTCTGAACTCGCCGTCCCACTCAGGATAGGAGGCTGAGTTGGCCTGAGCACACACTTAAACAAACAACAGTTCAGTCTGCATCACACAAGACAAACAGACGACGTGGACGTACCAGGTTCAGCGAAGTTGCGCAGCGGGTCGTCACTCATGACCCAGCCGTTGTGAGCCATGCAGTACGCGCCACGCTCCGAGTTCATCATCTCCTCCTCCTGGTCCACCGTCATCTTCTCCTTCGGCAACGTGAAGTAACTTATCACACAAACACAACACACTCTTGGCTTCTCTCTAACTCCGCTACTGATTCTATGCTCACCAAGTGTTAAGACGTCAACAGGATGAAAGCACCGCGCTTGAGGTAGGCCATTTCTCACAACTGGGCTAAGTTCGGGGTGGCCCCACGCAACGCAGGGGCTGAAATTCAAAATTGCACTTCCAGAAGTTTTGTCCCAAGACCCATAGAATATGCATGACAGGTTTCATCGACGTTGTCCGAGCAGTCATGGAGCGTTGGGGTTTTGAAAGTGTTGACACCGCACGGACGGCCAGACGGACATTTGACAAGTCATATCGAGACAGATGACTGAAACATGTTGGGTTTGGCTTCTGATCAGTCAGACTTTGTTATTATAAAGGAATATGAAGCGTAGATTTCAACACCTAGGCCCAGCTTTCACTGGTTGTAAAGACATGATCACAATCAGGTCACTCAATGATGACAACGAGTTCCACTACGATCATCATCTGATAAGTGATGTTGGTCATCATCATCATCATCATCATCATCATAAACGTGGTTAATGCACAAAAGATTGTTCTCCACAAACCCTTTCACCATCATTGTATCTGTCAACCCAGTCGGCCGACATTATTACAGTGACCTCGGCTCAGTGTCTATTGCACTGATTCTAGTGAAACAACCGTTCAACCTTTTGACGCAATCGAACTCCCACTTTAATTGATTTGTTTTTATCGACTATCAACGACAAAGACAAACGTCAAATGACTGCCAAGTCTACTCACTGGCTTGTACTTCACGAGACAAATTTGAATACTAGCAAATAAAGCAAACTGAAGAGTTCCAACGATGTCACTTGTGGATCTCAGTAGGTCAAGCTGATCACAATCATTTGAGTTTTCAATCTTGTTCCTTCTTTAGAACTCATTTTTCTCGCTCCAATGTTCCGTATGGTTAGGCCAGTCTGGCTCTCACGTGTAACACACGGCCTCGTATCGTATCAATGAGGGACAGGGCTTGATCAGCCTCGTAGGCCAAGACTGCTGACACACAATTATCTCAACATCATCACTCAAAACGTCATCACAATCACCAGCAGTAATACGTCACTCACTTCCACATGATTGGCTCCTTCTCCGCAACACGCTCAATCTTCGGTCCGTTGTCATCAAGAAACCTCCAACGTCCATTAGCAATGAAGTTATTGACAGCACACTCGAGATGACCGCGGATTGCATCGGCTGTCGCATCGTTCAGCTGCATTAGACGCTGACGCAGCGCGTTGGACGCATTCCGCATTCGATCGTCTCGAGACATTGTGTCAGGCCTGTAGACACGTTTAGACGAGATACAATCTCAGGCCTGTAGACATGTTCATACGAGATACAATAGACATGTTTAGACGAAATACAATCTCAGGCCCGTAGACAGGTTTAGACGAGATACAATCTCAGGCCTGTAGACATGTTCATACGAGATACAATCTCAGGCCTGTAGACATGTTTATACGATATACAATATCAAGCCTGTAGACAGGTTTAGACGAGATACAATCTCAGGCCTGTAGACAGGTTTAGACAAAATACAATCTCAGGCCTGTAGACATGTTCAGACGAGATACAATAGACATGTTTAGACGGAATACAATCTCAGGCCCGTAGACAGGTTTAGACGAGATACAATCTCAGGCCTGTAGACATGTTTATACGATATACAATATCAAGCCTGTAGACAGGTTTAGACGAGATACAATCTCAAGCCTGTAGACAGGTTTAGACGAAATACAATCTCAGGCCTGTAGACATGCTTAGACGATATACAATCTCAGGCCTGTAGACAGGTTTAGACGAGATACAATCTCAGGCCTGTAGACAGGTTTAGACGAAATACAATCTCAAGCCTGTAGACATGTTTAGACGATATACAATCTCAGGCCTGTAGACATGTTCAGACGAGATACAATAGACATGTTTAGACGAAATACAATCTCAGGCCCGTAGACAGGTTTAGACGAGATACAATCTCACGCCTGTAGACATGTTTATACGATATACAATATCAAGCCTGTAGACAGGTTTAGACGAGATACAATCTCAAGCCTGTAGACAGGTTTAGACGAAATACAATCTTAGGCCTGTAGACATGTTTAGACGATATACAATCTCAGGCCTGTAGACAGGTTTAGACGAGATACAATATCAGGCCTGTAGACATGTTTAGACGAGATACAATCTCAGTTTATTTTTAGTTTTACACTTTAATGTTTTGTTCATTCCGTGTCGTAGACTAACCTGGCTACCCGTCAGCTTTTTACTGCATGTTAAATACACAATATCGTATCGTATCGTAAAACGCGAGGCACCGTGTCCAGTATAGACCTCCGTCATTGTACAAGATTTCAGCCAGTTTTGGAAGAGACGCGTCACAGACAGACAGACAGACAGCAAACTTAACATCTTCACACTACCATGAAGAGATAACAGTTGGACTAACAGCGGTATTATAACAGACAGTTTTAATGAGAAGTACGAAACACAGTTACGCATTACAGACAGTTTACACTTTGTTTGTATAGTTCTGTCAGATATTTTCATTTTCCCAAACATATTTCTGACTTTCTAATTTTTCTTTTTCCTTAACTTTCTCTAGCCACTCATGTTCCCAGTCCACCATGACCTGAAGGAACCTACTTACTGACCCGTAGAAACCTACTTACTGACCCGCACGAACCTACTAATTGACCAGTAGGAACCTACTTATTGACCCATAAGAACCTACTTACTGACCCGTAGAACCTACTTACTGACCAGTAGGAACCTAGTTACTGACCCGTAGAAACCTACTTACTGACCCATAAGAACCTACTTACTGACCCGTAGGAACCTACTTACTGACCCATAAGAACCTACTTACTGACCCGTAGAACCTACTTACTGACCAGTAGGAACCTAGTTACTGACCCGTAGGAACCAACTTACTGACCAGTAGAAACCTACTTACTGACCCGTAGGAACCTAGTTACTGACCTGTAGGAACCAAGTTACTGACCCGTAGGAACCTACTTACTGGCTTGTGTAGTAGAGCTTAACAGCGAGTGCAATGTCAATTGTTGCCTTCAGACGTCGAAACTTTGGATCTGGAATGATTTCCAGATCACGTCCTGCCCGGTCATCACCGCGAATGCCACCTGTACACGACACATAAACACTCGTCATAACAGAGCAACAGCGGATCCACTGCCTACTGTTGTCTCCGTAGCTCCGCGTGTAGCTCTCCACAAATGTGACTATTACTACTGCTAACATTACGTCACTGACACATAGATGTAGGATCTGCTGCCTGCAGAGACAGATAAACTCACCGAGTTTTGACACAGTTTATCTACGGTGACATTGGACACACCCGACACATGACGATGAGAGTATAATCCACCTCACTATTATAACTGACTACATAACGACACGCTCATCTACTGCTAAGTTAAAACTGCCTCAGGGTGCTATCTTTGAACAACGTCCAGTGCTACTATCACAAAGAGAAAAGTCTGAAGCTGCTTGTGAAAAGAAGCTTTGACTGTGTCTGTGGAGGAACAGTTTTCATTAAAAGATCACCAATGTGTCTAAATGATCCAGATCACCAATGTGTCCAAATGATCCACATCACCAATCTGTCCAAATGATCCAGATCACCAATGTGTCCAAATGATCCAGATCACCAATCTGTCCGAATGATCCAGATCACCAATGTGTCCAAATGATCCACATCACCAATCTGTCCAAATAATCCAGATCACCAATGTGTCCAAATGATCCACATTACCAATCTGTCCAAATGATACAGATCACCAATGTGTCCAAATGATCCACATCACCAATCTGTCCAAATGATCCAGATCACCAATGTGTCCAAATGATCCACATTACCAATCTGTCCAAATGATCCAGATCACCAATCTGTCCAAATGATCCACATCATACTGGTGTACACGTGATAGTTTCAGATTTGTTAAAAACATTAATCATTCACTGTACTGAACTCACTACGACCAAGATCAGACTGTATAATCCTCTAGATTTACTACAAAATACTGCATCTTCCTTCTTCAACTGCAGAATTCTCAAGTTTATCTATTGTATCCTTCCATGTTATCTATGGCCTGCTCGTGGTTTGACACCCCCGCTTCATCATCGTTCACCCTGTCATTTCAATTCTTTGTTAAACATTAACAAAATAAAGAGTTGAAAAGAAACATCCTTTTAATTCTATAGTTGTAGAAACTTCTCACCGACATAAACAACCCAACTGCTCTACACGGTGGCTCAAAAATCAGACTCCAGTTATATTTTCCAATAACTCGAACAAATCTGACTCAATATCTATGTTTTTTGGTTCAAAGAATCACCATCTATCTTCATTCATTAACACTAGCACACAGGATACAGAGAACCAGCTGAGATTTTCTCCGTGGCAGCCACAGCAGATGGTACTACACCGTAGTTAATGGGATGGCTTTTGTAACTGTGGAAAAATAACGAAATACAGCATCGGCGAATAAAAGTTTTGTTATATCAATGTGAAATGCAATCACTTAACATGTGATACACGAAAGTGTATCAGACCAATAAATGATCCATAGGAGTCTACTTACTGTATTAAACCAATACAAATAAAAAAAACAAGAAACTTAGCTATCACTACCACGTCGTGCATCAGAATGATGTAAAAGACAGGAACACAAATATGTTCAACACATTATCATTTTATGCCCTGCACTACACAAACCAACATATGAGCTAGTTTTTGAGTCACTCTACGACATTTATATTGTAAGTTGATAAGTACATGTCTAGAACGGCTGTCATCGCTGCTTGCAGTACGTGCTACCAGGAGCATACCCACGACGTTCAATCATGTTCAATAAACTATTGCTGGCAAAGCTTTGTGTAACAAAATAGTGTAGTGATAGTGCATAGTTCCTGACAGCCGGTACTGAAAACATCCATCACTGCAGTATTTGTCATATGAATTACCCCACCCAATCACTGTTATCTGTGTTTACACGTTTATCTATGTTTACACAGCTGTGAGATCCAATGCCACCTGTCAAAATTCCATCATCTGTCGGAAACACCTTACATAAGTATTCTGCTCCATATTTTTCACTCACTCGCAAACATTTAATATGTTTATCTTCAACGGTAAAACCTGTTGCCGCAACAACACTTTTCACACGTTCAGTTATACATTGCTGTTGGCAAAGAATGTTTAACTAATAAAAAAGTTATTTTAGATGCATATACTCAGCATTCTCTCAGCTATACTCTCTGAAATTTTCATTCAAACGGTTAATTTTCTAGGAGCCGTTCAAGAAAACAGAAAGTGATGTTATTTGTGAACACCGTATATATTAACAGTTATATTTGTGAACAGAGTATATATTAACAGTTATATTTGTGAACACAGTATATATATTAACAGTTATGTCTGTCAAACGTGTCACTAAACAAAAATGAAATAAAACCTGCAAGAAAAATACGATGTAAGTTAAGCTATGTTAGGACAAAAACACACAAATCAACAAGAAATAAATACTTTAAAAAAATGAAAACTCACAACTCACCCTCTGAAAGACAACGCATTTAAAATACACTCGACATGCATGCAATGTTGTTAGGTAATCAACAGACACAGCACTAAACGTAGACTGGTCAATTACACTGAAACACAATACAACCACCTGCTACGTGTGTAGCCATTATACATTTTCAACTGCATTAAAGTTTAGTTGGTATTTGAGATAGCCAGCCAGCTTCACAGTTTACATGCTTCAACTGTTGTAATTCTATAGCGACTTAGTATATGCAATGATGGATGTGTTACACCGAACAGAACATTTTAAAAGTTTAAAATGAAATTAAGTAGTGTCAGGCACGACCTCGCCCCATACCCCATTGCACGGTGCTGTTACCTGGTGAACTTAATGGCATCATCTTAGCGCCGTTGTCTCTGTTGTAAAAGTTTCATGACACAGCTGCAACTGTTTTCCTGTAATGTTGTACTGATAACATATATTGTAATAAACACGGTGCACCAAAAACAACATCTCTTCGGCTACCACAAGGGCGAGATATCAGCTGCAATATAGGAACACTCAAATGCACATTTCATGCAAAGCCATGCAGTGTGGTAGACATCAGTCTCAGAGGTAGTTCTGATATGTTAATCAGCTCACAAACAACCCATCACCGCTTTCGGTTTTTGCTCAACCTCCATGTTTTCTATACTCAACAGTAACACAGAAAAAGCTAAGTTTCCCTAGATTTTCCACAAACTCCTGGCTGAAGAAAAACAAAATAAA
>Ga0209149_1002858_pt1 | contig 10001 bp, 3 predicted proteins | sample WorMetTyACAVOLI2_FD_187423 | JGI IMG/M metagenome (GOLD analysis project Ga0209149, IMG submission 187423) | Marine gutless worms symbiont microbial communities from Max Planck institute for Marine Microbiology, Germany - Olavius algarvensis... ... | reverse complement strand
GTGTGGAATGAGCGTGACCAGAAGTTGATGCCGTTCTAGTTTTCGCAACCAACTGAAGACTTCTGTCGTTTTGTCGTCACCATGTTCTGTGTTGTTCACACAGTTTTATTTCTACATCAGAAACTCCTAACTGTTGTATACCAAAATCAGCTGCTGCCGTCATTTATTGCCTGGTTGATAGACTCCTTTGAATATGCTGTAAAGTATCACATATTTCCAAGCTTCGAACTTGTTAATTTGCAGACTTTTGTGAGGCCTAGTCTAATAGTGTAAGTAATATCTTTGTCCATATTTAGTTGTGTCTAACTACATTATTTATGTTGTGAAAATAATTATTACTCACAACGTATGTTTTTGCCACATTTAAATAGTTTTCTGTGCTTTAATGCAGTACTGATCGAGTGGAAATTGCATAAGTAGTGACTTGTACTTTCTTCACCACCGCGCATTGTTTTCTTGTACGATATTTTTGGTTCAGTGTTCACAGATGACGCATGAGTCGACGGTGCATGTCGTACATTGTGAAACCTCGTTACAAAGTATTTTGTCGAGAGGTGGTGTTGTGCCAGTGCCGTGTTGCTGCGCAGTTGTACTGAGCTCATTTACAGCCGTCGTAGTTTTATGTATCTTTGCATACAATACATTTATCTGAAATATGACCTTTTGTTTTGGTTGATAACTATATCAAAAGTGATGTCAGGAAACGCGGTTGTTAGGAAACGCGTTTTTTTTCTCTATGCTATTTGTTTTTCTCGTTATTTTCTGCATGTCGCTATGCAGATGTGTCGACATTGTGATGCACAGTGTAGTTGATGCGGTTGGTTGGTCACGTGGATGTAAGTAGATAAGTAAGTAAACAATTTATAAAGGGCCGTAGTCGAGTTAGAATCGAGCTGCGTGTGGTTAGGTGTTAGAGTGTGTAGAATGCAGAACTTAAATAGTGTGTTTTGAGATGGTTCCAAAAACTAGCAAGAGATAAACATTCATGGACATTGTGTGGGAGCAAGTTCCACGTGGTGGGAGCAGAAATATGAAAAGCATGTGAGCCGAGTGAAAGAACTGTAAGTAGTTTAGTAGAGGAGGAATGTTCAAGGAGGGCTGTAGTTGTGGAGAAGACTTCCAAGATATGGAGGGCAGTCGGAGCCCAGCACTTTGAATGTTATTGTATATAGTTTGAAACTGATACATACGGGAGTCAACTGGAAGCCGGTGTAGATGCTGAAGCAGTGCAGTAGTCGAGCTTATAGGAAATGAGGAGTTCTGAGGGACAGTTATCCTAGCAAGAGCATTCTGCACCCATTGGAGTCGTGAAGAATACTTCATTGGCCACACAAACAGAAAGCGTAGTCGAGACAGCTAGAAACTAATGAATGCTTGTACAGTAAGCGCTATGCTAATCGTAGGCTGATTGCCTGTGTTTGTGCTGCCATCTGGTGAATACATTTGTAAAATGCAGATTTCACCCATTTTCTTTGTCTTTTATTTTACTCGCATGTTGTACACGCGTGGCGAGTGGTAGCTGGTGTTGCCACAGCAAAATTTATTGCTAAACTACCCGTTTGTTAAAGCTTAAATGTCGCTGATGTAGACTTGTGGACAAATCCGAGGTTCTGACTTAAGCTGGTTCGGCGATGATCTTGGCTCTGATCTTGCTTGGTTTAGCTCTCTGTCTTCTGTGTGCGTCTGTGTCTTCGGTCTTTATGGTGCTGTGTATGTATATTAAATTTTTTTTGCTTACATCCTTCGCTTTACCTTTTAGTGAGCTGAGCCTGGTGAGATTGGCCATTGACGTGGTTGATTAACCATTGACCTTCAGTGCTCTGACACTTTTGGTTGGGTTTTCTGACCCATAAAAGCGTATCCAAAATGACTATGATGTGTTGAGTGGGACGTTACACCCTACTGTACCATACCGGTGGATGATATGTGGATGGTGTAATGCAAAACTGCATACGTATAACACGTAGTCTCAGTTACTCAAAGCCGTGCTCCTGGACACTGGTGAAGTCACATTACTGTCATGTCTAGTGTAATTATTTCACTGTATGGTTTAGTAATTGTGTGTGAGCAATAGTATACTGAAAATGTGTGGCTTTTCATTCTCCCAACGTTCTTATCTGCATGGTGTTGGGTAGGACTGTTGGAACTCACTCAAACACTTTCGATCACGGGATGATATGCAAGCATGGTATGTGCTGCAGCAGTTCTGTCTCTTATCTCTGCAACACTCGTGCATTTAATTTTCACACATCCCTCTTCATCAACAATATCACTCAGCATTCCTTTTTGTAGTCAACCAAGGCTTGTTTGTCCAGGTACCCTTCCCTCTAATGCCGTTTCCAAAGCCTTTTTCTCCTAAGAATGTGTCCAATCCATGCTCTCTTTCTATTCAATACCATGTAGATCAGGCATCACTTTTCTTCTTCTTTCTCCAACTGTTCATTATTTCTCATTTTGTCCCTCCACAATATGTCTGCTATCTGTCTCCAAGTCCGTATCTCGAAGGCTTCCAACAACTTGACATCTTTTTATCATCGTGCCGTCAGACTTTGTTTGCTACCTGGTTATATCATCATTCTGATTTTCTCACACCAAACATTGTGGCGAAATTTTGATGGGATCGGTATCAGTAAGGTTATTAAACACAGGAGAGATATGAAAAAAATTGTGATTTTTTACCAACATATGTTGGAAATGGTACAAGTTACTCCCATATTTTCTATTAAACAATAATAGGAAATCATAATTATGTCATATAGCCACATCATTGGTGATCTTTGAAAGTCATATCAGCTACTGGAAAACTTTCCAGTACAGCATGTATCATCTACAAAGCTAATTACAAAGATTGGATGTCGTGTGAGCTACTGTTTATTCGAACAAAATATTTATAAAGTCACAAATCGCATAAGCACAAAGTTTATAAACAAGTGCTGATATCTCGGTGATGCTGCAATTAATCTTGCGTGCTCTATCAATTAGTGCCATTACCTATGTCTTTGCATTATGGATGTGCAGAAAACCGAAATTCATTTCGGATTCTGTTTTTAAAAAACTGAACCGTCCAAAAATTTGACAACCGTTCAGACGGTTTTCCGATTGAAACTGCATGCAGTCCGCCATTCGAAGAAAAATTCGCTAAAAGTAACTTTACTTGCATTAAATGTGCAGACAAAGAACATTTTAAAACACGACCGAAACAGTAACTTTAGCATATAGATTTTAGAATGCAATTACATTATTTACTTGTTGTCGTTGACTACATGTCATCCACTGTTGCTGTAGTATTTGCTGTAAATTAACTATTTGGCTATTACACAAGTAGTAACTGAAGTAGTATCCGAACCGAACCGTGTTTTTTTTAACCAAACTGAAGCAAACTCATTACGAACCAAATCCGAAATAAAAAATCTATTCCGCACATCCCTACCTAGCATGACTTTGAAGAACATTTTAACTATTGCAAGTGTTTCCAGATACAGATAGCATTAATCTGTAGACCACACAGGATTTCATGTTTGCTAGCCAAGATACATGTACTGACTTATAGGATATCATAGATGGACTATCATTTTAACTGTTGTTACCAAACTGAAGTATTGTTTAAGTTCACTAACAGTCACAGTGATTAAACAAGTAATAATATCTCAGAAACAGTGCAACATAGACCACTAGTGGGAAGTCGTATATGCTCAGTTAATTCGCTCCATAACTGTAGGGTTATTTTAGTGTTTTTATGTTGAGTGTTAGCACAGTTGTATGGCATTAATAAAACTACATAAAAATTCATGTAAAGTCGATGTGTTAAAGCTCAAAATATGAAATGAGGATGTTTAATGGGTAGGATGTAAAGACATTTGTACAATGACCATTGGGCAGCTTGTGGCTTCCTGCATGAAACGATGTTTCTGAATTGTATTGTTTCTCTATAACAGCTGGACTTCTTGAATTAATTAGTTAAGCTTACATTTTGTACATTGTTCTGAGGTAATATTAGCTTTTGCACTTAAGGGTAATCTTATGCCTTCGTTTAGAAACTGTTTGAAATGTTGTAGTTCTCTGTTCGTAAAACGTAACTTTGTTATTAAATGCTTTCACCGGGAGCACCTGCCTGGTGACTGCGGCTGTGGTTTCTCGTCTGAATTGTTATTGGTCGAGCCTCGATTGATTGACACTGCGTTCCTGCGCAGTTGGCTGTCTGCTGTTGTTAGCTTGGTGTGCCTAATTGCCTCGTCCTGTCTTTATTGCAGGGTGACCACTCGTCTGGTAAACCTGGAAATGTCAGGGAATTTGACAGCTGTCAGGGAAATGTCAGGGATTTTACTAAAAGTCAGGAAAGTGTCCAGGAAAAAATCTTGTCAGGGAAAAGTGATTTAAAACCAATTTATTGTCAGCTGCATACTTGCATCTATTCTTGACTTTGCTGAGTTAGTGCATTTCATTTGGGTTTCGGATCATGCACTGTTGCATTCCTAACGCCACCACTCACAATAACACTAGTACTGGCATGATATGAGTAACACTTATCATGGGCAGGAGTGCCGGGAACCGTTAGGGAAACGTCATGGAATTGTCGGGGAATTTTGCATTGTCTGGAGACTGGTCACCCTGTTATTAAATGCAGAAAGCTGTTAGCATTTGGTTTGGATGCTGTGATGTGTTGTGCTTTGTGTGTTGGTGTTCGGTGATAGTGTTATCTGGTTTTAGATTGGTTCTGGTCGATGATCAGTAACGACACATGGCTTCGTTCGTTTTGTGCATTTATGTACTGCATGTAGTTTGGCAAATGGATTGTCATTGCTGATGGGAACAAAATGGCAGCTGGTTTACTGCTTGCTCAGCATCACAGTTACAGTATTCTAATACACAGGACTGAGAGGATGAACAATTATTGTTGATATGTAGACATGAAAAGTATTCTACAGTTGCTGTTTCATTCATTGTCATTACCATATAAATGATTAATACTTTGTTCCTTTTGGTTTGTGAACTTATATACTGTGTCCCACAAAAGTAGTACACCAAACTCTTGGCGATAACTTTATCAATTCTTAACGGATTTTCAAAATTTTTTCACAGCGTGAAAGAGAACTGAATTTCCAACAAAACCCACATAATACTTCCCACCATACCTTCAGTATGTTGCCGCACTGCCTTGCAAAAGTTAGAAGTTCGAATTTGTTGTAATTTTAAAAAAACAATCTAAAAACTGTCACATCTGACAAAAACTGAGAAGTCTCTTGTCATGTGGCTAAATATGGTCACAATAGTTGCTCGAAGTGTCCGCCTTTTGCCCGCACACATATGCACGAGGATGCTACTCGTCAATTGCATTGTCAGTGATGGTCTGGTCAGTGCCATGCCAACCCGGTAAGCCTAATGTATTAAAATTGAGTGTGTGTTCAAAAATCAATGCATGTTACATTTTCATTTGCATTTTCTTGCAGATTTGCCAAAATTTGAACTTTCAATTTTTGCAAGGTAGTGTGGCAACACACTGAATATATGGTGGGAAATATATGGCTATTGTTGGAGATTTAGTTCTCTTTCCAGTGGTGAAAGAATTTTAAAATTACGTTCAGAATTGACAAAGTTATGCCATGAGTTTGGTGTACTATTTTTTGGGAGGGGGCACAGTGTATACACTTGGAGTCAGGAAAAACTGGACCCTTTTCATCTGAGCATCAATTTCGCAGATACTGTCGGATTTTAATAATTCGTTCACTGTTGCAGACAGAAATTAACTGCAACCAAGTGTACCCTGAAATCTACCACCATACCTCAAATCTGCTAGTGCGCTACCTTGTAAAATGTACAAGAATGTACTGGCCAACGTTGCTGGCATGATTTCGTAATCAAAGATGCAATAGTCAAAAAAGTCACACTGAACGTAACAGATATGGACAAAGTCAACGTCGTCAGTTCACAAGCTGTACTCGAAGTGTCCTCCTTTAGTACAGACACACGTTCGAAGTCTTTCTCGCCACTGGTCAAAAGCCTGACACAATGACTACACACTGCTCGATATAAATGTGTCAATAATCGTCTGTTCAAGACCACATCAGACACTGATAAGCCGCCGTCTCAATTCATCCACACTATGGATTTGTCTGTGGTAGACACGATGCTGCATGACAGCCCAGCTCTCGTAATCCACAGGACTGAGATCTGGGCTGTTTGGAAGCCACAGGTTGGGCGCAATAAATTCTGGCGTTTCTTGCAAGTGCGCGGTGTGCCCTAGTAAGCATGTAAATATTGAATGACGTTATGAAGCAGCATGGAAGAATACGTTAAGAGATATCACCAGAATTTTTTGCTTTGTAGCAACAATGAAGTTATTGCAGATTTATTCAACAGTTTCTGTGAGGAGTGGTTGCATTTTTCAAGGTAGTGCAGCAACAAACTATAGCTAATGTGGAAATTCAATTATGTATTTGTGAGCAGATAATTTCTGTCTGCAACAGTGAAAAAATTATTAAAATCGTACAGTATTTGCCAAAGTTATGCCCAAATGAAAAAGGGTCCAGTTTTTTTGACTCACAGTGTATATTTAGTTATCAGTGATATTGTTTGCATCTATTGATTGTACTGTGGACTGAACACAATTAACGTTGAACATTGATGTACGTTGAGGGATTAGACCAAATCAACTCGACATATTGCAGAATTCACACATGCAGATTGAACGAGTGTATTTAACAAAACCATTAACACTGCTAATGAATACTTGGACGACATACGTGTTCGAAGTCAGTCAGCAGCAGCAGCTACAGAGCTGTCCAAGAGCCTGACGCAACGACTACACACTGCTCGATATAAATATGTATTATGTCAGAATTCAAGCACTGCATGTCGACATACTGCCCACAACAAGACATAATACTGCACGTGAATCTACCGTTGTGTAAACCAGTTCTTCAAGGCACAGCTACAACTGTGAAGCTGTTCAGATTGTAAATGTGAAGGCACAGTCCAGCATAACAACGTGCAGTGTGAGGATACCGTACGTCCAAAACTACTGTAACAAGTTAAAGTCTGCGCGCGTTGATGATGAGATTCAACTTGTAAACAACAATATATCCAACGGAACTACTTGTACATAAAACTGTTGCTGATGTACACACGTAGCGAGTTTACTTAAGGAGCGCTCTTGGATCGATCCTGATTTTCGGGAACTATCCTTAACTAAACGATTTGTTCCCGCGAGAGCGCTCTCATTTTTTGGGATCATAAAAAACTTTGATCCCACCGACTTTAGTCACGTGACTCGGTGTGTTTGTAAACAAATAGTGATTTTGTTTGGTGTTTTGTTTGTTTTAAAGTGTTCTTTGTGTCATTCTGTCTTATTTGTTGTCGACATTTGTTCGCTGACAGTATATAAGTAAAATTCGTGTCACTGCTCTTGGAGAAATGTCACTCAAAATTGCTGCCAGCATAAACGTATGTTCGTTTAAGGTAGCCATTTTATTTTTATGAGAGCGCTCTTGGAGAGCAAAAAGGTTGATCAACGATCGAGACTGCTCTTGGAGTTGATGAGAGTGGTCGAGGAACTCGCCCGTGGTCTGCTGCGTATCATATGCCACTGGGACATCAAAATGGCAGAAAATTAGCAGTGCATATAATACTGTTGTTGTTCTGTGGAGACGAGCACAATTATCCGAATACAGAACAAACTCATGACTAATGAACATCAGTAAACAAACTCACGACGATAAAATCAATCCCTCCGTAACTTTGTAACACAACCGAGACCACGATAACGAAACGTATGTACATACTGTATAAATGTCAACAGCACAGTTTGCCTCCGATCGTCCTACTTATGTAATTTGGCACGTTTATTAATTATGTACCTTAGTATTTCAAAATATTTCACAGCATTATTTAGTCTATAACTAATTAGCATAAAATAGTTTAACCATTTAAAAAAATTAACAATTACAATAAAACAAACGACTAAATTTTAAAAAGAATTCAATAAGCTTGGCCTACACAACACGTAAAAATATAAACGCAACAAAAGATACTCAAATTCCACATTACATTTCCACAAATTATCCTAAATAACGTTCAAAATCAACAAAAAATAGAACCAATTGTTGCACAATATTGATCAATTACAGCACTAAACGTAGTCATTGACAACAAACAACTAAATACATCTAGCTACGATGATTTCTTATATACTCAATTATGTAATGCATGTAAGAGATACGCAGGCACAAACACTTGTAAAACGTGCAAATATATCAATGACAGTAGACAGACTACGTTGAAACCACTACAGTATGGATAGCACATGCAATTAACGACCACTAGAAAACGGGACGTGCTGTAAATACTGCTCTAAAAATTAGCCAGTATATGATACAGCGAAATACACGCCCCACGATCGACAACGTCGCAGTTGCTTTGTCTTACAGTTTGTTGCAAGATCGAGGTTGAACGCATATCAGTGACACCATGTACAGATCGCTTCGACGCTGATGTTCACCACTGGGCGTTGAAAAGCATCGACGTACTGTCCGAGTTTTCTCCGTCAGATCTGTGACGATTTGGTGCACAAATTAATCGTGACTTCGACCCAGTGCTCATATTACGGGGGGGGGGGCAGATCATCTTACTCCGCTGGTCCCACTGACTGCATATTTGGACACCAGCGAGCCGTTTCCGACCTCCTTTGGCCAATATCGCGGGCCGCAGCCTCCTTACTTTTCATAAGATAATTCAACCAGACCGACATGATTGCGCCAGCCGTGCGGCGTTTGTACAGCAATAACTTATCAGCGCATGCGTCAACTAGCTAGCATATACAGTATGCCACTACGATTAACTGCCAGAGTTACAAACACTGTAGATCATGCGAGCAGTCACGTCTAAGAGTCACTGTTCTATGCACGGTCTGGCTGGTACTTTGGTCACGGGCACTGCAGTTCCAAATATAATTGCCAGGATTAAGGGAGAGGGTAACAGCTAAGTGTTTGAGGGTTAGGTTTGAGTTAGAGATAGGGTACATTGGCTTCATTGGAGGCCTGGACCTGCCTGAAAAGGCAGAGCACTCAAGAAGAAGAAGGGTTTGGTTGAGGTTGCTGATAACGGGTAGAGGGGTTAGCCTATACTATAAGCCGAGTTCTCAGTAGATTCACTGTTGAACTCGTCAACTAGGTAGGGGTAGAGACCGATGTGAGTGGGTGATGAAGTGGGCATACTCCATTCGGTCTCTTATAACTGGCCGCGCGACGTGACGAACTTGAGGAGCGGAAACGTGCGCTTCTGTCTGAAGTCGACGGCGACGTCGCGGATTGGCGGGAGAATCTCGTGGCCGTGGTAGTTGGCGTCGTACTCGGCATGCTCGCCCTCTTGCAGGCGCAGATCGAAGCGCGTCACGATCGTCATCAGGTACCACTTAAGCTGCAGCAGAGCGTAGCGCTTGCCCGGACACAGTGTACCGAAGCCCATCACCGGGTGCTTCACCTCCTGGCCAAACTTGTAGAACGTGGCGTCGACGAATCGGTCATACTTGAATACCTGCAGTAATGCAACACGTGCGCTGTTAACTCTTCAAACGACATAGAAACAGCCACAGCAAACCACTGTAACCACTATACGAAAACTGATCCAACAGCAATGCAGTAAGATATATGTGGACGTCTGTGGTACAAACATCTGGGGCCAGTTTAGTTCAGGAGCGCTCTTGTATTGATCCTGATTTTCGGGAACGATCCTCAACTAAACGAGTTGTTCCCGCGAGAGCGCTCTCGTTTTTGGGGATCAAAAAAACTTCGATCCCAGCAGCTTTAGTCACGTGACCCAACGTTAACAATAACATTAACACAAGTTTTTTTTTCTTTTGCGCAGACCCCTACTGTAAAACCGAGGGCTCATTATATAGTCATTAGATCATGTGTATTCCAAGAGTTTCTTTGTAAACAAATTGTGATTTCATTTGGTGTTTTGTTTGTTTTAAAGTGTTCTTCATTGTTGCGTTGTTGACAATGACA
>Ga0209149_1002857_pt1 | contig 10002 bp, 8 predicted proteins | sample WorMetTyACAVOLI2_FD_187423 | JGI IMG/M metagenome (GOLD analysis project Ga0209149, IMG submission 187423) | Marine gutless worms symbiont microbial communities from Max Planck institute for Marine Microbiology, Germany - Olavius algarvensis... ... | reverse complement strand
GAGCTCTCCAGCGGATCGGAGTGCTCCGCTGGGGAGACGGGTGAGCGGGAACGGGGTGCTGCGAGCCGGTTGTACTAAGTAAGGCCGGTCAGACGCTAGGTCAAATCCCGTCCGATTATTATATATAGATTGCTAATACTTTCAATTTGTCATTTCCAACAAAAAATCAAACGAAACGCTACAAGACGAGGCGTAACAAAATTCACAAACGACAAATTTGAGGTCTACAGTACAGTAGGCCTATTTAGTATTTGAAAAGAAAAAAAAACGAAATGATTATCGTGCCTGCGTCCTTAATATCGAGCGTGAAGTTTGCGGCGCGTCCCGAGAAGCCTTTCTTTAGACCGTTGCCAGAAGCAACAACCCGACTGGCGTCGCCATGGAAACGTTTCCCCTGGACAACGCCGGGCTTCTTTTCCACTGTCTCCACGAACAACGATGACGTCACTGCGATCTCCGAACCCTTTCCAGCTCCTGCAGCGACATCCATAACTCGCACCGGTATGGTATGACTATTTACCGCAACAGACCGCAACGGATCACAACGGACTGCAACGTTTGCAAAAGTTTGCCAAAGATTTCGTAACAAACGTTCCTCGCTGTACCAAATGTAACAGCCCACCCATCAACGGCCAATCACCAATCAGCGTATTGCTGATTGGTGATTGGCCGCACGTCAGCGTATGTCCGCTGACGTGCGGTTTTAATGTGCCCGTTAAAAGGCTCAATTCGTCTCCTCAGACAGCGCAACAGAACGTAAAAACGGATGACGCATGCTAACCGGAAAATTTCGACCGCCCTAAAAATTTGGGGAAAATGCCGCTTACGACTACGATTTAGACATTGCTTAAACATTGCTCACGCGGCATCAAAACTGACTGGGGAGTCAGAGAACGTTATAAAAGAAATTGCAGCACTATTCTGGCAATGACAAGTGTCGTGAGTTATTAAAAGCATGTCTTTGAAGTTTGTACGGAGCAGCCTTCTACAACTGCACAATTCTGTTGTTATTCTGTACTTCTAACAGATTCAAGATTCAAAATTGATACTTGATCTCTCTCCTGTAGCATATATTTAATTTAGCAGAAAAATGACTTTAATAATTATTATGAACGTCACAAAATAAGAATAAGTGATAAGTCATATTAACTTGTGACTATATGACGTATAATAATTTATTATTACATTATTATGGGTAAAATTAGAACTATTAATATTGTCACTATCGTCGTCATAATGACAGTGTAACAGTTGTCAAGAATATACTCGCCTCGGTCTACATCGACCTTCGCAAGGTAACTTTAGTGGCCCGTGTGGTTCTTTGGCCTAATTTGAACTAAGGTTTAATGGCATTATCCCACTGCTGCTGCCTATCTGCGCCTATTCTGAAGTTTCGAGACAACAGCTGTATAGATTTTCAGGACGATTTCATGTTTCATGACGACAGTTATAATCTTGCTCAGAAAGTTCCAAACAAACAAATAAAAAATTCAAGCGACCAAAAACAATATTCCGCCGGCTATCACTGCGGCAAGGTAGATAGATAGATAGATATTTATTTCAACCACAATGGTTGAAACGATACAATACATTACAAAGTTAAACAATAAGACAAGCAAAATGCAAAACAAATCTAATTATTAAGGTAACAGTCAAATAGTCTAACACAAAACAAGCCTAAACATGAAGATTATGCAGCAGAACTAAAACTTCTTGGCAATGCAATATGGTACAAAGTCCCTTCCATAACGTGAAGTTTTGGCCAGTGGAATTTGATATGGATATGTAGGCCGCAGAACCATCTGACTGTGAGACACTTTAACAGGAGGTAACAGATAATGTAAAGGGGTGCTTGGGGTCTTTAATTTGTCTAAACAAGCTTTGTGTGATCATATAACGACGGTCGTCTAAACGTAAGGTAACAATGAAAATTACGTAATAGTAGTAAAGCAGTATCTGTAATCATCATCATCATTACCACCAGCAGAAACAAAGTATAGAGTGGTCCAAAAAGTAAGCCCCTTACTGAATTATCAATAAAATCGTACTAAAACGTATCAACAAAGCTAGTTTTCTTTCGTTGAATTTGAGTGCCAAGCAAGCACTATAATATTATATTGTAATTTGTTATTAAATATTTTACTAATTAAACATTTTATGCACGACAATGCGTGCCGTCAAGCCGTGCACGCTTGATGGTACGCATTACGTTACGCGTAAATATTTAATTAATAGACTATTTAATTAATAACAACGTACAGTATAAATTTAACCGGTATAGTACTAGCAAGCAAGCAAACATCTTTATTGTATCTAGTGTGGCACTTAAATTCAACGAAAGAAACCCCATAAGCACGCTTCGATTTATTGACAATTCAGTAGGGGCTTACTTTTTTGGACCGCTCTGTAGCAGCTTGAGTATCGATACTAACCGGTAACAACGGCCTTGAACGGTGCTCCAGCGATGGTGATGTTACTGTACTTAACCATTATCATGTAGTTGCCCGGAGCCATCGGAGTGTAGGAGAACTCGTAGCCATCTGCAACCTCCGAACAGGTGAGGGCGACCTTGGACGGACCTTCGACGAGCGCAGCCAGGATACCGGCTCCTGCGTTCGCCGTCACCACCGTGAACTTGGACGCCTTTCCTGCACACATTCACTTCCAATCACCATCATCGTCGTGTAGACCGTTGCGTTGCCCCTGGATAGCCTTGACAGTATTCCGGACAAATTTTTGGTCTGGGAGATCCATATATTCCTATGGACACCTCAGGACTCCACCCAATGAGACGTTTAGCTGACAGTTTTCGTGTCTGGAAGAAAACGAGTACACGGATCATCATCATCATCATCATCATCATCATCATCATCATCAGCGTTAGGCGCAAATTCCAATTACCGTCTGAACCACGCCAAGGTTGAAACACTTCACCGCCCCTTTACTCAATTTTTTCATAACGTTCGCCTATTTGCGAATTGCGACTCTTACGGCGCATCGTGACTTTTTTGATATTTCGCCTTATAAATATCATTACTTACTTACTTACTGATGAGTTTCTTGTTGATAGATATCTATGGCAGTTCGATGCAATAACAAGTGGACATTAAAAGTTTCATTAGAAGGCCTAGAATGCCAGAACCCCCAAAGTTGATCGTTTCATCGCTTGCCGCGTGGGCCATTTGTGCTACTTATCATCAAAATCGGTTCATTCTTTTTCAAAATATCGTGTTTTCAAGTCTGGGAACTGCCGCTGCGAACGGACAAACGGACGAAAAGGAGGACGGACGGACAACGCGAGAACATTATGCGTCTGCTGGCCACTGTGGCGTTGCGGAGGCGTAAGAAAAGTAGACTGAATTCGTACCAGACTCTCCCTTCTCAAGCCCGTCGCCGCGGGCAAGGACAAGCGCTGGGTCAGCTCCGAGTTTTCCGACGAGAATCGGTATCGGACTTCCTGGGATGTGGGCCTCGTTGAACTTGATGTGGACAAAGTAGACGCCGTTCTCGTGCGGCATGAATCGCACGGCGTACCGCTCGTCGTCGAGCTCCGTGACGAACACATCATCCTCGGTGCCTGCCGGCGTGTCGACGTGCGCCTTGATCTCGCCGTGAGCTCCGTTCATCTCCATGTTAAATGTCGCAGGCTTGCCAATCTGTATTTGACAACACAGACGCACGCATATTTTTAATAAATAAATAAATAAATCAATCAATCAATCATAGCACTTACACAAACAGTGACCAGTGGTTTACAATAGAGGAAGCAATAAAATAAAAACTAGAAGCTGTATTCGTCGCTAGCGCTCTCGACTACATGTAGGCTGTAAGCCGTCTTGCAGTTGTTAGCCGCAGTCTGCCCCGGAGATACAGACATTTGTCGAAAGTCAATATGGCGGCCGCACTCATGTTGTATCGTATATTGTATGTTCCATCGCTGTTACGATTTGTGCTAACTGATAGGCCTAGACTGTTTTAATGACTAACCTCACAACCGTCGCGCGAACTTAGTAACTTTGTAAAGTGTTCTAGCAGTTAGTCCTTAACGATACGCCACTCATTATTTTCTTGTTTAATAATAATACCAACGGTTTAACTCTGTGCTTTTTGGTGACAGTTTTCTTCCCGGCGACGACTTTGACTTTTAGCCACTCCAGCTTTTTGTTTTTAACTTTTGTTTTTAGCCCTTGGGATAATAATAATAATAATAATAATAATAATATAATATTTTTTGTACCCAATGCGGGTATTTTACAACTAATGGTACTTTTAAATTCAACTTTCTAGCTATAGTAGTTTCCGAGATATCAGGGGCTCCCAAATTTACACTAGGGGGGCCATTCGCCTCCTGGACGCCACCTAGCGGAAAAAAAATTTGTACCCGAAGCGAATACTTTACCACTTACTTTACTTTACCAATTACTTTATGTAATTGTGTATTTAATTTCAACTTTCTAGCTCCAGTAGTTTCCGAGATAATAGTGGATCCCAAATTTACATTAAGGGGCCCTGCGCCCCCCGGACGCCCCCTAGCGAAAAAAAATTTGACACATCTCAAGTACCTGCCTATGTCCCTATATAGCTGTAAAGTTTCACCTTCGAAGCTCCATTAACATGTGACTTACGGAGAGCTATCTGTATAATAGGCTTTGCATTAAAAGTTCCCCCAAAATGGGATTTTGGGGTAATTTTGGGGGTAGGGGTGAAGATATTCGGTGGGAATGTACATCAGTCCTTAGAACTGCGCGTTTTTAGAGATCTTTGGTCCAGATCTGACGCGCCGTGCAGTTGCATTCTGTACGGATATAGCCATTTGCCATAGGCGAAAATGTGTGAAAGTTTGGGGGTCTCCAGTTCCCCTACCAGAAGTCGCAGGTAATCTCCGGGGCCGGAAGGCACCCATTTGGACCTATAACTTAACTCTACCGTCGAAATGTTGACGACACCCGACGGTCCAGCAGTCATCGATCCCAAGGACAGATAGTAGTCGAGATTTTTGCCTACCCCACCTTCATTCGACGTCCCATTAGGGGGGTCCCCGTCGGAATATTGCCACAACGTTTGGTATGAAGAAAAGTAGAATGGTGTGGCTACCCGACGGTGGAATAATTTTGAAGACACATTTATTCGTTTCGACAGAATACATGAACTTGACAGACACCCAGACGGACAGACACCGCATGACGGCATAGGCCGCGCTTGTGCATAGCATCGTGCAGCGAAAATCAAGGTCAAGTTAAAGGTCATTTCAAGGTCACAAGACGGGATGTAGTCTATCGCGTTGACAAAATCTTGTGCAGTCAGCAGAGTTGAATTTCGACCATGTAACCTCGACAGTTAACCGTTTAAATTGACGCCATTGCTGACTAACATTTAGCCCTACGTCAAGGCAGTCATTTGTTTTATTTATTTATTTATTTATTTATTTAAAAATATGTTAATTGTACGAAAGCACAACTTATCAGGCTGATGTTTCAGTGTCGCTATATTTCGCAAAGAATACAAGATAATAGCGCCATAGTTACTATGGAACGCTAACAGGAACACGTATTCGATCATTTATACATCAGTATGGACAGACAATGAAATACAATGTAGTATACAGAAATGCCACTATTTGCTGACCTCGAGTCCGCGGTCACGTAGGCCAACAAGCGTGATCTTCTTTGCATCTCCACTCTCCGGCGCGATGTACAACATCGCTGGTGACTCGGGCACGTGTTCGTCATTGAGCTTGACGTGAATGCCGTACTCACCTGCAAAACGTAATTTCGCGCTTACCTTCACACTTACGTTTACAATATCAGTTATGACACGAGAAAGAGTGACGTGGTCAACTGGTGCAAACATCGCCATTTTCGACCAATCAGGCTTCGGCATTGACAACTGCTGGACGTCGGGTGTCCGAAGTGATACGGACTTAACGCCCTTCTCAAGAATGCCATTTCGAATGACTTTAAGTGACTTAACGAAATACTTAACATTGACACGAAGCATCGCGCGGTTTCTATGCCACAGCTGAACTTCTTGTATTACTGCTAGTATTAGAAGTGCACGCGGATTAGAGTGGCGATATTGCGACAACGCTCCAAGGGCAATTTACAGAATAAGATATTGCAATTGCAAAGACTGGCGAAGTCACTGAAGTGTAAATTCCAGCAAGTTTCCGCATATATTATCTCATCATTCTGTGTATCTTCGCATTGAGATCTCGCTTGGCTAAACCCAATCAATCAATCAAACAATCAATCAATCAATCAATCAATCAATCAATCAATCAATCAACCAATCAATCAATCAATCAACCAATCAATCAATCAATCGATCGATCAATCAATCGGTTTATTAACATCATTGCAGCTCCGGGGCCGGATAGCAGTTAAATACAGCAGCTGCTGAAATCACAGATAAAAACAACAATAACAAACAAACAAAGTTAAAACAAACAATATGCATACGTACGTGTGCTGGGGAGGTATGTGTGAAGTGGATTAGCTAGGACTTACTTTGTTGATTGGTGATGATGTAGGCCAACGTTTATAAATAAACAGTATTTTAGTGCGTAAAACGGGTCTTGGAAAGGGAATGGAATAATAGTAATAATAATAATAATAGTAATAAACAGATTTCTATAGCGCCATACGCGAGCTACAGAGGCGCTATTGACATGGTACGTCTCAGCGTATTGGTAACAGAGGTATCTCGCGCTTAGTCGCGCAGATGGGATAAGATGGTGCAGACAGGAGGTTGGTTCGCAAATGTTCTGAGAGAACGATCTTGAAGTTTCATTACGTCTAGTCTCTAATAATTCAAGTACAGCGAGAAATAGAACACTGAGGTGGGACATGACACGGCTAACATTAAAAATTCTACGGATAGCTTTTTTGGACTGATTCCAGCTGCTGAGCCTGTGTGCGATTAATGAGGCGATGCCAGACCGGCGCAGCTAGCTTATCAGCTTCGTCAATTACGATGAATAAGTTTTCAATACCTGCTTTCGAGACGACGTATGCGACGGTGACATATCCACAGTGTCGGTCCACCATCTCAATCTTAGCCTGTGACGGACCTTCGATCGACACGCTGACCACTCCGGCACCAGCTTCGCGGGTGTATACGTTGAACTCGTCTGTACACAGGCAGCGGCAGTGTTTTCCCGCCAGTTTCACACTTGAAACCAGAACGTCAGCGACGTTAAATCGCCACCCGCGCGCCGCAGTGCATCACTACGCAGCCGTTAAATTTTTCCAACTCGTCCGAGCATTTGACCACATCTTGCTCCCATAAAAATTTCGTGATGATCTCTCAAACGGTTCAAGAGTTATCACAGTGACAAACAAACCAAAAAACACATATACACACCCACAAACGGACACTACTGAAAACATACCACCTCGTAAAGGCCCGTTTATAGCGACGCAACTCAACTCAACTCGAATCGACGTCGAGTCGAGTTGCGTTGCGTCGTCGGGCCTTAAGACCTGAGTTGAGTTGAGTTGTGTCGCTATAAACGGGCCTTTACGCTATCACCGTGCATGTGCTAGCAAGACTACGGCTGTTCTTGGTTTATTTCGTAGCAAGCACAGAACGTCCGAAAGTTTATTATTCCAATGATCATTTAATTAACCACGGACGGTTCTTAATTAAGGAGTGGGGGGGGGGGGCGGAGCACTCCCCGATGTCAGCCAAGCCCCTAATTTTTTAGACTTCATTTGACGATAAAGGCGTCCTCATTATACGATGGAGTCCAGTCAACCCCCCTCCGAGAAATTTTCATCTGCAGTCGCACTGTAGTTAATTGAAAAATAAGTTTTAAAAGTCAATAATAATTATTTTGCGCCCCATCCCACAGACATAGTTAGATAGAAACAGAGGACACCTGCTAAGATTCTGCAAACTTTGAAGTAAACAAAGATCCTTTGTTTTCGTTTTCTCGTGCAGACAGGCAGCATATAATTTCTGAAGTTCAAAACCAACCAGAGCCACAGATTAGAAATCTAATCTGTGGCTCTGTTCGAAACATTTCGACTTTGTTGATTAAAAACAACAAAGTTTTACGAGTAATTAAATAGTAAGAAATTACGAATACACACTTTTGGCTCCGACTTCACCCCTTTCCACGCCAGGTCCTCCAAACTCCACTTTGTGCGTGCCTCCCGATGGAACTTTTCCCACAGTGTACTGATATGGACTTCCTGCAACACGTAAGCAACATATCTACAGGGTGTTTAAAAAAGTAGCCTCCCCCAAAAAAAACTTTTTGGAATTTTTCACTTCGGTTAAGTCTTTTTGCGTCAAATTTTGCAAATTTGTTGGCATTTCATATCCACGTGTACATCTACCATTTTTTTGTAGATTCATCTTAATGTTTCATCAAATGGTGTTAATTTTTCAACGAGTACCCATCGTTTTCATCCGGTCAAGTGTTGAGTATTCGCCCATAAAATGAAAATGCAGTGTACCATCTTTTCGGAAATGACATTATTTTTTCGTGTCCAATAATTGTAAACAATCGATAACTGTCTGATTTTTTATTATTAACGTTCGTTTTACTGACATTGTTTTAAAGCTCGGTAGCGCCTATCAATCGGAAAATTGTCTTACAACGACAAACTTCGCATGCAGACGCTTTGTCAGCAAGGACTTGGTGCAAAAGCCATCATTATTTGCAGTTACTCATGGTCTAAAACACGTTTTGTAGACAAACATTACATTTACAAGAAAAGAAATAGGCCGTACATCTGAAGCAAGACACATATCACTGCTGAGTCAGAGAATATATGAAGCAGAAAGTTAGCAGTCAGTGTATATATTCAAGACAGGCCTATAACAAAACACCCACTGTACAGTATAAGTTATACACAGTAGGCCTAACGTTAATGACATAACTCTAACCATAGAAACGACATGGATCCGCCAGGGTAAGTTTATATTGGTGTATTCGATCCAAAAATGTTTTACTTTACCGGCGAAATGGATTCCTTTGAACTTCAGACTAATGGTGTGGACGCCCTCTTCACTCGGGGTGAAGTTGATCTGGCAGAGGCTGTCATCCAGGTCACGGATCTCACACGTATCGATCTTTCCACTCGGTGAAGTCAGTGTTGCTTCCATGTCCAGCGGATCCGTGCCTGCAACGACGCATGAGTGCAAGTTAATCACCGAAAATTACATTAAATTATAAATGAGACATAATTATTTCTATTGCGCGATAGCCTGTGGTTGCAGCTTCTGACGCGCAAAGCACAAGAGTGTAAACAACTGTTACAAAGTAATTTGACAAAAAGCGCCTCACGGGGGGCCCATTCCCCGGTTAGGGGTCACCCCAGGGGGTCGAAAGTTGTACCATTGAATTCCTGGGGTAGGCTTTCCTATTAGTGTTCCATAGTAACTATAGGCCTAGGATGCACCGTTTGGCCACAGTGCACGCGCGTGACAACCAACGACCAACCAACTAACGACCAACGACCAACGACGTCACGACACAGCCTATCTCAATAAGCGCCTCTTTTACTAACGTAAAGTGAGGCGCTTAAAAAGTTTATTCGCCACATAGACATAGAAATATACAATACGGTATGGAGAGACAACGCAATACAATAATACAATATACACTGCGTCTCAAAAAAACATGTGACCACGTTTTCGAAGATAAGTTGAACTAGAAAGAACTGTCCGTTTACAAAGATTTTTGGCACACTTATTACGACTACTATAAGCCATCAACAGGTATTTTAGTTTCCCACCTCACCTATTTAGTGCAGCTACTTTATCTTGGTAAACTGTTCAGACCTAAATGTCATGAATTTTGCCTTAAATTTCTGATTTTCCCAAAGCTACAATACTAGGATATTAACGGTAGAACCGTCATCATATAATTTTACTAGTAGTAATCGAGCCAGAAGTAGTGCAACTACTTTGATCGAGACCAACATGTTACCACTATTGTAGTTGCGATAACGGTATCAAAGGAGTCACTGACCAGGAATTTTCAGCATAATG
>Ga0209149_1002856_pt1 | contig 10003 bp, 5 predicted proteins | sample WorMetTyACAVOLI2_FD_187423 | JGI IMG/M metagenome (GOLD analysis project Ga0209149, IMG submission 187423) | Marine gutless worms symbiont microbial communities from Max Planck institute for Marine Microbiology, Germany - Olavius algarvensis... ... | reverse complement strand
GAGACACTTGTATGCCAAAACAGCAAGCTTATACTCAATTCGCTGTGGATCTTTCAGCCAGTGCAGCCGACGAAGGAGCGGGCTGATGTGGTCGAACCTGGACGACGAAAATATCAACCGGGCGGCGGAATTAAGCACCGACTGTATCCGCTTCAGTTGATACGACGGAATGCCGGCTAAGGTGGCGTTACCGTAATCCAGACGTGGTAGTAAGGTAGTGTAGGAACATACATGGGTGGGCAGTACATATATCAGATTGTTTGGAATTTATTCAGGTGTTATGGCGCCAAAAATTATAAAAATCGGTTGACATGCGACTAAGTTATTGCAAAAACGAAAAGTGTACACTTTTTGAAACACGGTGTAGATTGAAGCGGATATTTCGCTCTGCTGTTTTAGTTATAGCTAAGCTTGCATGCTACCCGTCAGTTTTTTGGGTGACTGTTAATATCGTTTATAATCGTATCGTGTTGATGTTGCTCCTGCTGATGATGTTGATGATGGATGCAGCTAGCTGCTATGTTAAACTCCACGGTTGGGGGAAAAATGGAGAGATTGAACAGATGGACTGGTACAAGCTGGTCGCTCTCAACGGTGTCGAGTACATGAACAACTATGCAGGTGGACCCGGCATTATCACGTATAAAGTGGACAGTAGCTGCAATGCATATGACAACCAGCACTTCAACACCCACGGCGATGCCACCGCATCCGACAGTCTTATCAACTACCTAAATGCTCTCACAAACGGTAGACTTACTCTAACTTTCTTCCTGTTTTAAATTGTCAGTAAGTAGAGGAGGTTAGGGCCATGCTGCTGATTACTCTGTGCGACGTCCAACGGTCCCACGTCTGCCCAGAGGTGTATGGAAGGTTTCTGCCCCCCCCCCACCTCAGGCTCCCCACTATTGGCCTATATAATGCACGTTATTACGCCTTTATTCGCGGCAGCATAACATAATATTCAGAGCGCATAATAGCTGCCATCAGATGATGATGATGCTGTCATCACGTCGACTATGAAAACTAAATTGTGGGTCACTCAAGGTCATTGGAAATGTCAGTATTCGATAGAACGCATGCAAGTTCCTACTGGCTTTCCGTAGTAACTATGGCCCTAACTTGTTTCGTTTTCGAGATAACCACCGTCGAATAATGGCGTGTCCTTGAAATCTGGGTTAGGGTCGTTCAAGGTCACTGATAATGGCACCGTTCGATAGACCACGTACGACTTCCTATCAGTTTGTCATTGTAAAAATATACCTCTTTCTTTAATTGTACCATTTCGAGTAACTTGACGTTGAACAATATCGTAACCTTGAAATTTAGGACAGAGATCACTCAAAGTCATTGGAAGTGACACCATTCGATACATCGTGTACGGGTTCCTATTCGTCTTCCATTGTAATTATGGTCATTATATATCGTTTCCGAGCTAAAGGGAGATATTAACCGAAAATCTCGAATCTTTCTGCAGGACGTCCTCCGTATAGATGACTCCGTCGGAATTTTGACAAACTAAAAACATCATTATTAAACTGGACCATATACTTGACGGAAATGCAGTGCAGCATCTCCGATATCTCGCTTTCAGAAGACGATGTATAGGCCTAGCTACGTATCGAAAATTCAAACATATTTGTATCAATCGCCCCCCCCCGGGCCCATTGACTGTTCCCGTCAGAATTTCGACCAATTCAAAGCAGCATTGTTAAATTGGACCGTAATGTAACCATAAAAAATGAAAACAAGAACTCAGCTATCGCCAACAGATCGCACACAATACGCTGGGGGCATCTATAGGCATAAATATTACACCGTGACCTTGAAACCTACGTTAAGGGTCACTCAAGATCACTGGAAATGGAACCGTTGGATAGATCATACACGACTTAGTAGTAGTCGAGCTATTTGACGTTGAATACTATTATGACTTTGAAATGTGGGTTAGAGGTCACTGAAGGTCACTGAAAGTGGCACCCATTTGAAAGCTGGGGTACGGTTTCCTATTCGCCTTCCATAGTAACTATGGCCGTATCTGCAGCCATTTTGGAGCTATTCAGCGTCAAAGAATGGCCTGACCTTGAAATCTGGGTTTGGGGTCCGTCAATGTCATTGAAAATGGCGCGGTTCGATAGACCATGTATGACTTTCTATTAGTCCGCCATTGTAACTATAGCTCTAACTTGTACCATTTGCGAGTTATTTGACGTTGAATAATACGGTGACCTTGAAATCTGGCTTAGAGGTCACTCAAGGTCATTGAAACTGGTGCCATTCAAAAGCGTGGGTGTGGTTTCCTATTCGCCTTCTATAGTAACTATGGCCGTATCTTTAGCCATTTTGGAGATATTCAGCATCAAAGAATGGCCTGACCTTGAAATGTGGTTTTGGGGTCGTTCAAGGTCATTAAAAATGGCGCGGTTCGATAGACCATGTACGACTTTCTATTGGTCCGGATTGTAACTATAGCTCTATCTTGTACCATTTTCGAGTTATTTGACGTTGAGTAATATCGTGACCTTGAAATCTGGCTTAGAGGTCACTCAAGGTAACTGAAAATGGTGCCATTCGAAAGCTTGGCTACGGTTTCCTATTCGCCTTCTATAGTAACAATAGCCGTATCTGTAGCCGTTTGTGAGCTATTCAGCGTCAAAGCATGTGACCTTGGAAACTGGGTCAGGCGTCGTTTAAGGTCGTTGAAAATGGCGCCGTTCGATAGACCATATACGACTTTCTATTGGTCGGCCATTGTAACTATAGCTCTATCTTGTACCATTTTCGAGTTTTTTGACGTCGAATAATATCGTGACCTTAAAATCGGGGTTAGAGGAGGTCACTCAATGTCATTGAAACTGGTGCCATTCGAAAGCTTGTGTGCGGTTTCCTATTCGCCTTCTATAGTAACTATGGCCGTATCTTTAGCCATTTCGGAGATATTCAGCTTCAAAGAATGGCTTTACCTTGAAATGTTGGTTTGGGGTTGTTCAAGGTCATTGAAAATGGCGCGGTTCGATAGACCATGTATGACTTTCTATTAGTCCGCCATTGTAAATATAGTTCTATCTTGTACCGTTTGCGAGTTATTTCACGTTGAATAATATCGTGACCTTGAAATCGGGGTTAGAGGTCACTCAAGGTCATTGAAATTGGTGCCATTCGAAAGCTTGGCTGCGGTTTCCTATTCGCCTTCTATAGTAACTATGGCCGTATCGGTAGCCGTTTGTGAGACATTTAGCGTTAAAGAGTGGTGTGACCTTGAAAACAGGGTTAAGGTTCGTTCAAGGTCATTGGAAATGGCACCATTTGATAGATCGCATACGAGTTCCTATTCGCCTTCCATAATAACTATGGCGATATCTTGTATCGTTTGCGAGATATAGCGACTTATTGGTAGAAAATCGGGAAATTTTTATACCAGACCTGTATTTAGCGCCCCCGCTGGGGGTGACCCCGTCGGAATTCCGTGAAGATGTTTGATGTTGGTAAAACTAGAATGATTGGGCTACCGTATGGTAAAAAAACTATCAAGATATATGTTAAGCCAACTTCGTATTGTTTGATGTGGCAAATTGCCTTTGGAGTGTAAAGGGTTAAATTCCAGACGTGTAGAGTAGTAAACGACCGTTCAAAATAGGCCTATAGCTATGGTAGTAAATGGTACGTGTCGTGTATTTGGGAAATGTTAATTACGCGGCTTGTCATACTTGTAGGTACGGTTCTTGTGGGGGTGTCGGGCGACGAGGTATCGCATAGTCTGACAGACGATGCCAAGGACACGATGCTGAAAGTCACTGGAGTTGACCTGACGTCGGTCGTTTTCCGAGGAAAGTTTGTCTTCGTGGCACAGGTTGGAAGTCCTCAGAAGGTCGTCATGGAACTGAGAGACGGTTCAGAGCCTGCCGGCGTTGGCATGGACGTACTCATCACAGGTCGGTCATTGAAAGCAGCCTAGCAGGTGCAAATATATGGGATGATCGGGGCCAATATTTTACATTAACATGTTCCAAAAAAGAAACCTGCAAAGGAGATTCCTTCTACATCGTACACTTTGGCGCCGTCAGCCAGGAATTGAAGCTCCCGTGGGAATGGGATTTTCATGGGATTCCCACAGGAATGGTGGATTGCGTTCGAATAAGGATGGGAATGGGATCAGGAATACAAACAGCATACTCTAGGCGCCTCGTGACAGCACACCTTGGACAGGTACACAAGCAGGGCCTAGTTGACCAGTGATGTAAACAAGACAGCAGGTTACAAGACCAAGAACAAGACACCAACCTTCAAAACCAAAACCAAGACAAAGACAGCAATGCCAAGACCAAGTATCAAATCTCAGTATGAAGACCAAAACAGCAAGTCTCCAAACACTCACAGAGCAGCGCATCATAGTAGATTATAGTAAATCGTCGGCATTAGTATTTAATAATCATCAAACACCGAATAGTCAACAAAGACTATTGCGACAGACTGCCATCGTCAACTGATCATTATCATAAGTATAATCTACGGTTGTAACTATTCTTATCAGACTACCTATCTACATCTACACTGTGGTTCAGAAAATGTTTCTTTACTGCACTAAACCAGTATTACTACTAATGATGATGATGATGATGATGATGATGATGATGGTGTTATCATTCAATCTCGTTTAGTTGTTATTGCAGTAACTAATGCAAATTACTTATACGTCTGAGTAAGTAAGTAAATGTAGCATATTCAGATATAAGCTAAAGGAAGTAGATTTATATAGCGCCTTTATTGTAGTATCTCACACTCAAGGCGCTCAGGTACGGATCACACAGTTTTACCTGCATAAACATATCCTCAGACTCTTTTAGCCGCGAGGTAGGCACACGATTCTAGTTTTTCCGTACCAAACGTATGGAAATATTCCGACGGGGACTCCCTAATGGGGCATCGAATGCAAGGGGTATGAAAAAATCTCGATTGTCGATCAATATCTCGCTATATCTCAGAATGATACAAGATTGAACCATAGTAACTCTGGAAGGCGAATTGAAAACCATACTCAAGCTTTCGAATGGTACCAGTTTCAATGACGTTGAGTGACCGCTAACCCAGATTTCAAGGTCACGATATTATTCAACGCCAAATAACTCAAACATGGTACAAGATAGAGCTATACTTACAATGGCCGACTAACAGAAAGTCGCATACGGTCTATCGAACGGCGCAATTTTCAATGACCTTAAACAACCCGTAACCCAGTTTTCAAGGTCACGCCATTATTTAATGCTGAATATCTCAGAAACGGTACGACATACAGTGAAATAGCGTACTAATAGAGACTCACGGCCTTCTCAAGGGAATGATCTTGAGTGACTCAGCGAAATATTTAATGACTCGACGTATCGCGCGGTCTCTCTGCCACAGCTGAGCTTCTTGTCCGCTGTGCACTGGGCTTTACGTTGACTGAAAAAGTCTGTCATGACTCATGACCTGCAATGTGTCGACTCTCAGCCTCAGTCTGGCAATGCTATAATAATATTATTTAATCCAGCTAGTATGAGAGGCAGGTATGGTGTAATTTGCAGGTAAAACTGTGCGATCCATACCTAAGCACCTTCAGTGTGCGGTACTACAAAAACAGCTAATGCTCGTGTTTGATATGTAGGTGATCCGTCGGATCCGCAGTTTGTGCGGGTGATAGCCTGAGCTGTCATCTAACGGCTTCTGCAAGAAAACAAGCACCGTGTTTGCCTCCTTTCACGTTTGCAAGGCCTGTCAATAGCGCGTCCACTAACACTGTAGAGTACCATGCACTTCGCAGCACTGTCATCAGTTGACTGATTTAGTACTGAACTGTTCAACTGGTTTATCGACGTTTCGCCTCTTTCCCCCACTAACTGGACGTTTTGTCCCATTGACGTTCTGAGCGCGGAAGAAATCTATCGAAGATAGACAGCTAGATAGATAGATAATGTCGATTTATGTAGCACATGGTCGTAGAAAAACCTCTAATGCACTGCAGCGGGACATACTAGTACTTAGCGAACAAGAATGTTTACAATGAACGTCTGAAAGACTCGTCACTACACGTCGGATCACGGAGGACAGCCGACAGCGAATTCCAAGTCGTTGGTCCAGCGACAGCGAAGGACCGACGACCGAGTGAGCTGAGTTGGTAACGCGGCAGAAGAAGTTGGTGACGACTGGCAGAGCGTAGTCGCCGTACGTCTACTGGCGATGTCCGCGAAACTTACAGCGGCGAAAGCCTATTGCACACCGATGTATGGTTGTCAACTGTGGTCATCGTCGTTTCAGTATTCACTTAATAAGCTGAAAGTTGCATATAATGATGAGTTTCGACTGTTATTTAATGAACCTTGATGGTGCAGTGCATCTTCGCTGTTTGTATATCACAATGTTCCCACATTTGATGCTCTTATTCGTAAACTGATTTATGCCTTATGGCGTAGTTGTCACAACAGTTCTAATGTTCTGGTTGATAAATTGTTCGCATCAGACATTTATTTTGAGTCTAAAATATTTAAACGTTGGCGCCAGCTACTGTACTAAATTTTTATTTTGTTGTTATTTTTAACCTTTTTTTTACCTTTTTTACACACTTTATTATATTCTTACTGTTCATGGACTCTGCCTGCTATTGAAATAAAGTGAAGTGAAGTGAAACGTCCACTATAACTGACGGGAGCGAAACGTCCAGTAAGTTGGCGTAATGTTCAGTGGGCGAAGCGTCCCGGGGGAGAAACGTCCGAGGGGCGAAAAGTCCAGTGTGCGAAACGTCAAAGGGGCGAAACGTCCTGTTACCATTCAACGGTTATGTAAGCTTGTATACTATACAGATTAAACTATTTGCTGTCGTAGCATTTAAATACGATTTTCTGTTATACAAGAGCCGGACTCAACACATCCTGCAGGGCAATGTTCTCCCTCTTGCATCCCCCCTTCGTTCCTTTTGCCCTTCCATTCCCTTTTCCATCCCTATTCTTCCCCTCCCCGGTCTTTTCATTCCAGCTATGAGATTTTTGGGAGCGCTGCGAGGTTTCGAGCAGGGTCTGAGATTGAACTTCGACCGAAATTGAATTTTGTGCACTATACTCGTAACTAAAATTTGACACGTCGTGGCAGCATAAATCAAAGAAAGAAAAAAGTGATAATTCAGTAAACGATATCGTTCCGCTCGCTTCCCCTCCCCTCCCTAACGGCCCTAAGGCCTGCCCTGTGTTCCCCTCCCCTCCCTAACGGCCCTAAGGCCTGCCTTGTGTTCCCCTCCCCTCCCTAACGGCCCTAAGGCCTGCCCTGTGACATCCAAGTAAGTGGTTGATCAGCTAGACGTAAATCCGGCCCAAAATATGAGAGGACGCCTTTCCCGTACCTTTTCCTCATCAGTGCTTTGTATTTTTCTACTAATTCATTTTGGTGAAATGCAGACGTACATAATGACGTAACGTAACGTCTCTTTCTGTCAGCTGCTTACCTATATTTCAATTGTTTTGTGTACCGTCACGCCTATTCATTATTTTGGTTTCGTTCCATGCTTTTTCTCACTGATACAGATGGTTAACAACAATACACTACTAGTTAACTGGTCGTTACGATTATTTAGCGAATGTTAACACGTCACTGGCGCAGTTATGTATATATTCAGTATACTGTAAAAATAACTAGTCCAGCCTACTTGATAATATCGAGGCAGCAGTCTTGACTAGACATTATTTAGTTGTCTGAACTTCTTAAATCCAGTTAACATACATACTTATTAACATACTTATTACTAAGATCAAACTGTTTTCTCCACGCGAGCCTATAACGGGATCTGGATCTGGGGGCGGAGCCCCCGGTGCTGGGTCAGGGGGCGAAGCCCCCTTGAAGTTGAATGCCTTTTTGTTTTTGCGTCTCCAAAGAAAGCTGCAAATTTGCGCCATGATTGATATGTGCAAAAGTCAGTAAATCACACAGTGAATGAATGTATCATTGTTTAACGACACATCTCCATGTTGTCACGTCGCCCATATCCACTTACAGTTGCCTTGCCCTTGAAATCGGACAAGTTTAACCTGTGTTCCTGCGCTATTCGTTTTTTTCATTTACTGCACACAGTGACACAGACCGAATGCAGTTGTACACCGTGTCCAAAAAAGTACACCCCTTGACTTCTGACGGTAAGGTGCTGCAACTTATCTGCTATTATGTTAATAAACCCACTGAATACAGTTAGACTATCCTTACGCAGTCATCAACGATCATCCGCATTGTCGTCATTGTCAGACTCAGCAGCCGAATCAGAATTCCGGTTGTTTCTGCCAGTTATCGTCCCATCCACACCTCCACAAAAACTCCATTACAGTACGACTGTTCCTTTCCCCTTGACCTTTCCCGTGGGCCTACTCGTCTAGATTTCTGATTCATATGTGTAGCTGCATGTACAGTTGTAACTTGTCAGTTGAAATAATTAAACCACAAACGGAGAATCTTTGGTGTGTTTAAGTGGATATAAGATGATGGTTAGAGTCATTTTAGAACTGCACAAACATCCTTTTAGAACTGCTCAAATTCATTTAAAACTGCAGTTTTTGTGTAGAACTGCACACTAAAAAAGCCTTGTCCTGTTTGTTATCACAGTCATCATTGGTGCGTTCTATTGCCAGTGATGGTATGGCTGCGAAATACGATTCAGTTGTTGGACGTAACGCACTATTGTATTGAAAACGGTTTGACTGGTCATTTTCTGACTTCACTAGCGGTAAATTGTCATTATGCAATACTAATTTTGGGACCTTTCATAATTTGAGTATAACGCATGCTAAACGACAATCTGGTCTCTTTCTGTGCGAGTTACTAGATCTGTGCGATCAGCAAGTGTTTCATCGAATGGAACGTTACTACTCAGATCTGAGATTGACTATTTAATTTTGTATGTTTGTTGTACATAATCATACGTAATTGCACCACATTTTTGTTTGGCTCACTGCACTGTTCAGCCTGCTTGCACCATTCACTTTGTTCCTGTTCGTTTTTGTGTTTTCATAGCTGTATGTTTCTTTGTTTCTCTGTACTTATGTACGAGCTTTATAATAATAATAATAATAATAATAATAATAAATATTATTTCGTGTTATAAATTCCCACAGAAGAATTTATCTTATTGTCAGACTAAATATTTTCAAGTGGAATACACTTGATTGCATTTATTGAATTCCACTTGGTTTACTTTAAACAAAATAGCTGCAAGCAATAGTAAAACAGTCTTTATCATATGTAGTACGGACTACTTAATTGTGGTTTATTAAATTATTTTAAGTAATGATCTTTATATTATCTCGTGTTGTAAATTCCCACAGAAGAATTTATCTTGTTGTCAGACTAATATTTTTGTTTTGCTTACTTACCATCACTGCTGAATACATAAGGGGACAGGGGTCCATGCGCCCCCAGAGGCATAAAGGCATAATTGATAAAGGGTCCTAAATTGGCTGATGTCATAATGATATAATTAGGTATATTATGCACCTTTAGTTTTGATTAAACAGATATAAACGAATGCATCTCTAACTGCACTACAGCCTGTATGTCTCAATAAAACTAGATCCCCGCGATTAATACGATACAACTTCATCAATTCACAACATTTACTAATTATTTGTTACAGAGCACGGTAGACGACACACAGAAATAAAATATTGTACAAAAACTTATCGTGCGTCAGCTGTGCACACAATACGTCGAGGGCATCGCAACAGTCATCCAGACATTTGTCGATAATCGCGAATTTTGTCTATACCCCACATGCATTCGACGCTTCGATTAGGGGGGTCGCTCCCATATGGGGTCTTCGTCGGAATATTGCCATAACGTTTGGTACAGAAAACCAGAATGGTGTGGCTACCTGTCACCGCCTGGTGGCGGCCGAGTTTTAGTTTATCGAAATAAAACGTAAGACAGCAATACTTTATAGTAAAATTTTGAGTTTAATACTACAAAGCACTTAATGGTCTAACGCTATGAAAATAAA
>Ga0209149_1002855_pt1 | contig 10004 bp, 2 predicted proteins | sample WorMetTyACAVOLI2_FD_187423 | JGI IMG/M metagenome (GOLD analysis project Ga0209149, IMG submission 187423) | Marine gutless worms symbiont microbial communities from Max Planck institute for Marine Microbiology, Germany - Olavius algarvensis... ... | reverse complement strand
AAACTGCAAAAATTACAAAAAGGTGCTATTACTCAACAGCACATTGACACTTAGGCGATGTGCTGGTGGGTAATCACCTTTTTGTAATTTTTGCAGTTTTCGATGTGTGATGCGCCGTTAACTCGTATATAAACCACAGTTTTTTTTACATTTTTCGACTAACAGTCTCTGTTTCAGTTCTGCATTATGTCTCAGCTAAGGGTGTTACACAAGCTTCGTCGGAAATACAACTGCAGTTGTGTCCACAGTGGACTCAGGAATAAGTGCTCCAAATTTTATAAAATTTCCAGCAGTGCTAAATACAATTATGCTAAAATTTCTCTGCCCTCGTTTTTCAGGTAGCAATGGGAATGGAAAGGAATAGGAGTGACTTTTCGCGAATAAATGGAAACTCCCAAACATGAGATGACTACGAACGGAATAGGAAAGAAGTCATAGGGATAGTAGGAATAGGACTCCAACAGTTATTTCCGCACAGGCCTAGTTTGCGGCGAGTGCTGTCATTGAGATCTCGTTGGCCGTTCGCACGTGTGTCTTAAATTATGGAGATCGAATTAGAGGCATTGCAGTGCAGTTGACATACCAGACGTGACTGTCGTACACAGCGGTATCGGTTTCTATCAGGCTCGCATGCATCTAAGCAACAGCGCCAGCCGCAGCAGCAGCAGCAGCAGCAATTCATTGTCTTGCTGACCCTGCAGCTGGTCGGCACTGACCAGCCTCCTTTATTGCGGTCAGTACGACGGAATTTGAATAATGCTCGTGCGACTCCGACGTAGCTCGAGCTCGTCGTCCTTCGCCGCTGAATCCAGTTAATACATCAAATGATGCGGGAAACGAGACGTGTCGCCGGCTGGCTGCAGAAGAAATCGCTCCCAACGGTGCGCTGAGAGCTGCTTCCCGCGACAGGATGCCGACGTAGTAGGCCTAGCCCTCTGCCACGTGATATCGACCGAGCTACCGATCTACCACCCCCGACTCTTCGTCATTAACCGTCAAAAGCTGGCGTCGGTCGACAGTCTCTTCTGTACAGTACTATAGACTCGTCAAATTAGTAATAGCATAATGCAGCAGCTGTAGCCGCGTCGGCGTCTCCGCTCGTATTTCCCGCCTCAGCGTCGACTTCATTTTGCAGCGACGTATATAATTAGGCGAAAAGTATTGGCGTATGCTCGTCGTAAGACTTCAGTGTACGACTGACTGAGTCTCAAATATTTGGCAGCTTATGCTCCCGACCCAACTAGAACAACCCCTGACAGCTGGCATTAGATTAACCCTTTAATGCGCACATTAAAACCGCAGAACAATGGACCGTTCACAACGTACACTGGCCGTTGATGGGTAGGCTGTTACACTTGGTACAGCGAGGAGGGGCCTGGGCGGGCTGCGGCCCAGTCCCCTCCTCGCTGTACCAAATGTAACAGCCTACCGATCAACAGCCAGTGTACCAGCTTAATAATATTCGATGTGGCACTATAATCACTGGCGTCGCCATGATTTTGTGCCAGGAGGGGCACGGCGTGCGGGTTCACGAAATCACACAGAAATCACCGAAATTTCTACGTAAATATAATAAACTGACGTTAAGCCAACTTAAGCGACTGTGAATTTGTGACTGGAACAGGAAAACGTGTGGTGTTCACTAGCAGTCTAGTTCACTGCCTGCTGGAGTTACACGTAAATATAAATTGCCAAATTGGTGTACATGTGCAAGCTCCAGGGGGGCACGTTCCCCAGTGTCCCGTAGCTGGTGACACCAATGACTACAGTTATCTTTGCATTCTAAAGGGCTAAGCTCTTTTCTGCATCATTAATGGAAATTATCACCTATATGATATAATGCGCATCGGTATCTCACCGTTGTTTTAACTAGATACTCTATGATATGAACAATATCTTAAAGTGTTATGTACAAACTTTGTTAAATATGAACTTCTCCAGCAGGTGCGAGTTAGCGAATAAAGAAGCAGTAAAACAAATTAACCCTTTAATGGGCACATTAAAACCGCACAAAAACGAACCACTATACAGCAATACGGCGATTGGTACACTGGCCGTTGATGGGTGGGCTGTTACATTTGGTACTGCGAGGAGGGGCCTGGGTGGGCTGGGGCCCCGCTCAGTCCCCCCTCGCTGTACCAAATGTAACAGCCAGTGTACCAACTTCATATTATTCGATGTGGCACTATAATTGCTGGTGCCCATTAAAGGGTTAACATACACAGCAGAGGGGGAGGGCGGTTCTAGACGAAAATTTTAGGGGCCTGACCCGCATAGTTCGCAGTTATCAATAGGCATACAGAAATACGTTACGATCGTCATCAAATCAAGTCTAAAACATTTGGACAACCTAGCCACAATTTTGGGGCGTGTGCCCCCAGCCACACCCTGGATACAAATTAGTTGGACACGTTTAGTAGCTAGTAACCATGACCCTGCCTTCCCAGTGGCTTCGGCACGTGCGTGGAATAGCCTGCTGTCGTCTGTCAGGAATGCACCGTCGCTGACGACGTTCCATCGCGAGCTGAAGACTGTACTTTTTCGGTCGTCGTTTGACAATGACTAAACGATCGTGATTGTACTGCACAATAAAACTGCTGTTTTCCCGCGACTACTGACTGTCGGCGCTTCTGTCGTTTTTGTTTGTTTTTTTTTGTTTTTTTTTAATTTTGTACGGTGACCCTGCAATGTCATTGACACGACAGTGTCAACCTTAATCAGTAAATTGTTACTTACTTACTGACTAATAAATTTGATGAATTTGCAGAACAGAAACAAAACGTCACTAAACCGATGAAAAGAAACACAAACCGGTAGACGACGAGATTGCTGCAAGCATTCTTATTGTCTGTCTGCGTGTATAGCGAGTGGCGTCATCTGGCGTTTGTTGAGTACACCCCACGCCAAAGTTATCTCCTCATACATTACTGATCCGATAGCGAAGATTGTCCGGCCAAAATATTTATCATAAGTTGGTGCACGAACGATGAGCATTCGTCTTTACACGTTACTGGCCTGTGACAGACAGACAGACAGACAGACGGCACCGCTTATGCCTAAGTCGCGTTCCAGCACAGCTGAGCGCGACAAAAACTTACGTGTCTAGGTAAACAAATTTATATTAATACAAGCAGGTAGGCGTCGACGTGACTGCAAGCATATTGTCTCGGTGAATAGATTCATCTGGTCGGAAGTTAACTGTTAGTTAAATTCATTAAACACAACCAAACTTATTACCTAAAACTTGACGTTTCGACCTCGATCAGAGGCCTTCGTCAGAAGAAGCTGGTACTCAGTTCTTCCGGTCCTTGACACGACGAGAAGACGCCGTATCAAGAAAGCGGTCATATGCGGTGATCGACAGAGAGCTAGACCGTTTCACCAGATGGATCAAGGAGGCGATACACATGGACTCCTATATAATAGGTGCTAGTGTCTAGATGTCCATGCCATACACATCCGAAAGGAAAGACAACAGGCCATGAACCGCGATGAGGGCAGCTACCAACTGAGCCACGCATACGACCGCTTTCTTGACACGGCGTCTCCCCGTCGTGTCAAGAACTGGAAGAACTGAGTACCAGCTTCTTCTGATGAAGGCCTGTGACAGCGGTCGAAACGTCAAGCTTTAGGTAATAATTTTGGTTGTGTTTGATGAATTTAACTAACAGATCCTATATTTCCGTCTTGTGACTGTCTGTCTGTCAGTTGCTATATATGGCTGTTAGAGTAACGTAAAGAAATTATTAATTATTACACGCCTATGTGCTGGTGGAGGTACCCCCCGCGCGCGCCGAAAATCGAATGGTGCCATTTTCAATGACCATGAATGACCCCTAACCCAAACTTCAACAATACGCCATTATTCGATTCGAAACTTAGCAGAATTTTCAACGCCACGGAGCGTCGCGCGGCCTCTCTGCGACAGCTGAACTTCTTGTGCAGTTATGTTGTGGTCATGTATGTCGGTCTCTGCGTCTGTGCATCTTCAAAATGCTCCAATCCAATTTACTGCAAGTAAAGACCAAAATGTTCTAGAACGCCCCCTCGATTGCCCCGTGACATTTTTACCTAATCTGGGTTTGGGTGCAACGGAGGGGATATATTCACGTTCACCTGGCTGGGTTGACGAGACCGAGGCTCGTCTACCGCTGCAGCGCTGTGACTGCAGTCTGGCAGCGGTTAGCCTATGCATAAGATTTTCTTGTTTTTATTTTTATATCTCTCATTTGATTACGCCCCGTTACGGTAGATTGCGCAGATTAACAAACAGCAGAATGATTTAGAGCTTTCGTATCGTATAACACTGGTCGTCAACCACGTGCTCACTCAACCTATACTGGTCTGCTGTGTTGTTAGATGGGCGAGTGGTCAGTGCGCGTCACGTGACACGTACGTCACACGGTCCAACGCTAGTAGACGACCACCCTCGTTCATTGTGTGACTTACGGCGATTATACGTGCGACGTTGGTAAGACGGTTGGGTGAACCGAAGTAGTAATATGCCAGTCACAGCCAGCGGTAGAAAAACCGCTGAGAAATGTATGGTAAACCAAATATTATGCTTTTCTTCTCTCTGCTATCGCCAATCTTACCCTCCGCACACTGGCTCCCATAAGTCACGCTACAGGCATCAAAGCTAGCCCCCAAAACGTAATATTATCTACGTCTACCAACATTGTCCTCACTACTTGTATAAAATTGTTAATGACAACGAAAATAAAAAGCTCTTTGGCAGGGATATTTAAGCAACGAGAACGACATTATAGCACAACACAACCTATCGGTATTCAGTGACGCAGGTGTCATCTTCGTATATTAGGCTACGTAGGCCTATCGATTATGCACTGTGACCTGGCTCCAATTCCGGTCAACTTTGCCTCAAAGTCAAACTTTTCTAACGGAAAACGAGTAACAAGATAGCAATAATACATGCAACGGAAGCACTGTGCGCTGTAAAACACATGTCGAGTCGCGGTCATAGTCGTAATAGTCGCGGTCGATCGATGCACGCTGTCGTCTTGTTTAGATCTTCGACGAAGAACGCTGGCGACTACAATGAACGACTGGCGCGGTCCGACGGCGTAATAACACGAGACGAATTAAGACTCTGTGTTTAGACTGGCTCTGTGCGTGCGTGCGCGGGTTTAGTAGCGTGTTCGCCGTCTGTCCACGTCTTCCGAGTTGGACTGACTGACTGACGATCGAGACGATTAATAGGAAATTGCGCGCCTCGCTGAGGATTGTGGGACTCGGCGGACGACGACGTCAGCATCACGATGGATGAGACGCGTCCGCTGGTGTCCGTCATAGCTGGAAGACTGTTCGAGCTGCAACGTCTGACATATTTGAAACAGCAGCGACAGCGACGGTGAGACGGAGACAGAGACAGACAGGAGGTGGTATCAGGCTCAGCAGGCAATACTGATTGCGCAGCCAGCAGTCATCCATCGCTCGGGGGCTGCTGATCGAAGCATCAATTCATAGCGACGTTTGCGGTCGTCGTCGAATAAAACCCGTGTCAGAAAGCACCAGCTGTGCCCTCCGTCCCAATATCACCTCTTCTCTGAGACGCGACAATCGCCGATCAAAAGACTCGATTAACGCTTATCGCCGCTAGCTGTAGAACAGCCGCATTCCACGAGACCACTTTGTCCGAAACTTGTCGAACTGGCAAGTTTCGGACAAGTTTCTGACTTGCTGGTAACAAATCCAACAAATAACAGACTTGTTGGTAACATTTCAACAAGTTGCTGGTTTTTAAAATCATCTCAAAATGTCGAGATTGATCTGACTTGTTCATCATCATCATCATCATCATCATCATCATCGTGTTCGTTTATTTGAAGTTGACAAACGCATCTAACACAATGAATGAGAATAAAACAAAGTTAAGGTGTAAGTGGAGAAATGGAAATGTATGAAATGTTAATGTTGATGAACGAGTCTAACTTGACATGGTCGGCAGCGGAACACCTTGGAAACGTTGGCAACAGATTTCTGGCTTAATTTCATGTTTATTCATAAATTTAAAACAAGAGCAAACATACATTAAACTAAAATAATACAGATAATTATACGGTATATACAGGGCTATTTGCGTCACCACTTATGTATTACCAATACTACACATACCACTACATTGTGTTCAGAAAAAAAACATCCAGTTTTGTTTTCTTGTTTTCTTGTTTTCTTTACAAAAAGTAACCAATTTGAATGAAAATTACCGACAAAATAGCAAATGACATGCGAATTCTAAAGCGTAATATAAAGTTGTATTATTCTTAAATATTCTTTGCTAGCAACGATGTAAACCGAATGTCAGTAAAAGTGTTGTTACAGCAATGTGTTTTTCTTTACTGTTTACTGTTTCTACTAGTTTTCTGGTGAACGAGATTTAATGTTCAATGAGATTTACCATTGACGATAAACGTCTCGTTAAATGGATGTGAGTGAAAAAATGCGTAGAAAAACGTTTGCTCAAGATGCTTTTGACAGAAGATGAAGTCTTGATGGGGTAAAGACACTGATCAAAATATCAAAGTGCGAGACCTTTAACTTTGTTGATTTTTGCAGTGGGGTGGGCATTGTGTGGTCGACCACAACCCGAACACGAGTCAGTGATGCTACTGCTGTCACTTTCTCCGTTAAATGTTTTAATCCATTAAAACTCTATCCTCTGTCAGAAAACATCTTCAGAAAGTGGTATGTGATCTCCAACGGTAAATCTTATTGCTGTAACGACACTTTTACTGACGTCCGGTTTTCATTGCTGCTATAGCAGATAATATTTAAGAAGAATACAAATTATTTTTATTCTATTAGAATCAGCATTTCATTAGCTATTTTGTCTGAAATTTTCGTTCAAATTGATTACTTTTTCTAAGAGTTATGCAAGAAAACAAAAGTGGGTGTATTTTTCTGAACACAGTGTATTTTTAAAATTGAACTTTGGCTTGTCAGGCTCCTGGACTATAGGAACTGATTTGTTACCAACTTGTCAGGTTGACTGCTGCCTCGTCCTCCAATCACATTGCTGCACCGTGTGAAGCTTTCTTGTGCGTGTTAAGCACCGTATGCGTTGTGTGGTGTACACATCTCAATATATAAAATTCGTTATATCTGCAGCGTCACAGCCTGTGTGCTCCGGGCCGATCGGGACTGAACTTGGCACACGGATTCAGTGATGTAGCCCGCTGCGAGATACAGATATGCGACTAGTATTGGCAGTTTAGTATGGACCTTAACCAACGAGGCAAGTGACCGGGAGGGGGCGTTTACTGGGGGCAGGTGATGAGGCACACTTGACCGAGGGTAAATGACCTACATGTACCTTCGGCGTAGCGTATGGGCGTCGGACTATAGCAATCGAGCAGCACTTCTACTGATGTCTCTTTAAACTGCTGCTAGCAAAGAATGTTTAATTAAAAGACAAATTATTTTCAGATTTTCAGACTCAGCATTCCCTCGGCTATATTGCCTGAAATGTTCATGTAAATAAACCGTCTATTGACGGAAACTATTGAAGATAGATAGGTACATACTGCGAGGTGTTTCGCAAGCATTGAATTGTCTTTCCATCCATGCAACATATTGCGTGATAATCGCAGGGGCGTCTCCAGGGGAAACAAAAATGTGGGCTGCTGTACGTGAAAACGGCGATTTTTTTTGCACTTGCGGTTCGAATAACTGGAAAACTGTTGTAGATAGACAGCTGACACACTAAATGCGCCGTATCTTCCGAACTCGAAGGCCTACAAACTTCAAACTTGGTAGACGGACGGACCTAAATTTGCGAAAGTCACCATATTAATCCTTCTACTTAGAGCAGCCTTCAGCGACTAACCAAAATACTCAACAACACGAAGCATCGCGCGGCCTCTCTGCGATAGCTGAGCTTCTTATCTCAAAAAGCAGCGTTTTCAGTCCCAGACTTAATTAACATTTTTCGTGGCTGTCCCCCCTTGTTTATGTTCCCTCCCAAACTAAACTCCTGCATCCGCCCAAGCGGGATCTGCCCCATCTATCCTTTGTCCATCACAGTTGCTCCCATGAACGTAAACAGCGCCCTTCTGCAAATAACTTATACAACAAAATAACTAAAGTTCCCTTTCGAAAACCAAACTTTCCTCCCATCAGCAATATTAATTCAGTTTCAGAATGTTATACTGTGGTAAAATACTATACTTATATAATATTCTTTCAGTCCACCAGAGACCGACCGGATTTCGTGTGGTGTCTGTCTGTGGTTCTGTCTGTCAAAAAGAATAAACGTATCTTCGACAATTTTTATCATCGGATAGCCACACCATTCTAGTTTGTTCACACCAAACGTCATGGCGATATTCCGACGGGGACCCCCTAACGGGGGCGTCGAATGCAGGTGGGGTACGCAGAAATCGCGATTCTGAGCCAATATCTGGCTCCACATCGTGTGCTGTGAACGCTTGCAGCGGCAATTGCAATACACTCAGCTGCGACGGACCACTAGTCGCTGGTAAGCGGCGCAGTTTGTTGATGACAGTAAGCCTCAACGTTACGCCTAAGACAACAGAGCAGCATTTAATTGTACACAGTGGTAAATCTGAAGCCTAAGTAACAATAACAAAAGACGGCGCTCGAGGTATTACACTGTTGAAGCTAACTACTGACGAACACAAAGCATCGCGCGGCCTCTCTGCGACAGCAGAGCTACTTGTTCTGTAACATTGCTAACAAACGAGGATAAGGGGTCACAAACAAAGTTACGAAGTTACAAACATCGTGACAAACACAGGCGTCCAAAACAGTACCTCGCCGACTGCGATGGGCTGAGGTAATTATACACGGTGAGGCATAAATACCGGACCCCTAGCTTTAAACGGGTGAGGTAATTATAATACAGCGTCGCGCGTTTTCTCTGCGATGGCTAAACTTCTTGTTCCTCTTCCGTTTAAATTTCTAATCTAATATTGTTCCACTATTCTCCTAATTATATTTATTTCCATTTACGTTAACCGTTCATAGTCCAAATGCAATTATAGTGCCACATCAAATAATATGAAGATGGTACACTGGCCGTTGATGTGTGGTCTGTTACATTTGGTACAGCGAGAAGGAGACTGGGAGGGGGCCTCAGCCCGCCCAGGCCCCTTCTTGCTGTACCAAATGTAACAGCCCACCCATCAACGGCGAGTGTACCAATCACCGTATTGTTGTATTGGTTCGTTGCTTTGTGGCCATAAAGGGTTAACATAATTATTAAGCTGTTGGTCTATACATTACTAGTGATATGCAGTCTAACAGCAGCGCGAACTACTGATTTCAACAGCGCAATACGACGCCGCCGTCTTCGCGTAGGCGTGTGAACAGCGTGTGATTAAGTTTCTCTTAGAGCGTCGCAAATTTTCACCATAGGTTGCTATGCAGCCAACATCGGCTGCAATATCGCCGCGGACGAGTAACGGAAGCGCAAAAATTTCGTAAATTGCTGCACACTAATTACTCATGAAAGCGCAAATAAAATCACCACGATAGCGCAAATGTATTGACATGAAAGCGCAAATACTCTACAGGCTAAAAACAACAGACAATAGCATCTAGAATCCCGTCAGATACACGGCAAACTACGATGACGGTGCGAATTGATAGTCGACACGTTGAAGATAATCTAATCTAGTCTGGAGTCTGTAAAAAGTTCGCGTAAGCGAGCGGATTTTTCACGTATCGATCTTGGAATTGTACGTGACTTTGAGTGTGAACTGATAGTAACGTTTGTTGCAGCTTGTTGACGAAGCAAAATCTCTACGAATATGTAAATGTTAGGATGCGGAGCGTTGAACTCAGCGTTTAGATGTCCATAATAGGATTCAGTTCCATTGGTAGTAACTGGCGCTCCATGACGTGTTCTGACGCTTTTCTCTTGCACGCCGTGCGTAGAACAGTCGCGCTGGCGTTTACTATCGATCGTCTCAACGTGACAATGAAACCCAAATTCTTCGACAGTTCCGTCTCGTGTTTCAATT
>Ga0209149_1002854_pt1 | contig 10004 bp, 8 predicted proteins | sample WorMetTyACAVOLI2_FD_187423 | JGI IMG/M metagenome (GOLD analysis project Ga0209149, IMG submission 187423) | Marine gutless worms symbiont microbial communities from Max Planck institute for Marine Microbiology, Germany - Olavius algarvensis... ... | reverse complement strand
GCAAATCAGCATTACTCAGCTGACAAGATTCTAAACCGTAGAGCAGAATTGGCATGCATTTAGATCTAACCAACTCTAAAATCACAGTCTCAGAGGCCAGATTCAACAGTTTTCCAAATAAGCCGTTAACCGCACCAAAGAAAGAGCGTTTGACATAATTGAGCGAACACCTGAAAGTACGAGCTCTAGCAATAAAAAACCCCAAATATCAAATATTACTCTGGTTACGTCTTTTTGCGTGAAATTTTGCAAATTTGTTGGCAAATCATATCCACATATATATCTGCCAGTTTTTTGTAGATTTAGCTTAATATTTCATCAAATGGCGTTAATTTTTTTCCACGAGTATCCATCGCCATTTGGTGAAATATTAAAATAAATATAAAACATTGGTAGATATAATGTGGATATAAATTGCCAACAAATTTGCAAAATTTTCCGCAAAAAGACTTAACCAGAGTGAAAATATTCCAAAAAGTAGGGGCTACATTTTTTAAACGCCCTGTATACCAGTGTGAAGTTAATGCGTCTAACGCTAAATTTATCGATTTCATTGAACGCAATCAATAATTTGCAAAAGAATATGCGTAAAATTCTACCGTCTACTTTTGCCTACGTTTTGAGCCATTTTCGGGCTTTTTGGGCAATATTTTTGTACGCGCATGCGTACTGTGCGTATTCGTAGCTGTGTAATATCAGTGGCTTTAGTGTAGCCATCCGCCATCGCATTGTATGCCAGCGATTCTGAGCCGGGGTATTCATACCCCTGGTGCACGGTATCCGCTGCATGGTATTCCTTCTGTAAATAGGTAGACTCTAACTTAAATGATTCGTCTGGGGTTGAACACTGGACAGTGAAAATGCTGAGAACTTTTGCTGTAGGCGAAGGACTGACAACGTCAGCTAGCGAATGTCGATGAACTGGAGCAAGGGATGTCGTGCTTTGCACTGTTGGTTACCTCCGCTAAGGCGGAGTTATGCGATCAGCTCGGTTCGTCTGTCTGTGTAACATGTCTGTTAGTCTGTCTGAGCACTGCAGGATTACTGCAACGGTAATCAGCCGATTTCATTGAAACTTGGTGATATGATAGGGCTGAATCACTTTTTGCACTTTTTAGGGAATTTTACTAGATTTATTTCTCATACACTGCACAGTCACTGGCCGATTTTTACGACACTGGGCAAAATAATGAATCCACAACATTTTGGGAGCAATACGGAGGACATCGGGATCCGAATCCGGATTAATCCGGAAATCTGGATTCGAATACCGGATCACTTTCGATTGAGGTTAGACGCCTTGGCGGAGGTTTTCAGTTTGCAGTCTCTGAGTACAGTCTAGTTAACCCTTTAAAGGGCACATTAAAACCGCAGAGCAATGGACCATTTTGTGCAGCAGTACGGTGATTGGTACACTGGCCGTTGATGGGTGAGCTGTCACATTTGGTACAGCAAGGAGGGCACTGGGCGGGCTGTATTAGATGTAACAGCCCACCAATCAACGGCCAGTGTACCAACTTCACCTTTTTTCTTCCGAGGTACGACTTAACTTCAATAATTTGAAGACTCCGAGCCGGTAGTATTATTCGATGTGGCACTATAGGTACCTATGCCTATTACAGGGTTAATGTAAGTAAGTAAGTAAGTAAGTAAATTTATAAAGCGCCATGGTCGTGAACGAATCAGAGGCGCTGAAACGTCGTGTTGTGTTGTGTTGTACAGATACTGCGCGGAGTACGAAGTGGTCGACGCTAAGCCGGGCTGCCAGTCATCGTCCTCGGCAGCGCCGTGGACACGGGCGCTACTCAAGGGAGCTGTGGCGTGCGCCGAGTGTCAGTCGGTGGCAATGCGTCGACGTCTCGGCAATCGCTGCCGCGGCCACGGCGTCGTCGGCCGAGAGACCCGCTGGAACGCCGCCACGGCGCCCGGCTGCAGCGGACGCTGGAAGATGACGTCAGCTCGCCGCCAGTGCCGCTGCAACCCCGACAGCCAGCTTAGCTTTATCTTCATCTGAGATGCACCGTCTCCATCTTACACGCTGCCGGATTATCTCTCGGACTTATACCAATGACACACGTACCAGAAATCGACGCCGAAAACCCGTACCAGAATACCGGTACCATAAACCGGCACGAAAATAGAGCATTATCCTATTCGTTACCGAAAACCGGTACCAGAATATTCGGTACTCACTTGCATGTCAGACGCTCCAGAAACCGGTACCGGTTTTCTGGTAGCCCACCGGTTTCGGCCCCTATTTCTGGTACGTGTGTCATTGGCATTATCTCGGCGTCACACCCTGATACAAAGTCTGATGATATTTTCATCCATCACGCGACGTTATAGGCGCAACTACCACACCGCAAAAATTGCAAATTCATACAGCTAAAATAAATAAAACGCGGTGTGATGAGGTTGTTGAAAAATCAAATGCTGCAATTTTTTGCCGCACAAACGTAAAGTGGAAGAGGAAATGTCACCAGGTCTCCATCAAAATCGCACACATTAATCCCATTAATGGGTGACCATAGCATTTTCGTTCAATTGGCCCAGTAGCTTTTGAATTAAAAAGTAACACACACATGCACAGAGAGAGAAGAAATTTATGTTATACATGTAATTACGACGATAACGACGATATTACTAACAAATGAAATGTAACATAACTGTAAAAAAAAAGAGAAAGGCAAAACGATTAAGTAATCATTTAAGTTAACGTAAGCCTAGTATCAAATTCAGATAAAAAATTTTGACGTAAATTCAACTAAACTTTTGGCAATTTCGATCAACTGCTACTGAACGCACATGCTCAATGTGGAAATTGCCGGGAGGCGGGTGGGGTAGGGGGTTCAACCGTCCACTTAATGTCTTCAACCCCCTCCTAGTTGCGCTTGTTTATTTGTCTTGGGGTCAGATGTAACCCAGTCAGATCGCAAAAATGTTAAAAATACTAAATTTTCTTGTCAACACGTGGGTTTTTAAACGACGCTCCCCCAGACCACCTACGATACGATACGATAGTGTGTATTTAACGTGCAGTAAAAAGCTGACGGGTAGCCAGCTTAGTCTACCACACGGAACAAACAAAAAAATTAAAATGTGAAACTAAAAATAAAACGATGAGCATGATAGGTCCGGTTCAGTCCCGTTGTCATGAAGGCAGTCCGGTAGGTAAAAGAAGTGTAAGGTGGGAAGGATTTGTTGAAAATGTAGGTTTTGAGCCTGGAGTGATAGAGTGAAGGAGTGATGGATGACGAGAGTGGTGATGATAATAGAGATGAGCTGACAAGTAAATTAGGAGGTGAGTCGAGACATGACTGGCGAGGCTGACGGAATGAATCTAGTCGGCTAGAGAGGGGGACACCCGCTCTCCATTCTCCTCCCTTCGACCTCGACGCCTTCGGCGTCTCGATTTCGCCGTCTTCGGCGCCTCGCTTCTGACCCCCATAGTTCTCTTCGGCTAATTCCCACACTGCACATGCCTGTATTTTGCTGAATTTTTCCACACGCCCAGGTTAGGGGAAACCCGACGGAATTCACGTAAAAACTTGAATGGTGGAGCTACCAAAGGTGAAAATAGTTTTAGGATATGTTTAGCTGTTTTCCCGCGGAGTGCGTCTCGCATTTTGGTGGCGGTCGCCCCATGGTTCCGCCATGGGAGCCGAAAATGTGATTTCCTCAGCATTATCTTTCATCTCACATACGTCGAATGGCGACACCTGTTGGCGTTACATAAAAACATTTTTGTTTTACATTCGTTCGCTAGAGGGCAGCGCAATTGCATCCAAACCGTGCGGATATAATGTGTGAGTCTTGTGCTGACCAACTTGTTGCCAATGTCTCATTGTAAGATTGAGTCGGTGTTCCCACGTTCCCTGTTTGATTTTTTGCTGCCGTAGTGTGCTGATTTTGCTATTAATTTAAAAAAATTGGACCATCCATTTATGACGTCCACACAGTTTCAGCAAAATTCGTCCACATGTCAAGCGTCCATATTAGCCTTTACTCACTTCCCCTATGCCATTGTGGACGCCCACAAAAAAATTTAACTTTGTCAGGTAAAATAAACAGAATCACTGATGCAGACTGTTATTTATAAAATAAATCTAAACAGACATTGTTAACTGCATAGCATTCTTATCGTCCTGTCTCCTATCGCTGACTGATACATTTCATTGTCATAATATATGATTTTTGACCTGGTGTATTGCAGACTGCAATGAGACTACATATTGGTAAGTAGGCTAATCAAGTTAGGCTAAATTATCGTGCTGAAAGCCAGCTTAACTGGCTTAATCTGCCGCACATTCCTCAGGCAATATATGGCATGCCTGTAGTAACAGATACCATCATGCTTGATCTCATTTAGGTAGCCAGGGCCGTATTTAAGGGGGGGGGGAGGCTTTACGGGATCAACCCCCCCCCCGAAATGTTAAAAAAAATTTCAATATGTATTTTATTTGTTTAAATAGTAAAGTAGTTTATAAAGATGCATACAAACAGGCACCAAGAGGCGAAATTGCTGCCACCAGATAAGTTTTTGAGCCGCAAAAATGCCCAAAAATGCGTTATTTACCCCGCTGGGGAAGCTTACAGCGCTCCCCAGACCCCCTAGCTGGTAATGGGGGAGGGCCCCCCGGGGAAGGGGAGGGAAAAGGAAAGGATGAAACGGGAGGGGAGGGGAGGTGTGGAGAGGGGAGGGGTGGGAAGGGAAGGGGAAGGGCTATCCCCCCGAACGAAAATCCTGGCTACGGCTTTGTAGGTAGCCTATGGCCTAGCTACATTATGACGGATCTCAAAATTCGCCAGAAGTCGAGTCAACAGATGCCAGGGCGTCTGTTTGAGGATTTGCGGTATGTCTACTACTAATAAAAATACGTTTGTTCAAAAATTGCGTTTAGGCCTATTTTTACTGTGGACGTCATAATGGCTTCCATCCCTCCCCTCCCTTTGTCCACACGCCTCCACTTTTGGCTGCACGCTGTCATCCCACCTTTGTGTGGACGTCATAAATGAATGGTCCATAAAGTCTCTGGCTTCTTATTATTCATTGCATACACATGTTAGTCATGACGGTCGGTAGAAGTAGCCGTAAAATTAACCCTTTAGACTCCAAAGGCAATTATATATACAGCTTTATTCGCTATTTGTATAGGGCTACATCGAATAATACGAAGTTGGTACACTGGCCGTTGATAGGTGGGCTGTTATTTTGGTACAGTGAGGAGGGGCCTGGGCGGGCTGCGGCCCCGCCCAGTCCCCTCCTCGCTGTACTAAATGTAACAGCCCACCCATCAACGGCCAGTGTACCAGTCACTGTATTGCTATATGACGGTCCGTTGCTCTGCATGCGGTTTTAATGTGGTGATGAGAGGGTTAAGAATGACCTCTGAGTGTGTTGTCAGACATATTGCCGTATGATAGACCATTATTTCGTGCTAGCTCATTACAGTTTCCATTGACATCACTGCCGTGAATTTCTGACATTATACTAGTATTATAGACTAATTGTTTATAAACACTTAGCAGTGGTTGCTGTTGATTCGCTTAACTAAAGTGCAATCGAAGTTAACTATGGTATACTGCGAAATGTAGCAAAATTTATACCGTAGGCTACTTCGATTTTAGTAATTTTCAGCTTGCTTTCTATTGTGTACAATCCGCAATACTTTGATTAGGTATTATGCGTGATGACGTGCGTGCAGCAGTATATGCCACTTTTAGATAAAGTAGCCAACATGTTGATTCGCAGCGATGTACAGTTCTCAATAGTTCTGCTAAGACCACGATCTTTGATCCCAAGCTCTTCCGAAACAGAATTTAAAATCTTGATCCTAATCTCAAAAAGACCATTTACGTCATATTCACTTCGTTCCTCTTTTTTATATTTATCTTCATCCTTTGGGGTGGTGGCACATGCTCCCTTCGCATGCCAACGCTGAGGCCTGCCTCACAGGCTGGCCCAATGCGTAACCCCAGGGAAGGGACTAGTGTAGTGTTTCGCGACACCGTCAGGCTAACCTGATGGTGTGTGTAGTGTGTAGTTGTTGCGCGACCTATGTCCTATCCTTATGGAGAGGTGTGTAGGGCTTAGGAAGGATTGTGAGTGGAGAGATCTTGTGCCATGATATTTACCCTGCTAGGCCTATAACCACTGTTTCTCTGACAGCTAATACCTACTGCATGATGGACGGCCATAGCTCTAGCGCACCTCGCACCGTGGGCCGCAGAGTCCATTTTGGCGGTGCGTGTGAACAGAGCCATTGATGACCGGCCAGCGCATACAGCAGGATGCCATCTGTTATCAGTGCTTTAAGCAGCGACCAATATTGAGCGTCTCTGAACCCAGTATTAGCCAACGGTCACAGATTAAAGAGGACACCGTCGAACCCTGTGTGCCTGCCCGAGAATTTAATCTCAAAGCATACACCGCTATAACCTGACACAATGATTCGGCCAGAATAATACAATCCATATAATATAAACCAGACTCGCCGATCACCGTAGCCAGGCAGCGCGTACCGCGATGCTACCAACAGCGCCACCGAGGCAGGCCGCTTCGTTCCTCACGATCATTTATTTGTTAAACCCACGATTACAAATGCATTGGCGATGTCCTTCTGTTCGTATGTTCGTTCGTTTGTCTGTCGTTCGTGAAATTTGTTGTCACTCGGTAGGTGGCAGCACCTGGCCGCGAGCGGGAGCTTCTCGTATCAAGTCTGAGACATTTGTTAATAATGAAATCGTACTCACTGCTTCTTAACTAAATGACAAAACTTGCACTGTTTTGCATTTTCGCCTTTACGCCACTTGTGATGCTATAATGATTACGGCGTCGGACAAGCGACGGAATAGGTCACCAAGCAGTTATAATTTGGTAGTGGCCAAAGGGCGGTAAGGATCAGTGGCTGGGAAGGTAACCGCGGGCCTGGCAGAAAGTAATTGCAGGCTACCGCCGGGTCTATCATCGTCATTATCATTATCATCATCATCATCATCATCACCACCACCATCACCATCATCTTCATCATCCTCTTCATCCTGCTCCTTCTGCTCATCATCATATTTATTTGTCACATGTATGACTGTCACCTGCAGCCCAGCTGACTGCCACGGAGACTGAGATCAACTCTTATCGAGTATGGGAGTACCAGACTATTTACCCTGAGTCTACCGAATTCTATAATTTAAGGCCAATCAGTAAAACGATTTTCTTAGACCTCATGCATTCAGTAACAGAACAGACGTCACTAGTACGATAACTAGAATAAGTTACATATAATAAATTACTGTCGAAAATTGATGGGCCTATCTAACCCAAAAGGCGTAACTCAAATCCAAGAAGTAGAAACGCTGTTAAGACACATCTGACGACGTGGTGGAGTAGTTCAAAACATCGAGCATGCTACAGCAGCTGAACTCGTCCGTGGTCAGAGTACTGATGTCAACTGATCTACAATCCACGACGACCAATAGACCGGCATTTTTTTCGTTATTCGGGACCAACGCAAGGAACTGCAAAGCGCAGCGAACAGCTGAACACTATTTAGTAACAGTTAGTACTACAGTGTAAAGAATGTCCTTAACCCTTTAACCTCCAAAGGCACTTATAAAGCCACATCGACTAATACGAATTTGGTACACTGGCCGTTGATGGTTGGGCTGTTACATTTGGTACATCAAGGAGGGGCCCCCAGTCCGCTCCTCGCTGTACCAAATGTAACCGCCCACACATCGACGGCCAATATACTAATCATTGCATTGCTATAAGATGGTCCGTTGCTCTGCGGTTTTAATGTGGCGATTAAAAGGTTAAATAGACAGTTTCATTCTGTTGTTCGCCGATAATAATTATACGTCGCTGAGTCTCATCTAATGCTCTGCGGTTTTAAACGCGGAAACGGTAAAAGTTTTAAATGCGGAAACGGTACAAGTTCTCGGCAGCACTACTAAGTACTAAGGCGCAATGGTTAATCAATTTAAACATGTACTTATAAGTTACAGTGAATCATCGTAACGCTCGGCTACGTTAGTGAAATGTGAGCTTCTTGTTTGTTTGCTAGCTTAGTTACAGGAAAATAGTCGCAGTTATTGTCATCATTGTTACCTTAACCCTTTATGGGCATATTAAAACCGCGGAACAACGGACCATTGTACAGCAATACGGTGATATGGTACACTGCCCGTTGATGGGTAGGCTGTTACATTTGGTACAGCGCGGAGGGGACTGGGCGGGGCCGCAGCCCGCCCAGTCCCCTCCGCGCTGTACCAAATGTAACAACCCATCAATCAACGGCCAGTGTACCAGCTTCATATTATTCGACGTGTGGCACTATAATCGCCTCCGTACTCTAAAGGGTTAAGAATAAATCGGTAATTTTCAGCTTACAGTGTTTCACTCCATAGCACAACAACAAGCTCAGCTATTGCTGAGACAGCTCGCGTTACGATAAGATCAATGACAGCGGTAGATCGTTAATCCTAACCGTATCCATAAATATGATTTATTTAAATTTTAGTTCACTAGTAGAGTTGTCAGTATGCGAAATTGTTTACCCAGTTACTGTTTCAAAAGTAAACTTGATAAATAAGGTCTAACTTAGATAATATTGTTTTTGATTTTCGTAAGCACGAAGCCGAAGTCACGTGACAGTTAATAACTGTTCGTTGTATGTTCGACGGCCTGCGTCCTGTTCTACTCCACCTATGTATATGTTCACGTCTATAGTCAGTGCGCAATGTGCCGATACGCAGTAAGTAAAAAAATAGCGTATTAGAATGTCCATGTTCGGCGAACGCAAGTTACCTCTGACGAAATAAGACAAATGTTGTGAATATTTTCGCGATTTTTCTTCAAAAGACAAAAGATTCTTACCTACCAGGTGATACAAATAAATTACCAGGAAACCCTTTCGTTTACGAAATATAGCCGTAGATCGGTGCAATTTCGCTACCGTTCCACACCTCTTCTACATGTAATCACGTACTGATTAACTGATCACTATTAAAATCCATTGAAAATATTTTCACGATTTTTTATTGCAGGCCCGGATCCCTAGCTTCCCCATCACCAGGGATAAATAAATTCTAGAAAAACTCCGCCACTTGGCCAGTATCTTTTACCGTTTCCGAGATATATTAATCTTTGTGAAGTCGATATGCGCTGAAGTGACCTCTCATGATCATGAAAAGTCATCGCCGATGTTGCCTGTTAGTGATGTATAGCAACATTACCTCTAATTCAACCGTTTTTGCCGCGCGACGCTAGGTATAGCACAGTGCATGCTACGGCGCGGTGCCCGTCTATCTGTCCGTAAGTAAGTAAATAAGTAAGTAAGAGTATTTATAAGGCGCAATATCAAAAAAGTCACGATGCGCCGCAGTCCGTCTGAAACATAAATGTTTTCAGTTGTTTCTGAATTCTGTGCAGCTTTCTTGTCTCGCAGACTGGCAGGTAAGTTGTTCCATATACGTGGTCCAGCTGCAGCAAAACATCTGTCACCAAAACGACTGTGAAACACAGTGAGCACTTTCTCTCCGAAGAAGACCTGAGGGAACAAGCAGGACTTTCTGAGGCGAGGTGAATATCGTCAGCCAGGTAGCCAGGTACTTTGCTTGACAGCACTTGGTATACCAAGCTGGCCATCTTGAATTCAACTCGTCGTCTGACCGGCAACCAATGAAGTTGACGCAATATCGGTGTGATGTGTTTGCAACGTTTGGCTCCTGTGATCAGCCTTGCCGCAGCATTCTGCACCGACTGTACTTGCCGCATGAGTTTGTCGTCACTCCGTACAGCAGGGAGTTGCAGTACTCCAGGCGACATGAAATAAACGCCTGTACTAGTGCCTTTGTGGCTTCTGCTGGTAGTGACCGACAGAGTGGACGTAGCTGCCGCAAGTGGTAGAATCCGGACCGGCAAAGCGCAGCAACGTGTGACGACAGCGACAGCTGACTGTCGATAATGACGCCAAGCCTGCGCCGACTCAACGACCTTGACGCTT
>Ga0209149_1002853_pt1 | contig 10004 bp, 9 predicted proteins | sample WorMetTyACAVOLI2_FD_187423 | JGI IMG/M metagenome (GOLD analysis project Ga0209149, IMG submission 187423) | Marine gutless worms symbiont microbial communities from Max Planck institute for Marine Microbiology, Germany - Olavius algarvensis... ... | reverse complement strand
TCTTCTTTTTGAATTTGTATTGTTTGTAATTTGTAATTTGAATTTGTACTTATCCTTAGGGCAGCTGTCAGTGAGTTTACTCCTTTCTGTCCTGCACATTGTAATTCTCTATGTCACTGTTAATATGTAATGTCTGATTGTGCGAATAAAGTCAGTCAGTCAGTCAGTCAGTCAGACGCTGAATAACTCAGAAATGGTACGAGACACAGACATAGTTTCAATGGAATACTAATAGGGAATTACATACGCCCTACTGTACAGTGTGATTTCGAATCCGAATGGGGTGCGACCATATCGGCCATATCGATAAACAAACCATATCGGCCACACGGAAAATCAATATCGGCCACAACCATATCGGCCACAAAATATACGGCGAGTTTATTTGGCGTCATCGTGTCGATACTTCTCTGTTTCGTGTATAGTCCGTATCTTGAATTTGAACGTGAAATCGTGCATTAGACGATAGGCCAGAAAGAAGCTATACGTCTCCCCTGTTATCCGAAGACAAATGTCAGGTTTAAAAAAACCCGCCAATATTTTACTATCTATTACCTCCTCACTCACGTCATTCCACTCATTTACGGCTGCCAGTCTGTTACTGAAAGAATATTTTGCGCTATCCAGCCTATGCAACTTTAATAGATAGATTTTGAAAATATAAAAAATATATCGTCCCAGATGTCGCTCTATTAGGTCGCCTCTTAGCCTTCTCGTTTCTAGTGTAGTAAATCCCAATTATTTCAATTTTGTTTCATACTTTTATTCTAAAACTCCATTTAATATTTTGGTTGCCCTTTTTAAAATATTCATATATTTAAAAGTATACGGTCTCCATGCCTGTATGCAATATTCAAATGAGCTGTTGACTGTTGAGTCGACGATCGTGAGCAGATACGACAAAGACGCCGCGCTACGTTAATTGTCGAATTAGTCGATCAGCCTAATTCTTACTGCGCTTAGCTCGCGTTCTTGTTCTAGGCATACTGTCGGTGAAGAACACAGGCAATGGATCTTAAACTCCAACTCTAGCAATTATATACTCACATCAAAGCGCTTTGAAATATGTCGACAGTTGTTGCGTACTATCAGCTGACGTGAGACGCGATTGTGTACGACGTTTCGAGTCTCAGACTGACAACTTATAAATGTTGACGCTAAATAGCAGTACATTTTTTGTGGCCGATATGGTTATCCCTTTTGGCCGACATGGTCTTTTCGTGTGGCCGATGTGGTCGTGGCCGATATGGTTTGTGGCCGATATGGTACAGACCCTTTCGAATGACCTTGAGTGACTTAGCAACATATTCAATGACACGAAGCATGCGCGGCCTCTTTGCGACAGCTGAGCTACTTGTTGCCTACCCCACCTGCATTCGACGCCCCCGTTAGAAGGGTTCCCGTCGGCATATTGCGATAAGGTTTGATACGGGAAAAAAACTAATAATGTATGTAGCCAATGGTGAAAAAATTTTGAAGATATGTTTATTCGTTCCGACAGAATACACCAACCGACCAACGTGACAGACAGACGGAAGGATAGACGGACAGACACCGCGCGACGGCAGGGGCCGCGCTTATGCATAGCATCGCGCGGCAAAAAATAAATATACTGCCTAGTAACTTCAGAGGAAACGGTCGAAAATCTACAGGTTGCAATATTCAGTTTAACGTAGCTTTGATATTATTATCCAGAGAGATAAAATAATATATATGTCTAACATTCACACAAAATGTGACTAAATTGTTTGAAACCAAGTGTTGATTGTCGTGCATGGTTAAAGCACGATATTTTTGCGTCGATATTGGCGAAATTATAATAAAACTTTGCATACATTCATAATTTGTTTATCAAATTTTATGTGACCGTTGAGTCTGCCACTCTAGATGTAACAGTCTCGGAAGATGTACCTATGCTGCATGAAGTAACCAGTGCGATCCGACGATTGAAGAATAGTCGAGCTGCAGGTGCGAATGGCATAAATGCAGAACTTCTGAGAGGTGCCGAAAACCCAATCAGTGAAGCTTTGCATAAGGTCATCACCAATGTGTGGTCTATGGGAAGAGTTCCAGCTGAATGGAAAGAAGGCATTATCGTCTCAGTCTACAAGGGCAAAGTATCGCAGTCTGAGTGCAGTAGCTACAGGCCGATTTTTCTCTTGTTTGTATCGGGAAAAGTATTTGCACATAATTCTGGTGCGCATTCAGCCTCTACTTCACAAGTGCCGCAGACCTCAACAGTCTGGTTTTACTGCCGGGCGGTCTATACTATGGATGCCATATTAGCCTTAAGATTGTTGGCAGAGTTACACCGAAATTTTAATAGACAACTTCACGTGCATGGTATATATTGATATAAAGTCAGCATTTGATTCAGTGGACAGGGTAGCACCATGGAAGGCACTACGAGGATCTGGCATGCCACCATTCCTGCTCCAACTCATAAGTGACTTGCACACAGGAACAACTGCTCGGGTTCGAACTCCTCAGAGAATGTCAGATGTGTTTTACACAACATCAGGAGTCCGTCAAGGTTGTATACTTGCTCCTGTGCTTTTTTGCTGTGCAATTGATTGGCTCATGCGACACTGTTCTGGTTGTTTTGGAGTTGATGTTGGCAACTTCCATCTCACCGACATCAACTATACGCTGATGACGCAGTTCTTTTTAATGATGATCCAACGAAATGGGACTATGTTTTTCGAAATTTTGAGGCATCAGCAGGCGTTATGGGTCTCCAGACAAACTGGCATAAAACGAAGATCCAAAATATTGGAACTGGAGATGCTCCAAGAACAGTCCATATTGACAATCAAGCAGTAGAGACAGTATCCAGGTGTACATACCTGGGCTCTGATATACAGGGTGGCCCAACTAACGTGAAGCCAACTTACATTTTTGTTTGTAAAATTTCAATGGATAGATAAAATTGACTGATTTTTGGTGAATGCGATAACAGTTCACTCACACTCCTTGGGAAGCATAAAAATTTAATATTGTTTGTCAGATGGCGCCACAAAGGCTAGGTATTTTCGCCCTTGTTACATCTCTCATTTTACTTACTCGCATAGGCCTATAATTTTATATAGTTCTATGGTAAAATCGTCTGGTTTTGCCAGTGATATGTTACTAAAAAACCACTGGGTTTTGCTAGTACTCGTATTTGTTAGTGTTTGCGTTTATAATAATATTTTGCGAGTAACTACCTGTTTTTATAAAAAAAATAGCACTGTTGAATAATAACCGCGTTTGTGCATTTTGATGGGTAAAATCACGCGAGAGGACAGAATTGTTATAAAGGCGTTACGGGTGGAAAAGAACTGGAGCTCTCGCCGCTTTCTGAAGGAATCTGCCAGCAAAGCTTGGTGCAGATCAAGCCTTGACCGACTCATCAAAACAATCGATGCTGATATTGATGTTGACGATATGTCGATATGTTGACGGAGTCATTGGTCGTGGGCGTCGCCGGCCAGTAAGGACTGCAGCAAATGTCGCGCGTGTCGAGGAGCTGATTTGCAGTCAGGAGGACGCACCACTCACAAGAGTCCTCGGGAAACTGAGCGGCAAACATCTGTATTCTAGGACTGTTGTTTGTTGCAGACGTTATAACAGATGAACTATTTGCAGGAGTGCAACATATGATTTTCTTCCAGGTTGTCTGTCTGCGACAGTCGTGTTGATCGTATGTGGCGCCATCTAGCGTGTTAAAGTGTTTATTATGACAAAATTTGCATAAAATTTGCATCACACCACTTGTTGTTATATGTAGTTTACATGTGCCAAAAATCATTGAATTTTACCAATGCATTCAAATGTTACCAGCGAAAATGTAAGTGGCTTCACTTTAGATGGGCCACCCTGTAGACTCCGATGGCTACTCCTACCCAGAGATACACAGACGCCTGGGCATTGCTGGTTCCATTAGGCCCTATGGCTCAACTTGACAACGTTTGACGTCAGCAAAAACTTAGTCTCTCCACCAAGCTCAGAATATACACCTCTCTTGTGCAGTCGGTAGTGTTATGTGGCTCCGAAACGTGGACAATGCGCAAAGTAGACAGTGACAGGATCCAGTCTTTTCACATGCAGGCACTGCGTCGTATCCTTGGTATCAGATGGTATGACAAGGTATCTAACGCAGTAGTCAATGAGAGAACGAAACTACCAGTCAAACTACCGTCTCTTATTGCTGACAGACGTCATTCATTATTTGGTCACATATGTCGCCTACCGGAGAACACACCTGCTTCGCAGGCACTTCAACTGTCAATAGAAGCCTGCACCGGCACTCCTCCTGCCGCTGACTGGAAGCGCCCGCCTGGTCGTCCACGAAGAAATTGGCTGCAACAAGTGGAAGAAGACATTGGCCTATCTGTTGGTGCTGCCCGGATCGCGGGCCAGGATCGTTCGATGTGGAGGACGCGCTACGACCCTCAGCTGGTCAAGCGCAGCAGTGAGTGCGTGAGTGAGTTGAGTCTGTAGTTTTTTTTGAAAAATCAGCTAAATTCCTTAGGATTACCTTTTTGGCACGTCGAATTCAGTTGCATGCGCATGAATAATGAAACCAACCTGTTGACAATGTAACCACGTGACAATTAAACGACAACATCGCTACTAGATAAAAAAAGCTGGCCGCTACCGTGGCCCCGTGGCCATGCTTTCCCTTGCGGGACAGACAACGGACGTATACGACGGACGGACGGACGGACTTCCGTAACCAGCGCCGGTCAGCAACAAGGAAGTCGTCGCCATAACGTACTTTACCGGTGACATCTGGGCTTTTCCTAACATGTTCTTAGAATTTAGGCTCGTCACTGAAATGACCTATAATGTGTCGAGTGGGGTGTTAACCCTTTAGACTCCATAGGCAATTAAAGTTCCACATCGAATAATACTAAGTTGGTACACTGGCCGTTGATAGGTGGGCTGTTACATTTGGTACAGCGAGGAGGGGCCTGGGTGGGCTGCGGCCCCGCCCAGTCCCCTCCTCGCTGTACCAAATGTAACAGCCCACCCATCAACGACCAGTGTACCAATCACTGGATTTGCCAGTGACGATAGTGTCTCAGCAGTCTGCGCCCACTCACGTTTACGTCGTCCAGGAATCACTATCTCAACCAACTTCATAGAAGATAAACACCATCTCTCCCGGGCAGCGCAGTGGCCGAAATTCAAAATTCCGCTTCCTGGAAGTTTTGTTGTCCGACTCATATACATGCCAAGTTTCATCGACCTCGGCCCAGCAGTCTAAGGGTTTTGAAAATGTTGACACTGTACCGACCAGAGTACGGTACGGACAGACGGACGGACAGTTGACTGGTTCGCAAGTCATCTCAGCGGAGATGACTAACAATCGGACGACGACCAAGTCGCGTCTATTCACCTTGGTCTCGCAGTAACATTTGTTACTTTGGTCACTTTAATCCTTTTCTGATTGACTGATTGATTGATTGATTGCTTCAACAACGCCAGGTCGACGGCGCAGAGTGAGACGCCAGCAGCAGCTGCCGCGTAGCCTACGGTACGTTATCACGTGAGTCATGCGTCATAACTACCGTGCCCTGCAGTGCACTGGCATCACTACCGCCCGCCGCCATAACGCGACCGTTTCAGAGACACGCCGGATGATGATGGTGGTGGCGTACCACGATTTGTTCAGTCAACGACGACACAACGACGCTGCCGGCGATCGATACGACGCGGCGCGGCGTGGCGCACAGCAACGACCAACGACCTACTCGAGCCCCGGTATCCAACAGCTCACCGCACCGCGTCGACTTCTATCGCGTACAACTGTCTGCCGTCCACCGCACCGTCGGATTTGCGCCGCGACCTTACTCTATACGCCATAACTCATACCCTCCGCTCGCCGGGTGGTAAATATGAGCAAAACTTCGGAAGGACCACAAAGAAGTTCGTTTCAAAATTATGTCAGAACTGACCAGGGGTGGTGGGCCCCCGGTCACATGCGCAGGTTACTCAGGCCCGGTGAGCGGTGGTGACCCACTCTTCCGTCTACCGAGTACCAACAAAAGGGTACTGAGGGCATGCACGCCACGACAATACAACTCTGTGCCGTTAGGCAACGGCCACGAATACCGGCATGCCAACGTGTCGGACTCGGACACGATTTTACAACTAGTGTATAACAGACAGTGATCGTTCCCGTTACACACCGCCGCATAAATCCCGTTTCAAAACTCGATCGGATCAGTATACGAGAGATAAGCGATCTCATTCTTTTGTCAGAGCAAAACGATCCCGGGTTTTTTCATCAGTCTACTTGATTTACATGTCACATTAGATCAATTCAATCACGGTCGCGTGGGACTCGAGACGTTACAGCAACAGCCTTTTAGAATGGGCGCTTTTTCTTTCTCTCTCTTTCTTTCTCTTTTGGGGTGGCACACGCTCCCTTCGCATGCCAGCGCTGAGGCCTGCCTCACAGGCTGGCCCAATGCGCAACCCCAGGGAAGGGATTACGGTAGTGTTGCGCGACACCATCATGCTAACCTAAAGGTGTGTCTAGTGTGTAGCTGTTGCGCGACCTCTCCTTATAGAGAGCTGTGTAGGGCTAAGGAAGGGATCGGGAGTGGAGAGACCTTGTGCCATGATATTTACCCTGCTCAGCCTATAACCACTGTTTCTCTGGCAGCTAATACCTACTGCATGATGGACGGCCATAGCTCATGCGCACCTCGCACCGTGGGCCCCAGGGTCCAATGTAGCAGTGCGTGTAAACAGAACCATTGATGACCGGCCAGAGCATACAGCAGGAGGCCATCTGTTATCAGTGGTTCAAGCAGCGACTAATACTGAGCGTCTCTGAACTCAGCATTAGCTAACGGTCACAGATTAAAGAGGAGACCGTCGAACCCTCTGTGCCTGCCCGAGAATTTAATCTCAAATCATACGTCGTTATAACGTGAGACAATGATCTGGCCAGCCCAGGCCTCGAACCCTGCAGACTCGCGGATCACCGTACCGTAGCCAGGCAGCGCGTACCGCGACGCTACCAGTAGCGCCACCGCGGCAGGCTAGAATGGGCGCATTAATTTGCAAACTAAATGCGTGTAACAGCAACAGTGCTTAAATGCACAATGCGTCGTGAAAACTAGCATCGTTTACTTAATCCTTGTCTCATGTCATCTAAACGTTAACTGCCTGCTGTTGTTGTGCCTTTGTCCTCACTATTCACCTGGGGCGTCCATCTCCCGACGGTCTACAGTCGTTTGGGCGACAAGACGTTTGGGCGACAGGCCATTTGGGCGAACGGGTAGACGTTTGGAAGACACGTCATCGACAAGACATTTGAAGACTGCCTCGTATTTTATTGTATCATGTAACATGTCCACGTGCTGATTGTAAGTGTTATACATACAGGCGGATGAACGAATGAACGTCATTGTACACGATCAAAGAACTATAATTATCTAAGCAAGTTTTTCATGACTGCAAGCATGTTGCTTCACATGCAAACTGTTGGTAGTTGGAGAAGCGGGAAATCGTCTTTTGCCCAAACGTCCTGTCACCCAAATGACTGCACACCCCCGACACTGTCACACACACACACACACACACACACACACACCACTTCCATGCTCTCTCCTCCACAACACTTCCCTGTACCGGCGGCCCACCCCTCAAAAACCCGCTAGGGGGTCTGGGTAGCGTTTTAAAATTTGTAAGCTCCCCCAGGGGTCCAGGTGAAGTCCGAACGACAAACGCATTTAGTCGCTTTCATAGTGAAAAATACATCATTTCCGACAGTATATTGTTTCTAGATTTGCGATAGCTGTAGTTCTGGGTGAAAAAAAATCATCTCTCCCGTAGCATCTGTTTTCTATCCTTCCCCAAGAATTTTTGATACGCAGTTTGCGTCACCTGGTACGCCCCTCTGGATGCCCCCTGTTACTGACTCATCAGTTCGCTTTCACTCTTTCATCACGAGCTCACGCAATACGTACGCCAATGGCGCAGTAACAACGATCGCGCTATAACGGTGTTGCGGCACTATCATGCCTCGGGAAAGGTCACATTTAGGCCGTCGTACCGTCGAATTCTGAATACGAAATCGAAAAGTACGCCTATCACAATACGCTTTGCCAATCTGTCAACATATAATAACTGTACAAATCAACGTTCTTTTGAGGAATTTCCGGAAAACAGGCGTCGAAAATCGGCGAGTCTTGTTTTGACGACGCTGAAAACCGTCGACACTGCGCAGACTAAAAATAGCTCAGACGAGATCAGCAATAAAATTCGCCGCAGAACAAGGCCACAGACAGCGATCGGAGGCGGCCAGACGGAAGAACGGGCGGCGAACGATTGTCAGAACGCGGTGGCGATGAAGACAGAATCTTTTTCTTACCTCAACGGCGCCGTTCACAGCGATTTAATATTCTGCCTGTCCTCCTATCGTCGACGGTGAAGCGGTGGCGCTCTCGGCGCAGCTACATAGACTTGGTACGCGGTGGCGTGGCGGCGCAGCAGCCAAGAGCTGCCCATATGGCTGCGGGCATGCGCATACACGCCACTGCCCTACCATGGACTCGGCCGCATAGAGGGGGCGTCGGGTTGTGCTACTGTCGACGCTGGCATCGCCACCGCAGCGTCACTGGAACTGACGCCTGTATAGTAATACGCCTGTCTATTGTCCACGTCTCAGCTTCCCTTCTTTCAAAGTAAGCTTACATCGAAGGTAGTTTTCACCCGTATATAAGGAACTACAAACCCCCACCACAGTCAGTAATGGGTCCGTTCTCTGGCGACAACTGGTTCAATATTTTAACCTTGGATACGAATGACACAACGTGGCATTTTATACGAGTAGGACGTGATGAAGGTAGATGTTTATAGGATACACACAACACGTACAATGACAGTGGAAGTTGAGCCAGCTGTGGTGTTGCCAGAACGTTTGAGGCATAACGCACAAGACGCATGAAACAGTAGCGAAATCGTGCGTGTATCCATGTCTTTGTTCCGTTGTTCTGTTCGCCCTTTAAATCGAAACCGCTGTGTAGCACGTATACCAACTTGTTTGCGATGTCTAATATGCTACGAACAGTAGGCCTACACATGTAACGTGCAAATTACCAGGTCCTGCGTAATTCTTACCGTCCAACCAAATATACTTTACTGAGATTTTGCTGTTTACTGCGATGAAAACTAGTACAAGTAAAGATTGATTGAGAATCTCCCCCTTTAACCTACCCCAGGCTGATAGGATCCTCGCTGAGACTGATCAAGGAACTGATGTATAAAATGCGCGATTGGGTATCGAAACTTCGAAAGCTAGACTTCCTGGGTTACCAGATGGTGAAAACTGATACTCTTGCGTTCATTTGTCTCGACACCGGTAGCGTATACGAAGGCCCAAAAATAGCTGATTTAAAATTTAACATATTTAATACCCCTCGATCAAGGGTTGACATCTACTGCGATTTTAAATTTATGCAGGTACCCTACGTCACTGGAATGTATAGAGACCGTGGCAGTCTTCCTGCCGCTATCTCTTCATTCCATTGCCGCGCGATACTATGCATAAGCGCGGCCTATGCCGTCACGCGGTGTCTGTCCGTCCGTCTGTCTGTCACGTGCGTGAGTTGCGTCAAAACGAATAAAGATATCTTCGATTTTTTTTTCACCATCGGGTAGCCAAGCCATTCTAGTTTTTCTGTGCCAATTTCTGTGCGATATTCCGACTGGAACCCCCCTAACGGGGGCATCGAATGCAGGTGGGGTAGGCAAACACGCGATTCTGGACGAGTATCTGGCTTCGCTGCATACAGGTCTACAGTGTTGTCAACCGTACGAGTCGCGAAGTGTGAAAAATAAAGCCGCGACGAACGGCGGCAAGCGTCGAGCACTCACCGCGGCGTCCGTCGTCCGTTGTTCGCACAAGACGACGACGAAGTGTTTGTGACAGCGTCGACGTTATACGCCGGAGACGGAGGTCAACCCCCCCGGACACAACCCCCTTGGTCATAACCCAGTTTTCT
>Ga0209149_1002852_pt1 | contig 10005 bp, 9 predicted proteins | sample WorMetTyACAVOLI2_FD_187423 | JGI IMG/M metagenome (GOLD analysis project Ga0209149, IMG submission 187423) | Marine gutless worms symbiont microbial communities from Max Planck institute for Marine Microbiology, Germany - Olavius algarvensis... ... | reverse complement strand
GCGAATTTCGGCGAATTTGGGTGGAGCGGTGGCTTAGTGGAAGGGCGTCGGACTTGCGATCTAAGAGTCGCGGGTTCGAGGCCCGGCCGCGACGCTGCTACGCAACAACCTTAGGCAAGTTGTTCACACCCTACTGCCTCTGTCACCAAGCAGTATAATTTCGTACCAGCGAAAGCTGGGAAGTAAACAGGCATACCGCGTGGTGCACCAACCCGTATCACGTGGTCTAGCAGTGTTCGCTGATGCCTGGCTGTTGGGTTGGCTTGCAGAGATCAGCGCCGACTTACGGGAAACGATAGCGCATTAGAGGTGGTGTTTCACGACGATGCGCTATACAAATCCACGACTTTACTTTTTTCTACTTTTTTCGACCAATGTATCGCTTTATATCAGAAATGATATAAGACAGGATCATTACAGCGGAGTACTGTGCGATCCATTGAACTGTGTTATTTCTATTAACCTTGAGTGACCTGTCAAAGTCACGACATTCTTCAACGTTAAATAACACGAAAATGGTACAAGACAGAGCTATACTTACAACGGCACACCAAAAGAAAGTCGTATTTTGTTGATTTATCAAAATTAAATGGTGCCATTTTGAATGACCTCTGACCCAGATTGTTTCAAGTGCACGCCATATCTTAGAAACAGTACAAGATCGAGACATAATTACAGTGAAATACAAATAGGAACTTATATATGCTCCACTCAGCGGTGTAATTGCGAATGACCGCGAATGATCTTGAGTAGGCTTAACTTAGCAAAATTTCCAATGACATGGAGCATCGCGCGGCCTATCTGCTACAGCTAAGCTTCTTGTACGATACGAACTGACGTTCACATCATTGGCAGTGAACGGAATAACATTTGGAATACCCAACAGCAGTCAAGCATTTTCATTTTTAACAAGAATATCGCTACTGCGATAAAAAGCTGGCCCGCCTCCTGTTCGACTGTGGTGTCATACCACACGTGTTGTTAACGCAACGGACGATGATTGTTAACAACAAGTTACGACGGTCGCACTGTGTTGAAAACAGTTGTGGTCTGACGCCCGTGACATGTGTTAATATTTGAACATATTTTTATTGTAGGCAGGTCAGCAAAAAGTTCGAGACTTTAATAGTAGCCCACACTTTTGGCCCACAGTTGTGCCTCTGATTAATCTCTGTTAACCCTTTAATCACCACATTAAAACCGCAGAGCAACAAACCATCATATTGCAATACGGTGATTGGTACACTGGCCGTTGATGGGTGGGCTGGTAGTACATTTGGTGCAGCGAGGAGGGGACTTTGCGAGGCTGCAGCCCGCCCAGGCCCCTCCTCGCTGTACCAAATGCAACAGCCCACACCCATCAATGGTCAGTGTACCAATTTCGTACTATTCGATGTAGCATTATAATTGCCTTTGGAGTCTAAAGGGTTAACTTTAAAATCTCCAGAATATCTAGTCTTAACCGATATTTTGCATGGTTAAAGCGTTTTTCTTATACTTATTTTTATCAACTGTAGTAGTTTGGAAAGTTGTCTGAAAAACTGCAGCAAACGAGATGTTTATTTTTTTTCAGCCAGACGATGCCACCTGGTGAGATTAGTAGCCGCCAAATCCCCGGGAGTGATCTGTTGTTTATGTCTGCAATGCCGTTTCTTGGTTGTGCTCAGGCAATTGAAGACGTCAATCTGCCGCAGCGGAAAATACTCAAGATGATTCTGAAGTATATGGACAAAGCGTTCACAGTGATTTTCGTCTGCGAAATGATCGTTAAAATGAGCGCGTACGGATTTAAGAAGTACTTCACCGACGCGTGGTGTTGGCTCGATTTCGTCATCGTTGCCGTAAGTCATTACTGGCGCGCCGTTCTGAAATGTGATCCGAGCCATCCGAGTGTTTTGCACGGACCGCTCCGAGCGATTTCGAAGAACCTGTCACGTGACGTTCTACGCCTGCTGCGTCTGTGTATGGTAGCCTACAATCACGTCCACTAAGTGTGGAAAAGGTAGGCGTGGAACGTGACGTGACGTTTCAAGATTGCTCGAACCGAACCACTTCGATCACGTTTTAGAACACCCCTTTCTCTTTTGTAACAGATGAGTGATGCGCAACCGGCATAAACAAGTAAATTATCTATCGCGAACAGGTCTCGCTTAGCATCATTATAACAGTCTTTTCTGTATAAGTGGCCGTCACAAAAAGGTGTCACAAATGTTTTCTTCTCGTGAAAAACTATCCCAGACTAAATTTTATGCATCTGGCGTCGGCCGCCACCACCTACGTGCCATGCTTCCTGCCCCGTGCAAAACTGTCCCTGAAAATTTACTGTTGCTACTGTGTGCGCTGCTGACGCGCGATCTGTTCGTGATAGATAAGTTTCTTGTTCAGTATTTCAATCAGTTTACCTGCAGCTTCAAGTTATACCCATGCAAGATAAATAGGTGAGGTGGGAAAATAAAAACACAATCGATGGCCTATAGCCTCAGTAATAAGTGTGCCAAAAATTTTTGTATACCCACACTTATAGTCCAAGCTATCGTCGAAGATGGTCACATGTTTTTCGAACATAGTGTATACACGTTTTCTGTTTTATGCTGCTTACACCGGGAACACTGTGTGAACTCTGTAATGCGCCATCGGTCTGATTGTAGGGGCGCACTACAAGTCACTGTTGTTACTGTCACTGTTATGCATAAACTAGATTTTTAGCATTATTACAAACGGTGAAACGCATAATGTTCTTCCTATTCCACGCAAAAGAATAAGAAAGTTTGGGGCAATCACCCTTCACTACCCCATGTCTACGCCTGATTTATTTATCGCAATTATTAGCTAATCCATATTTAATATTGTACGTATTTAAATTTAGAGAAATCTGCAGCTTCCGCACACATCCAACAGAAAAATTTACGAATATTTAAATTTGTGAATAAATTTATGAATACATGAATATGAATTACGAACAAATTTATGAATTTATGATGGTCGTTCTGCAGGCGAGTTGTTTGTTGTAGATATCGCTGGTGAGCCTTGGCGCTGAGATATTAGAAATGGGAAACATCGGTCCATTCAGAGCGCTACGAACTCTTCGAGCTCTGCGACCATTACGAGCCGTCTCGCGCTGGGAAGGCATGAGGGTAAGTCCTGCGGTAATTTGTTCTTTCGAGATATTCGAGCAACAGACGACACATTAGCCTATACGTTTTTGTCGTTATAGCTGTGGATCAGGACTCGATCACAATTTCACAAGACGACTAGAGACTTCTCAGTCCTGCCACAGGTCGGGGAAAACTGTCAGATGTCACCCCATTTCTCGATGTAATCGATGCGACCAATGCAAGGACAACCAGTCAGTGTGATGCGGGTTCAAACAGTGCGGAAGGTGCACGTTCTGAGCGTAATAGATGCCCACCGGCCCGGGCTTGAAGACAGCTAGTGTTAGCCTATTGTATAGGACCAGATATAGTCTGTATTTCCAAACGGCGGGATGCAGTTACTGGCGTAGGCTTACTCAGAGATTTGTCTTACGGCGCATAACAACACAAGCAAACCAGCAAATCATAATCAAAAAATGTCATGTGTATTGTTAAATTCTTAAATAACTAAATAAATATCATGCTCTGTGACAAAGGCAGCGTTGTTGGCGTCGGCGGGCGGCACAGTTACGCGTGGTGTCCACCATCACGTAATTATTCTGTAACGCGACGCAACACAACGCACCGCAATTCCGCCGGCACGCTGCCGGCACTTGCAGACTTGCGGCAAAATACAACACGGGTCTATAAAAAAATTGCTTGTGGAATGCCGGCGACACGCCGCTGGCTGCCGCATGCTCTTGCATTACGGACTTTTTCGCGACGTTTTTGTGGAAGGGAAAATGCTTGCGGTGCGATGCGGTGCGTTATGATGGAAACCGTGCTTTAGCTGGAGTTGGCGTGCGTGCAGGTAGTGGTGAACGCACTGATCCAGGCGATCCCAGCCATCTTCAACGTGCTGCTCGTCTGTCTCGTCTTCTGGCTCATCTTCAGCATCATGGGCGTCAACCTGTTCGGCGGCAGATTCAGCAGCTGCGTGGACGAGTTGGGCTACACGGTGAGCTTCAACATCGTCAGTTCGAAGAACGACTGTGACGTTCTGGGACCGCTCTACAACTACACGTGGTTCACACCCAAAGTCAACTTCGACAACTGCCTCATCGCTTATCTGGCGCTCTTCCAAGTGGTGAGCGTTGCCAGAATGGCTGTTGCCACTGTCTGTTGGGTTAAACATTGCATTTTGCGTTCTATTGTGTCGTATCTTATACGATGCCGGGTGCTTATTTACGTACAATTTTTTTTTGCTGTAGCCGAACTAAATGCGTTGGTGATTAATTTGTCATGTCATATGTTTAACTGAGGTGGAATAATTACGTGTACATTAGTTGGGCAAGCTAGGCCTAAATAGCTTTAAATACCACTGATTTATTTTTTAAAAATTTATGTTTTGATGTACATTACAATTCATCTGGTACTACTGACATACTTTTATTCGATGTTTTAGGCGACCTTTAAAGGCTGGATTGACATCATGAACCATGCAATTGACAGCCAAGAGGTGAAAGCATTTTACATTATAACGCGCATTTTAACCTACTGGTAAACACCAGACAGTGCATAGAATCTTGAGTATTAATGATAATGATACTGACCGCAATAAATAGGTTGTGAGCTATCACTGAAATTATTATCAACGTCATTATTTTTATTTTCTTCGTCAGCATCTGCAGATGACGCACTTTTCAAACAATTATTGCAGATCCTCATCATGCTTTAGCCTATCTGCTCCAAGACAAAACAGATGTGTATAAGCATATGACAGCAATTTTATTGTTCGTATGTTATAAAAGCAGTCGTACTGACATTTCTATTTTTATATTGTTATACATATCTAATCTTCCTCATTTCTACATCATGTTTTGTATGTTTTGTATTTGATGCGTTTTTGTCATCATTTCAATAAACGAATAAGCAAGTTACGTCGACAATTTATCCTCAACCAAACCAAGCCGTCGTCACTTCTCTCATCATATCAATCAACATTTACTACAGTAGATATATTTAGTTGATTTCCTGATATACTCGTTTTACTATACTCCCTAAATGCACATGTTTGTTATTACCTTCCAATATCGTCCTGTTTAAAACGCGTTTGAAGTTTAAATTCTGGGGGTTCTAGGCGAAAATTTAAGCGGGGAGACTAAATTTGGGGCGTTCTAGGCGAAAATTTCAGGGGCCTCTCCCCGTCGTTCGTATTTATTAGTACGGGAATACGATTTCAAATCAAGTCTTATAAATTTGAGGGTCAGTCCAACATTTGAGGGAACCTGTGCCCCCTCGACCCTACCGTAGAACCGCCTGTGGTTTAACCCTTTATAATTCAGAGGCATTTATAGTGCTACGCTGGCCGTTGATGGGTGCGGCCCGCCGAGTTTTTTCCTCGCTGTACCAAATGTAACAGGCTCAGCCCACCCATCAACGGCCAGTGTACCAGTCACCGTATTGCTGTATAATGGTATGTTGCTCTGCAGTTTTAGTGTGCCCATAAAAAGTTAAACTCGTCAATATTAATGACTAGTGATTAATAGTTTTAGCTGGTGAGGTAAGAACGATGGCTGCCTATGATGAAACATTTTTACAGATTGGCGTGCAGCCGAAGCGAGAGATCCGAGTGTTTATGTATCTCTACTTCGTCTTCTTCATTATATTCGGCTCGTTTTTCACGCTCAATCTCTTCATAGGCGTTATCATCGAGAACTTCAACATGCAGAAAAAGAAGGTACGGACTACTAGGATAGAATTTTTTTTTATTCGGCAGATAAGGTGTAGTAAAAGTAATTATTTTTAAACTGCTTTTCAAATAAAACCGCTACAGTTCTTTGAGACTGTTAATTTGGCAGCAAGAAGAATATCTGGCATGTTAAAAACCATTTTCAATTCTTCCATAAAAGTTTTATTTGTCAGTTGTGACAGATGAACTTAAAAAATACTTGCAGTCATTTTATTGCAATGAACTTGGTATCTTACAGTAGTTTAGATTGAAAAGTAACAGGCTATCACAACCGAAATACACAAAATACAAAAAGCTGACTTAAATGGCTTTTTGTTGAAGATTTTGTGCCTATTAGTTGCTTATTCCTTTGTATTAGCAGTTTAGTCTCTTGGCTGCATGATACTGTTCTGAAGTAATTTTGTACGACAATGACAGGCAGGAGGATCGTTGGAGATGTTTATGACTGAAGATCAGAAAAAGTACTACAACGCCATGAAAAAGCTAGGTTCCAAGCAGCCACAGAAACCAATACCAAAACCAAAGGCATGTTTCGACGTTGTCTTGTTTAAAGAGTGATTATATAAATAACTTGTGCTACGATTAAGTACATCAATTAATACATTTCTTTGACAGATAAAGTATTAAAATTTACTGACTTGCCGATTGGCGTGAAAATTTGCATGATGGTAGAGCAGTGTCCCGTACTTGCGTTTCTCCAGTCTTGGTGGCGATGTTTTTAGGGGTGTCCCAATGGGGGAAATGTTTTTTGGATAATTTGTCTTCGACATAGCTTCGGTGACTTCTGTTATATACAATTTTCCACTCATCCGTGGTCATGCCATTTATGAATGATTATGTAGCAGATGGTGGTGTACCTTTGATGCCTGGGATGTATCGGTAGGTGGAGTAGGGCAGGCGGTGGGCGTAGTAACCCTTCGGGAAAGTACTCCACCTAGTGATACATCCCTAGGTTACGTCTAAACCACTTTCTGCAACACTACCTTCATGAATGGACATAGTTTATTGCGCCTACACGGGGTCCACTCCACGTCGGGGTCGTCGTCAGCGGCGGCTCATGTGCGATAAGCTAAGCCGGTCGTCCAAATGGTGATCACGCGTGACCATACAGCAGTGATCGACCAGATATTTTCCTCGAGAATCGCGAGTTTTTATCTGCATTCGACGCCGCCGTTAATTTTAATAGTTTTGAGTAGGCTAAATGCATACAATCAGCGATAGAAATATAGCAATTCTGTTCGTCCGTCCGTCTGTTCGTCACGTTCCGGTATTAGATGTAAACAGCTTAACATATTGTAATAGTTATTTTACCTTACGGTAGCCCAATCATTCTACTTTTATCGGCATCACTTAACTTCACGACAATACCGACGGGTTCACCCCCTACAGGGGCGATAAATACAGGTGGGGTATAAAAATTTCCCGACTTTGGACCGATAAGTCGCTATATCTTGCAGACAATACAAGATAGCGCCATAGTTACTATGGAAGGCGTATAGGAACCCGTATGCGATCTATCAAATGGTGCCATTTCCAATGACCTTGAACGAATCTTAACCCTGTTTTCAAGGTCACACTACTTTTGACGCTAAATATCTCACAAATGGCTACAGATACGGCCATCGTTACTATAGAAGGCGAATAGGAAACCGTACCTAAGCTTTTGAATGGCACCAGTTTCAATGATCTTGAGTGACCTCTAACCCATATTTCAAGGTCACGATATTATTCAACGTCAAATAATTTGAAAATTGTACAAGATAGAGCTATATTTACAATGGCCTACCGATAGAAGGTCGCATATGATCTATTGAACAGCGCCATTTTCAATGACCTTGGACAACCCCTAATCTGTTTTTCAAGGTCACGCCATTCTTTGACACTGAATATCTCACAAATGGCTACAGATACGGCCGTCGTTACTATAGAAAGCGAATAGGAAACCGCACCAAAGCTTTCGAATGGCACCAATTTCAATGACCTTGAGTGATCTCTGACCCACATTTCAACGTCACGATAATATTCAACGTCCAATAGCTCAACTAATAGTAAGTCGTGTATGATCTACCCAATGGTCCGTTAACCTAAATTTCAAGGTCACAGGGTTATCATAGATGCCCTCGACGTATTGTGGTGTGCAGCTGACGCGCGATTCGTTTGCGATAGCTTAGTTCTTGTTCATACACTCCTGCATTCGACGCCGCCGTTAATTTAAATAGTTTTGCATACAATCAGCGACGGAGGTGTCGCCCTTGAAAAGGGGGCGGGGTGTTGCACATAGTTTTAACTGCACCGCCGTGTTTGTTGATATGTGTCTTGCTGACACACTTGTTTTTTCTCTGTCCGGTTACAGATATCTCGGCGACGGTGGCACCGACCGGCTCAAAATTTTGCATTATGGTACATATTGGTCCCGGACAGATCTTCTCCCCTTTTGGGGGCGGGACCCACTGGGTCCTCAAATTCGAAATTTTGGTCCTAAATTTTGGCTGTTTGACCGCGAATATCTCAAAAACGGTAAATCGCAGCGTTACGTACCAATTAGAGCTTAACATCAGCTGAACGAGAGCTTTCTAAAAATGTAAGTCACGGGTAGTAGCTCCCTAGGGGAGTGCCCCCGTATGGCGTGTTTGGATCTTGCTGACGCACTTGTTATTTGCGAAATTTGTCTCGCATGTCAGTTATATGACATCTTGAACGACATTTATAGGGTAAAATTTCTAGCTTAAAATGGCGAGAGATTAGGCTATGTCGAGTTCATGAAATTGCATATTATAATTATAGCTTCTGTCAATCGCTGTCATTAACGCAGCTGCTCATACAACGATTTTTCTTCGCCGTCGTAACGAACCAGAAGTTCGACATCTTCATCATGATCGTGATTCTGCTCAACATGATACTGATGGGTCTGGAACACTACGAGCGTAATGATCGTGATTCTGCTCAACATGATACTTATGGGTCTGGAGCACTACGAGCGTAATGATCGTGATTCTGCTCAACATGATACTGATGGGTCTGGAGCACTACGAACAGTCGGATGACTTCGAGCATGCTCTGTACGTCGTAAACACGGCGTTTATCGTCATCTTCACCATCGAGTGTGTCCTCAAGCTCATCAGTCTGCGGCTGCACTTCTTCAAGCAGGCGTGGAACGTCTTCGATTTCGTCGTTGTCGTTGTCTCTGTCCTCGGTTAGTTCCTACTATCTCACTGTCTCAATGGTGTATGGACTTCGTTACAGAGACGTCCTCACCCTGCTAACTCTATTACTAATTTACCTCAACTCTCGCTCTCACGCCATGCTCAGGCAATTCCGTGTAGGTCTGCATGCTGTAGGCTACTGTAACTGTACTTGCTCTCTGTCAGTCCACCTATTACCCAGGCATGCATACAGTATAAGAACAGCGATTGTGTAGGACTTCATGGCCCAGGCCAACGGGAGGGCAACTAATTAAGTGTCATACTGGGATCGAGAACGAAAGATCTTGGAAACGGCTGAGAATGCTGTCTCAATGTGATCGTTGAGCATCGCAAATAAATGAAGTGTGCGCCTTAAATCGTCTTCATGTGCCCCATTAAGGTTATATAATCTCTCTTTGCTGAACGACTAACTTACAGTTTGTATAGATTTCAGAACGTGCCCTGTGTCCAAAACTGTGCAAATACTACGAAAGTTTAAATTGTCAAAACTTGGAATTTTATTATAGTCGGTCTATTTCGAAACATGTGTATACGACATTTATTGTGTTTGTGCATTTAAATACCGGTACAAAAAGAAACAGTTGTTTTGGAAGGCTACCAAGTGATCTGAAGAAAAAAGGTAGAAAATTAAAATGTAGTGGTCAAAACGCGATGCTGTGAAACAGCAGCTAACTCAAAAAAAGTATTATTTCCGATTTGGGCTACGCAAGAAGCGCAGAAGTTCGGCAAAGACTTGCGATATGGCTGTCCGAGCACGCGCAAGCAACGCCGTAATAAGAACAAGAACACGGTACTGACCAGGAGGGTCAGTTCATATGGCCTGCCAGCATGCGTCAGCTCCGAACTGGGCGCTATATGCTGCGGCGTGCTGCCTGAGCCAGAGCTGTAAAACGTGCGTCATTTCCAAAAAATGGGCAACTTTGACGCTCCCTAGCTCCCAAACCGTACGACCAACCTAAAAACTCAGTAGTCAAAGGCA
>Ga0209149_1002851_pt1 | contig 10005 bp, 6 predicted proteins | sample WorMetTyACAVOLI2_FD_187423 | JGI IMG/M metagenome (GOLD analysis project Ga0209149, IMG submission 187423) | Marine gutless worms symbiont microbial communities from Max Planck institute for Marine Microbiology, Germany - Olavius algarvensis... ... | reverse complement strand
TTCCCTGTCCTACGCTCGGCCTACAGCTGACGGGTAACCACTTATGTGGGTAAACCGTCCGCTATAGGCCAGCCAACTAGGCCGACTCAGCCTTTCATCCTTCCGGGGTCGATAAAATGAGTAGTAACCCATGTAAAAGTGGGTTACGGAGGTAAACGGCAGAACACGTGGTGAGAGGTGTGGTCTACCGCCCACGTGACCGAGTGTTCCTGGCCGTAGGCTGGAGTGTATGCTCGCTGCTGGCTCAAGACCGACGGGATCGGAGATAAGCGCCGCTCCCTAACGCTGTAGGCTGTGAGAGAGCTTACTAGCTAGATGGGTACTATACCTTTACCTTTACCAGACATTGCTCTACATGTATGTGCAAATGCTGTAGTAAAGACTTAACCTTTTAGACTCCAAAGGCAATTATATAGTGCCACATCGAATAATACGAAGTTGGTATACTGGCCGTCGATGGGTGGGCTGTTACATTTGGTACAGCGAAGAGGGGACTGGGCGGGCTGCGGCCGTTGACGGTTGATGGTCCGTTGCTCTGCGGTTTTTAAGCGCCTCACTTTACTTTAGTAAAAGAGGCGCTTATTGAGATAGGCTGTGTCGTGACGTCGTTGGTTGGTTGTCACGCGCGTGCACTGTGGCCAAACGGTGCATCCTAGGCCTATAGTTACTATGGAACCCCTACCCCAGGAATTCAATGGTACAAATTTCGACCCCCTGGGGTGACCCCTAACCGGGGAATGGGCCCCCCGTGAGGCGCTTTTTGTCAAATTACTTTGACCTCTTGTTAATGTGGCGATTAAAGGGTTAAGCTACCAGAAAACAGAGGCGACGCAAGTACAGACCGTGACATCCGTCGACATCGAGTCCCCAATAATCCGTCTCACAAGTCGAGCATTGGCTGTCGTTGACGACGTGTGTGGCGCACAACTCGCAGTGTGGTCCAGTCGTTCCCGGGCGGCAGTTGAGACAGACGCCGGTCAGACGGTCGCACAGCGGAGGGTCGGTCAGACCTCGGCCGTTACAGTCACACTGAGAACACTGCGGGTCGGCATCAGCGGCGCTTGAGTCGTAGTAGCCGGTCGCACACTCGCCACACGACAGACCTGCCGCAAACGTTTACCCACACGGTTTAGCGATAACACGTTCCGGCTGATCAACACAGTTACTCTACGCTAGGCCCGGTTAGTGCATAGGTGGGTGACTGTCTTTGGACGGGTAAACCACCTCGGTGAGGAACCAGGCACCCAAGCCCACCCAGCCTGAGTCTGCCATCTGTGGCAGGCTGGAATGAGTACCCGGCGAAAGCTGCGGGAGTAAACAGGCATATCGCGTGATACATCAGCCCGTATCCGTGGTCTCGCAGTGTTTGCTAATTGCCTGGCTGAAGGACTGGCTAGCGGAGAACAGCGCCGACTTACGGGAAGCGGTAGCGCATTAGAGAGGATTACGTGTAATGCGTTATACAAATCCACGTGTACTTTGCTTTACTTACTTTACTTGTGTTGCACAATGATAGAATGTTGGTCTTGGACCGGTGAACTTTCCCCGTCCTGCGCTCAACGTCAGCCGCTGATACCCATGTACATGGGTAAACCGTCCGCTATAAGTCAGCCACCTAGGTCAACTCAGCCTTTCATCCTCTCGGGGTTGATAAGTAAGTAGTAAGCTGCAATTAGCTGTCTGCCATTGCAAGTTAGTGATGGCGCCGTCTGGTGAACGCCTACGAGGTAGAGGCAGGCATGGTGTAGTTTGCAGGTAAAACTACGTGATCCATAACTGAGCGCACTGAGGGTGAGGTGCTGTCGATAAAGTGCTATACAAATTCAAGTAGGGCCTACATTTGTCTTTATCTTTACATTTACTTTTTTTACCTTTACCTTTACAAATCTCAAATAAACATATAACGCAAGCATATAACAAAAGTCACTGGGAAGTGTAAAATGATACACGACACGAAGAAAATGATGATTTTTTATAGCTAAACTTCTAAGCCATTCAGCGGTATTGGATAATCATAATAACTGTCTATTGTCTACGCATTATACATTGCACAGATGCATGTTTATTGGCCTTTGTTTAAAAACAAAAAACAAAACAAACAAGAGCTTAGCTATCGCAAACAGATCGCGCGTCAGCTCCGCACACAAAACGTCCAGGGCATATAAGCCTAATAACTCCATAACCTTGAAATCTAGGTTAAAGTTCACTCAAGGTCACTGGAAACGGAACCATTGGATAGATCATACACGACTTAGTATTAGTCGAGTTATTTGACATTGAATATTATCGTGACCTTGAAATATGGGTTAGAGGTCACTCAAGATTATTGGAAATGGTAGCATTTAAAACCTTGGGTACAGTTTCCAATTCGCCTTCCATAGTAAATATGGCCGTATCTTTAGCCATTTCGGAGATATTCAGCGTCAAAGAATGGCCTGACCTTGAAATCTGGGTTTGGGGTCGTTCAAGATCATTTAAAATGGCGCGGTTGGATAGACCATGTACGACTTTCTATTGGTCCGCCATTGTAACTCTAGCTCTATCTTGTACCATTTTCGAGTTATTTGACGTCGAATAATATCGTGACCTTGAAATCGGGCTTAGAGGTCATTCACGGTCACTGAACGTGGTGCCATTCGAAAGCTTGGGTGCGGTTTCCTATTCACCTTCTATAGTAGCTGTGGTTATATCTGTAGCCGTTTGTGAGATATTTAGCATCAAAGAATGGTGTGACCTTGAAAACAGGGTTAGGGTTCGTTCAATGTCATTGGAAATGGCACCATTTGATAGATCGCATACGAGTTCCTATTACATTACATTTATATGTTTAGTGCTAGGCATACAACATACTGGACCGGCCCGGATATACAAGTGTCAACGATAATGCTAAAAACTAAAAGAGTGAATGTAAAATCATGATAGGTAACTATGATAGTAACTATGGCGCTATCTTGTATCGTCTGCGAAATATAGCGATTTATTGCTAAAAAAATCACGAAATTTTTATACCCTACCTGTATTTATCGCCCCTGCAGGGGGTGACCCCGTCGGAATTTCGTAAAGATGTTTGATGCTGATAAAGCTAGAATAATTGGGCTACCGTACGGAAACTATGACAATATGTTAAACCGTTTTCATCTAAAATCGGAACGTCACGGACAGACGTACGGACAGAATTGCTATATCAATATCGCGCATCAGTGTGCTGACGCGCGATAAAAATGCATTCTAACAAAATGAGTGTGAATGCTTTGTCACGAGTCGACGCCAAGCTGGTGCTTATTTTGATCGTTAACAGGCACAACATGAACACGTTTATGACGTCGTATAAAAAAGTGTTCAAAGTACTAATAAGTCTAATCCTCGTATAGTCTCGGAGTTGTAAATTGACGAAAAACAAAATCTGAAATCTTGTTCTGTTTACAAAGAGGAAGTGTCTTATGCTTTGTTACATCGGGCTCGATCGATCGTGAGCGTTCCATTGGATCAGTGAAGTAGTAATCACTCGTTAACTCGAGATAAGAATAAGTTAACGGAATTTGGAGTAACATTTTTGCCGCGCGATGCTATGCAAGCGCGGCCTTAGCCGTCATGCGGTGTCTGTCTGTCCGTCTGTCTGTCAGTCACGTTCGTGGATTGTGTCAAAACGAATAAACATATCTTCAAAATTTCTTCATCGTCGGGTAGCCACCCATTCTAGTTATTCCGTCACGGCACTATTCCGACGGGGACTCCCTAACGTGGGCGTCGAATGCAAAGGGGGTATGAAAAAATGACGATTTTCCACCAATATCTCGCTTTATCTCCGAAATGATGCAAGATAGAGACATAGTTATTATGGAAGGCGAATAGGAAACTGCACCCAAGCTTTCGAACGGTACCAGTATGATTGATCTTGAGTGACTTCTAACCCAGATTTCAAGGTCACGACACGATATCACTCAACGTCAAACAACTCAAAAACGGTACAACATAGAGATATATTTACAATGGTGGACCAATAGAAAATCGTATATGGTGTATCGATCGGCGCCATTTTTAATGACCTTGAACAACCCCTCACCCCGTTTTCAAGGTCACGCTATTCTTTGACGCTGAATATCTCATATAAACGGTCAAAGATACGGCCATAGTTACTACGGACGGCGAATAGGAAACCGCATACACTATCGAATAATACCAGTTTGAATGACCTTCAGTGACCTATAACTCAGATTTCAAGGTCGTGATTATTCAACGTCAAATAACTCGAAAATGGTAGAATGAAGAGGAAGAGCTATACTTACAATGGCCGACCAATAGAAAGTTGTATATGATCTATCGAACGGCGCCATTTTCAATGACCTTGAACGACCCCTACCCCCAGTTTCAAGGTCACGCCATTTTTTTGACGCTGAATATCTCAGAAATGCTACGTGTTACAGACGTAGTTTCATTGGAATACTAATAGGGACATACACATGCCCCACTCAACAGTGTCGTTTCGAATGACCTTGCGTGACTTAGCAAAATATTTAATGACACGAAGCATCACGTGGCCTCTTAGCGACAGCAGAGCTACTTGTTATATAAAGACATGGGTAACTCTGTGTTCTATTGGCGAAGTAGAGATCTCGTGAATACGTTCTCTAACTACGAGTTCACGAGCCCAATAGAACGCAGCATAACTCGTTGATGATGTCAACAATGACGTCATACCTCCCGTGTTGCTGCCGCTGTTACACGTGCAGTTTTCAACGTCAGACACCTCTACGTCGTTGCCACTAGCGACCGTTACCGTTTCCATGGTAACATCACTGACGTCAACAAAGTCATTGCCGAAGCGTCGTTCGATGTACAGCGCGGTCAGGCCAGACAAAACGTCTACAGTACACGATATGCAGCCGTCTGTATAAGGAAACTATAAACCTAGTCGTCGTCGTCGTCGTCGTCGTCGTCGTCATCATCATCAATCAATCATCAATCAATCAATCATCAATCATCAATCATCAATCATCAATCATCATCATCATCAGCAGCAGCAGCATCAGCAGCATCAGCATCATCAGCATCATCATCATCATCAATCTTTAATGAAGGCTGACAAACGTTAACCAATTACAAGAGTAATAGATGCAGCGGAAATAAGATGTATTATCCTAGTCAGAGAGCTCAAACTCCACCAAGGTCTGGGCGCACAAGTTACGTCTTTTACCATCGTCGTATGCGTTTTATTTGTGCTACACTACTCTGTGCTTTTAACGTAGCTTCTGCGAAAATGATTGTTTAAGTAAGTAAGTAAGTAAGTTAGTAAGAGTATTTATATCCGGCGCCTACAAGCAAGAGTCACTAGGCGCCGCAGCCTAGTCCTTGACAAACAAAAACGTTTTTATCTGTCTTCTGAATTAGCAGAAACTGTCCGATGACCGCAAAGAAGCAGGCAGCTTGTTCCAAAGCCGCGGTCCGGCGACATGAAAAGACCTGTCGCCCAGATGAGTTCTGAACCACGGTATGACGCATGTGATGGCGCCAGACAAGCGGAGACGGCGCAGCTGAAGACCGACAATTATAAGCAGATACGACAAAGCATGAAAAGACACAGCAGGAATCACCTTGAAAGTCGTACGTCGTGGCAACTAATGTGGTAGAATTGTCGACGAACCAGAAACTCTCGTGTAGCAGGGCTCTCACTGGAGTCCACTGACCGTCAGCTGATGTAGTCCCATCAGTGGCACGGAAGTACAAAGTCTTTCCTTCAGACACCGAGACAGTCATACACAACAACGACTTGTAGTAGTCAGCAGAAATGTGCCACACGTAAAAACGATAGCTGACTTTCTTGTTCTACACTGTGGTCCACATAAACCCCAACCCTTTTCATTTTACTGCAGTTACTACAAACGTTAACTAATTTCAGGTTCCCACTCAATCTCGCAAATGAAACTCCCTGACCATGATCAAATGCAACAACTACTAATATGTATTATTTTTAGTCGGCTCTACACCGACTCCGTTCCATCACCATTTAGTTCTGTACGTGCTTTGAATATATCAGCATTTGCAATTTTGTATTTTTCGTTTTTAGAAAAATGAACAACAACACTATTTACCAGCAGCGCTTTACAATCTCGGAAGTGGCAGCTGATTGGCATGAGCCAATGGTGCCGCAGCGCATTATGTGGCCATCCATTGCCCGCGCTGACGGACAATTGGACCCACGGTGCAGCTAGCAGACACACCATCGCCCCAATCAGGCACACTAGGCCTTCACCCCGTAGCCATAGCTACTACTCATTTCCCGTCCCGTCCGAATAATCAATTATTGAAATTAATTCTTGTTTCTGTTTCTCCATTATCGATTTTCGAAATGCGTATACGTGAGTACTGCATTGGCTGCAGCAGAAAGCGGCCCGTGTGTTAATAGCTTGTTGATAATTATCGCACACGCTGCATGCTAAGCCTGGCTCTCCACACACCCAGTTTACAGTCGTCCGTTGTCTGCCATGGTCCAGTCATAAATTGAGTCAACAGCCATCACGTGCAAACCGTCATTATCAGCAGAGAATGCATGAAACAGTGATCTCGCACACGTCATTTCGTCCATGCAGGACAGTTGTGGGTAGGCCTACTGAAATATGAAGTGGTTTAACTTAATTTGCAACTTGGGCCTATACAGTGCCATCTGTAGGATTCGAGACACGTCTCGAAATTTTTTCTTGCGTTGGAGAAGTAAAACACTGGTAAGTCGAGTATGCAGAAATGAGATTGTGAACAAAATAAAAAAAATACATCAGCAAAGTTGCAGTAGGCTTTGTTAAATCCCGCGATTGATGCTTGGCGTGTAATTGCCCCCTGAACGGCGTGTCCACGAAAGTCCGCCGTGGCAGTAGCCTTTGAAGTCGCCCGCACTGTCTTTGTGGTGTCACAACTATACCGGCATCTGTCTGCGTTGTCAGTCCTATCAAGGTACTGTTGAGTTGTGCACGCATGTTGACTGTCTCCTGCGATACTCTGTGACACAATGCTGATGTTATTTCCATCGACAGCACCATTAGGAGACTGTGTGTGTGTCGTCAGCGGCGAGTGTTCAGTGGGCTGCAGTTGGTCAATTGCAAGTCATCAGAAATCACGCTGAGCCGTTCCATTTTTGGTATTAACAGTTACCTGTGCTAGTACTGCCATCTTGGAATTGTGTACAAATGAATTAAACGAATATCAAATGGGCTACAAATGATTTCAAATTTGAGTAGTTTTTTTTCGAAGATCGAATATTCCAAGTTTTTTAACATGCACACAAGTAGGTTCTTGTCCTCAGGTTCTTCGTGTTTCTTTTAGCTGAGTGCCGCCCCAGGTGCTCCCTAGAGGTTGAGTGCGAGGACTGGGAAGGAAGGTTGGGAGTGCTTGTGAGTAATTTGAGGACAATGAGGGTGGTATAAAGGGTTAATGTTTCTGAGAGTTTTGATGCCAGCTCTCCCACTGCCAGGTTGTCTCGGCAGTGAAATGGATGATGTGTTAACGTGCATACTGAGCTAGCAAGCCATCGATAAGGATAAACGTTTGTTCAAATATTCAATATTTTGTTGCAGGTGCTCCAGTGCACGGCTACTCGGAGCCAGCTGTCTTCTACCGCCAGCACGTTACCCCACAGCCAAGACCAGTTGTCTTTGCTGACCACGGCCATGGCCCTGGTCTGCAGAGTACCGCTAGCGGCGATGACGCTTCAGAATCGCTGGTTGAGTTGACAGTGTCGCCGACAGTGAATGACGCTGACGCATCGTCATTCTCTGTTCCTGATTCGGAGTCAGCGCCTGTTAGCGAGGCCCCGCCAGCCTCCGTAACAGCTGCTGAATGCTCCGAACTTCCGTTGGCAAACATGAAAGAGAAGACCCCAATGTGCCTCATTAATGAACTAGCACGCTTCAATAAGGTATGCATTGTATTCGCTTCTATGAGCATGCCAAGCGAGAGGTGTAAATACTAGGGATGTTAATTTTCGAGAATTTTTTTTTCGTGTGGAGAATTTTAATTCGCTGGAACTCGATCGAGGCTCAAGTGGTATGTCAGCTCTGCCAATACAGATTCCAAGAAAAAAATTACGGACGGCGTCGCGTGGGTCTGGTTAGAAATACGCTGGCGCCGTCAAAATCCGACACTGTCATTTTTCTGTTGGACAATCTGTGACTGTTGCGTCGCTAGGATTCTGACGTTCGTGTTATGTAATTAAATGTAGGCTTATATATGCTTTGTTTGTTGCTACATAAATATGATTGATTAACGTTTGTTAGGCCTATTGAGTTTCATTTAAATACACATTGTTTGCATTGTTGTATGAAGATTGTCGGGCTTTCTTCGCAGATGAAATGTATAAGCGCATATAAGATTCTTTTATGCATCTGTGAGGAGTCTGACTTTACGAAGATCGCGACATTGATCAATTTTCATAACGCACTTTAGTTTTATATACGGAAAGAATATTTAGGCCTGTACACAGGCTAATGCTAATTTTCCATTCAAACTGAACAGAGTACACTAACTTGAAAGCCACAACGTAGACACACGCTGGAAATATGAGTTGTGACGTCATAAAGACAGCTCGGGCCACGGAGATTACCTGTGACACGTTACTTCAAAGGCAGTTGCGGCATCTTTCACGGACGGAGACGCTGCTCAACCACGGTCGCCGGGCGGCAATCACACGTTCGTGCCGTGTGATTGAAGTGTGCTGAAACTTGAGTAGACTGGTGGTGAATCGAGTGTGCTTGCATAGTGCAAGTGCTGCACTAATATATCGTATGGCATGCACAGGAAATGTTGCGATATTATACGATACGATAATTCTGAAGTATTGCGATAAAAATCGTAACTATGATAATCGTAACAGCACTAGTCCGAAGCCCAGGTAAATTGAGTGGGTTGCGGCAGGAAGAGCATCTAGACTGAAACCTTGGACTGGGACATTGGGTTCTCTAGCTGTTGTCTGCGTGGCTGTTGCTACCCAGCTAGCAGTGAGTGCTGAGAGCGTGAGAGTTCCAGCAACCAACCAGAGACCATTAAAAATGCAGAAATGGCAAATGATCATTTCTGGTAATGGCTGAACCAGGTAGTCTTCGAAAAAGGGCCATAAAATGGTTGTTACCTCTGCCAACAAGGCGGAGGTTATGTGATCGTCCTTTCTGTCTGTGTGTCTTTCTGTGAGTGGGATTACTGCGAAAGTAATGAGCCGATTTCACTGAAACTTGGTGTTATGATTGAGCCGACCAATCAAACGAGCTGATTAACTTTTGGTCACAGATATGGATTCCAGATCAGTTTTCCATTTTCCTCAACATTACGGAATAAGGGATTTTAGGAGATTTATTAGCATTTCTCATACAGTCACCGCCCGATTTTTACAAAACTTGGCAAAATGACTGACGCCGACAAGGTAATGAATCCACAACATTTTGGGATAAATCAGGCAGACATCCGGATCTGGATTAATCCGCCAATCCGGATTGGAATCCCAGATCACTTTTGGTTGAAATTTTGGTGTTGGCGGAGGTTGCTGTTTTGTTGTGAAAGGTCCAGCATCAGTACTGTCTGACTGACGAACAAGGTCCTGCCCACAGGAAGGTGTTCTTCGTCAAGCTGAAGCTGGGAGACGAGGAGTTTGATGCGTCCGGTGCGAGCATCAAGAAGGCGCAGCACGCGGCTGCTGCAACTGCGCTGGAATCAACCAAACTGCCTCGTCCGCCTCCGAAGCGGCTGTCCATGAATGCTGCTGTTCCTGTTTCCAGTGAGTGTCTCACTTTGCTGCACTATGTTGACTACCAGTAATAGTTCTCAAACAAGCTGTGCGGCTAGGTGGCCGCCACAATATGCCCCCGCCCCTGCTGACCTTGACTTTTGACCTTTTGACCTTGATGTCGGTGTGGGAGTCGCATGTGACCTGGGGTACCCCTGTAAAGTTTCGTCTTCCTAGGCCTTTTGGTTTTCGAGTTAGAGCCGATGTACGCGACATCAGACAGACAGACGGACGCCGATGAC
>Ga0209149_1002850_pt1 | contig 10006 bp, 4 predicted proteins | sample WorMetTyACAVOLI2_FD_187423 | JGI IMG/M metagenome (GOLD analysis project Ga0209149, IMG submission 187423) | Marine gutless worms symbiont microbial communities from Max Planck institute for Marine Microbiology, Germany - Olavius algarvensis... ... | reverse complement strand
GCTGATTGGGGCGATGGTGTGTCTGCTAGCTGCACCGTGGGTCCAATTGTCCGTTAGCGCGGGCAATGGACGGCCATATAATGCGCTGCGGCACCATTGGCTCACGCCAATCAGCTGCCACTTCCGAGATTGTAAAGCGCTGCTGGTCACGATCTGACTCATGTAAGTGGCGCTATAGCAAGTGTCCAGACCGTTACCTTTATAGGTTAAGCTCAACTTAGTCACTCGTACATTCTGACGCAACTGAAACATAAAAATTGTGGACTGGTAAAAAGAACTCACTCGATCAATAACATGCTTTGTTTCGGTACAAACAGCGGCGTACACGTGCGGACCCTGCGCTGCAACGTCGACTGGTCCGTAAAAAGCGTTCAATTTCATGAATCGAAGGTAGAAATCGGGAGGAGAGAGGCTCGTGATCAGCGGGGGTTCAGTGGGTCCTTGATGAGGTGCAGGCGGGCGTTCAGTCCTGTCCGTTGCCCGGGCGGCGCGGGCGGTCGGTGTCGAATGCCCGGCGGGCGGCGAGCGAGGTGCGACGGGCACGACCGCGACCGCTGAAGAAAGTTTGCCCGGTGATGAATGGCTGCGAACGGCGGCGGTGGCGGCGGACCAACGCGGGCTGAACGGCCCGAGGCAACGAACGTCGACGTGTCGTGTTGTTGTACCGTACTCGTGATGATCTGTCGCTGTGCGTCGCCGCCAATAGTCGGTGCCGAGTGAGTGCGTGCGGTGTAACAGTCCTACGCCAAACAAATCGACACCTAAAGCGAGTGACAGACAAGCGACAACGTTGCACCATTTCGTCGCTTCTTTTCGCAGCACCGTCGAACTGTCCGGTCGCTGACGGAAAATCGTGCAATAAAATGGCCCGCTATCTTCGCGTCAGAGTACCTCTTTGTACATCTCACCATAAGAATAAAACCTCGTGAACTTGTCCTACACGCGCGTCAATTGGGCGAATGAACCGCCAATCTGTGCCAAGCTCTCGACTTTATGGGAACGAACAGATGGCGTTCTACGCGACTGTGAAATCGTCCACAATTGATCGCTGTGTGGCTGGTCTGTGGCAACCTACAACAGATGCTATCCAGGGTCGATTTCATCTAAAACGATGATCTTTTCAACGCTAATGACAGAAGAGAAAAACTATTATACGATAAAAACTGCTGTTTGTATAAAACGACAAAACATGGTAATTTACATTTGTTGCATATAAATTGTCTGCGTAGATAGAATTTAGAAACTATACAATAATTTACAATAATTTATTAACATCGGCTAATATGAAACTTATACGCTTGACGCAGGAGTTAACATATAAATGCAATTTGAACAAAAATGTGATTTAGAAAAATAAGAAGTTTAAACATCATATACATAAGCGGTACGCCGTTAAAGATTATATATTTGGAGAGATCTAAGAATACTACGTAAGACTGCATAGTGTTACTGTAAATGCACAATGTGTCTCCAAAACGCACCAAATTCGGCAAGCTGTAGTTTCGACAAGCAAGGACTAAATTTGATAACTGTTGGTAAAGTAAAAGTGAAAGGACAACGAAAGAATAAGCATATCATTTTTGAAAGTGTGCTGTGCTATTTACCTAAAATTATCAAAATTAGTCCACGCTTGTAGAAAATACAGCTTGCCAAAGTTGGCGCGTTTTTTTGAGACACAGTGTAGTATAGACCCACGCCATGTGTTAAAAGAAATATGTAGTCTAGACAATATTTTCGGATGAAGGTAACACCTTGCAGATAGCTGAGACTGAAGGGCGGCGAATTACTGGAAGCCGAGGCGACTACGACGTTATGGACGTCTGAGATTGCCTATTTGGACAGCGACGAGCGCTTCCCGGTCTCGCGAGACCGACTTCCGGCGTAACGAGATTATTATCGCGCGACTAGATCGTGTAAACGTCGAGTCAGATGTCAGTGACGCGCCGCGGCGTCGTGGGACATCGCCACCACGTCGGTGACTGCTCGTCGACGCTACCATCGCAACTGCGAGTACGCCTAGTAAAGTGTATAGGACATCCCCCCTGTACATTTCTTCCTCGGACATATTCCATTCAATACAATACAATTTACAATATACAATTTCGCTGCCCACCTAGGACACTTTCTCCCGGCTGATAAAGCGAAAATTTGAAAAATGGCACTAACTCGTACTCTTGACCTTAACCAATCTACTTCTATCAATTTTGTACAACGGTAGATAATTTCATATCGTAGATCAGCGGACGGTGATGGTGGACGTGGAAGGGGGAATCGTCCTACACGTAAAAAGGGAGGGAAATTGACCAGGAGGAAGAATGTCCAGGGGGAATATGTCCGGCAGGGAATATGTCAAGGGGGATGTCCGGATCCCGCCTAGTATGCCTATTTACAACTTAGCAATTAGTGATGCACGAACTCGACCGTTCAGCGTTTACTTGAAAACGTCGTTGCTGCCTGTTATACAGTCCTGCACTCATAGTATACAACTCAGTAAATATTTTTGATCAACGTATTCAGTTAAGTCACGGATTAGTACAATGTAAAACGTAGCAAAAAAAAAACCCTGAACACTTTAATAGAGTTTTACTATTGTTTACTATTTTCGGGGATTATTCGATACATTTTCTGCAGAAAATTTGTTTCCGCATACTCTAGATGTCTCCAGTGTGATATTTTCTTGCCGTCCATACACTACACATGTAACAAAATATTTTAACACACTGCGAACCAAAGTGTGTAACGTCTTGCATCGTTTTCCATAAGAAACAAGCTAGCGCGTTTCTAGTGGCCGATGCGATAAGCCCCCGCCGCCATAAGTACGCGTTGGCGACAGACGAACTAACAAACGAACGGACAGACAAACAGAAGGACATCGCCATCGCGTAAAGCTTAACCCCTAATCGCCACATTAAAACCGCAGAGCAACGAACCATCATATAGCAATACAGTGATTGGTACACTGGCCGTTGATGGGTGGGCTGTTACATTTGTTACAGCGAGGAGGGGACTGGGCGGGGCCGCAGCCCGCCCAGGCCCCTCCTCGCTGTACCAAAAGTAACAGCCCTGAGCCCACCCATCAACGGCCAGTGTATAAACTTCGTAGTATTCGATGTAGTGTGTGTATAATTGCCTTTGGAGTCTAAAGAGTTAAAAGCGGTATAACCTAACTGCCAATTTGTTCAACGTCTCAGTCTCAGTGCTGCAGTAAATCTTTATTTTTTAAGGGCGCAGCTTGCACCAGCAACTGCTGTTACTTATAATACCCAGTTCGCTCGCACTCGTTGCAACGGATCACAGCTGCTGTCAACTCAACACTAAACTAATCATTTATATTTTTTCCGTATCGATACAGTCGCATCAAATTATAGGCTTTTTGTGCGTGGTGCGCACTACAAGGGAGTGTCGAGCACAGAGACGTCAGCGCTGACGAACGAGTTCATTAAAGGCAGATAATTGACGTCGTTAATATCGCCGCGCGTATTAACGGCGAAATTAAGCGCGCGTTCGATCTCACGTAACGTGTTCCTTTTTGATGTTGACTGCTGTGCATCGAACGCAGTCGATCTGCAGTTGCGAAACCTATCTCCACTCTGTAAACTGCGTATAGCGAAACGATCACTGACGCAGATGTTACGTGTTAATGAACTGAAGCAACGGTAACGACGTATATACACGGTGCGACAAAAAGCAATTTGATGGAGTTTGGTGTTTCAGCTACGAATGGGAATTTTTGCATCAAATTTTACATCTTTGCAGAACGTTGAAACTGACACTCAAACGGCCATCACGCTTCTTCCAGATAATTTCAGTACTAACAAAGTTAGGCCGCTTTAAACAGACAACCAACATTAGAAATTATGGCACCTGAGTCCGATTTTGAACCGCTATAGTTGTTTGTTTGCCGCACCTTGTATACAATTTGAAACTATTTGGCATGCTCCATAATAAGCCCCCTCTTTCCATCATTTTGGACCTCACACAATACGTCGATGACCTTGCCATAGATTATATGAAACCTTCCGCAGCTTTATACAAACCCACTAATTTGAGTTTCTTATTAACACTACTTACGATTTTTGCCACGCTCAGCTATGACAAAGGGCGACTTAGCTATGGCGGCGTGTCGGTGTGTCTGTCTGTCCGTCAGACACACGCTGGTATTGACTCAAAATTAATGATCGTATGATCATGCAATTTTTACCATCGGGTAGCGCAGAGACTGTTTTTTTGACACCCAACTTTCATACCCTACGTCCCAGGCGAACCCCGTTACGAGGGCTTCAAACGAGACTGAAGTGGGTAAAAACAGCAAAAAACGCAGATTTTCGACCAATAAGTCGTTATATCTTGGATAGTTATAATTGAAGATAAATAGGAAGTTGCATATGAGCTTTCGATTGGTACCAATTTCGGTGAGCTTGAATGACCCAGAATGACCGTATCACCTTACCCTACTTTCTATGGCTCGCTGTGTAAAGTCAATGAATGCACCCAGACTGTAAATGGCAAAAAGATAGCGCCGGGTCTGTAGATTTCAGCGACAGATCGTGCATAAATTGGCAGGATAAAGGTCTGGACACTTGCTATAGCGCCGATTACATGAGTCAGACTCGTGACCAGCAGCGCTTTACAATCTCGGAAGTGGCAGCTGATTGGCATGAGCCAATGGTGCCGCAGCGCATTATGTGGCCATCCATTGCCCGCGCTAACGGACAATTGGACCAACGGTGTAGCTAGCAGACACACCATCGCCCCAATCAGCCACACTAGGCCTTCACCCCGTAGCCCCCGTGTTAGTGTAAGGGTAAGTGACCCCTAGCCCCACTTCACAATATTCGTCAATGTCAAATAACCCGAAGATATTACAAGATAGAGCTATACTTACAATGGTAGGCTGATCTATGACCCTATCAAACGATACCATTTTTAAAGAGGAACTAACTAGATTTCAACAGCACGCCATCATTCGACGTTGAATATCTCAGAAACGATGCAAGACAGACACGTTGTTACTGCAGACCTTTAACAGAAAGTGATATGAATTGTACCATCGCCAGTAACCTTGACTGACTTTTGAAGGTCATTTCAGGTACTATAAACAGTTTCGTTATCTTATCTCAAAATACAGCCAATGATAATAACGACGTCAATTACAGCGGACCGGTGACACAGCGTACGTGAGGTATTAATTTCAACTGTCGTATTCGACCAAAAGGATTATTATATGCTGCTCAGCGCGACCTGTTAGCGATAGTTAAGTATCTTGTTAGACATGTTTCTGATGTCACTGACGCTAATCAAGAGTGTCAGAATCAATACGCAATCTGTAACCACGTTAAAGCTGTTTACAAGCTTCTAGACATAAACGCACATTTTGTATAACTTACGCAATTTTATTGAACAACAAACCTGCTATATAAATTTAACGAGAAACATGAGAAATTCTTCACTAACGGTAATTGGTTTGTACAAAAATTGACTAAGTTGCCAAACAGCGGATTCTACATAAACCGGTAACGTGACAAGTGAAGACAAGTTGGTTTGTTCATAAATACGGCACGCGGTTGTCGACTAGACGGAATAAATAACGGCAGCAAATTAAGACACAGGCGTCCACGGCTCCGCGTGTTAACCCTCTAATGGGCACATTAAAACCGCAGAGCAACGGGCCATTATACAGCAATACGGTGATTGGTACGCTGGCCGTTGATGGGTGGGCTGTTACGTAACATTTGGTACAGCGAGGAGGGGCCTGGGCGGGCTATGTAACAGCCCACCCGTCAACGGCCAGTGTACCAACTTCATACCATTCGATGTGGCACTATATTCCTTGTGCTCATTAAAAGGTTAAACGAAGCTGCTGCCTGCTGATACTATACATGCATATGCCGTGCAACATCTCGGCAACATTACGAGTCGTCTCAGCTGCACCGACTAACCGATACTGATGTACGTTTAGACAATTTTCAAGAAAACTTCGACAATATACACAAAAACACATATAGTTGTGAGTCGCTGTAAACCAGATTGCATTACCGCTGGCTTCGACGGTATATAAATGTTGTCTAATGTCGTTTTAATGGCTTTGTGCAACACGATTATTGACGATATTCTGTTTTGCCATGCCATCTTACATGCACGTACCTACCGCAGATTTGCATTAACGATATTTTGCATTAATTTCGCCACTGTTAAAACATAAGCAACCCCTATAGAACATTATTTTATCCATTTACACTTTTTAATTTTAGTTAAGTATAATTAAGATTTCTTACTCTTCATTGTTCTATCATTATTGGTGAATAAAGATAATTATAGAATATGTAAACAAAAGTGCGCACATACATTTGTTGTATGTTTGTTATTCTTGTTACTATAATAATTTTGTTTCAATCTTTACAATAAGCTACCAGCTCGATGAGCACTAGCTTTTCTGGTTGCCTGCCATTTTGTGTTCTGTTACTTGAACAAAAAGTTTAAGTTTAAGTTTCTCATTACTGTTTATTCGGTTTATGGCGAAATAAATATGTTGATGATGATGATACATTAAACGTTTCAGTAGATTTTCTTCCGATTGACATTGTTTTCATTTCTTTTCAACCATCTCTTTTAAATGAACTGGACATCAAATCGTATTGCGGTTGTCGCTTTCGTTTCATCTATTCGCCTGTTAGAAATTTTGCCGTTACCGACGAGTAAAAATTACACATTACAAGTGGACTACAGATGTCTATGGAAACATTTTGCTTGGGAAGTGCAACATTGGATTTTGTTATACACACCACGTGACACGATCTCGACCAATGGCGATCGTGCATTTTAGTTCGTGTTATGACAGTATGCATGCAGCCTTTAACACAACGAGACAGTTACTGTGACTACTATAATCAGTCGATAAATTAAACTACTGCCCATCACTGACATCGCTGTATTCACAATTTGCGTCAGAGATCCGCTATTCATGTTCCAAGTGGAAGGTGTCGTATTATTTGGTACGTCGAAATAGCTGTAAAACTACAACGCAGCGTTGTCGTTCACTGTACACTAAACTCCGATCTTTTTATCGCGCGTTAGCACAGCAATCCTGACGCGGGCGAGATGTTCATATAGGAATTCTGTCTGTCCGTCCGTCTGTCTGTCACGTTCCAGTATTGTATCGAAACGGCTTAACATATCGTCACAATTTCTTCACCACACGGTAGCCCAACACGAGTATCAAACATCTTCGGGAAGTTCCGACGAGGTCACCCCCTGCCGAGGGATAAATACAGGTGGGGTAAAAAAAAATTTGCGATTTTCGACCAATAACTCGCCATATCTTGCATAGTGTCACAGTTACTATGGAACGCTACTACAACTCCTATGCGATCTATCGAATGTTGCCATTTCCAACGACCCATAGTGACCTATACCCCAGATTTCAAGATCACGGAGTTACTATCGATGCCGTCGACATATTGTGTGCGCAGCTGACGCGCGATCTGTTTGCGATAGCTAAGTTTCTTGTTTCTGATTTGTTTGCTAAACAAATCAGAAAAAGATACCGAAATTCGCACGCAACACTGCTGATTCTGTTGCTGTCGAACAACTCTGATGACCACAGTGCGTTCGTAAACAACTGAGCTATACAGCGAACGTGTGTCTACCACAGAGTTGTCCGTGGGTCCATTTTCGGTGACTCGAGCCAACCCAACCCGTCAACTGAATGACCCAACCCAACCCAACCCGATACAGCTAACAGCAAAACTGCAGTCTGCAGTTAATGTCAATCATATTTGAACACATAAACATAATTTTCATAACCACAAAGTAAAAACTAATTCCTATCGCGCAGATAATCAGTATGTAAACTTTTCCACTACTGCCGAGCAACTCAGCTGGTACCGTATACAATTGTATGTTGTGTAATCATCAAAAATATAGTACTTTTGCCATATTCGACCCAACCCAACCCGCGGGTCGACCCAACCCATGGACAACTCTGGACTCTACCAGGTCTCAGTCATCTGTATCTCGGAATGATGACCGTACACGGAGTGTCCGGCCTGCGTGGTCGGCTGGCCGGCGGTCGCGGCCGACACCGAGCCGCCGAGAGTGACGGCGAAGTGACGGGCGTCGAGCATCGCTTGATCTGGCGACGAGCACGTCGGCAACTGCTGCTGCGAGTTCGGCGGCTGTGATGGAGGCAGGACGAGGTCTGCAGGCATGAACATACCATCGTGCAGAGCCGCTATACCACAGTCAGCATACACATCAACCGTTATTCAGATCTAACGCTTTAATGGGCACAGCCTACAGGTGATTATAGTGCAACATCGAATAATATGAAGTGGCTGTTGATCATCATCATCATTATTATTATTTAAAAAAACGCAACCACTGATTGGTGGGCTGTTACATTTGGTATACAGCGAGGATGGGACTCGGCGGGGCCGCAGCCCGCCCAGGCCCGTCCACGTTTTGAGGACGACACCGGTAAGACGCTGCTAAAATGATAAGTAAGTACATGGCTGCGTTTTGTTATTAAATATTCATTTCCGGTTACGGTTTTGCAAAAAATTGTAAAATCGGTTAAGATTTACCAAAGTTATTGACATAAGTTTACTGCCATGTTTTTTATGGACCGCAGTATATCAAATCAAATTTAACGCTAAGGCAAAGGCAGCAAAGCCAACCCAGACATTTATTAGCCCGCTCATTTTGTAATGATTAGCTGTGAGGACAGGTATATCGCTATTGTCGAAATTTTACGTAATTTCACTTTTATTAGGTTTTATACGAGAGCACACATGCTATCAGACCAGTGAAATTCAGTCACTGTGGCACTTTGTGCTGAGGTACAAGCAAGCAGCAATACGTGTACGAAAAGTGCGGGATAATTCACGTGATTTTTCTCTGCGTCGGGAAGAGTCTATAGAACTCTCGGTTCCACGACGACGATTGCGGAGATAATATCCCGGAAGAAATCTTCTGCGCGCGACGATAAAACGACGCATAATACTGCAATAAAATGCTATTTACGGTAGGCAACGCTGCAGATGAGGTTATTAGTGTGGCGGCATCGCTGTCTTAATGAAATTGCCAGCTACGACTGTCGAGCTGAAGCGTATTATTGTCGCAATAGTCGTCGGTAGGAATTATCTGCCAGGCCACAGGCGTCTCTTCGTCCAGCCAGATGACTCGTTGTAACCATCAGCTTCTCGGCGTCGTCGCGGGGTTCCGCGCCTCCGCACCGCCGTGGGTGATGGAGCGGGGACTGCCGTATGCTTCGAATGTGACAGGATTGGAACCAGCTACGATAGGCTGACACGGATGGACTGGCATCCCAACTACTTGATTCCACGTTTAACACTATATACGTTGTTTCTCAGTGACTTTCAATTATCAGTGGCATGCAGTTTTTGCACACATTCCACACAAAGTTGACGAAGGGCACAGAACAGAGACAAGCCTCGTTAACTTAGCTGGAAGGAAGATGCGGACTGGGTACAAAATAATATAAATATTTAATTATTTGTACACGCGAAACGGCACTGTTACATTGAAAACGATACGACACGACTTGTTCAATATTTATTTGGATGATATCGCTAGAATCAATGACTGTACTAAACGGAAATTTATTATTGTATAATGCTGATGACATTCTCTTAATTGCTCAATCAGTCTCAGAGCTCGAGATTCTTTTAAGAGCCTGCGAAAAAGAATTACTTTTTCTAGACATGGCCATCAACGCAAAGAAGTCGTGTTGCTTGCGGATAGGACCGCGCTGCAATGCGGATTGCGCTGATATTTTAACCCATGATGGCTGTTCATTGCGATGGGTCGCCGAACTGAGATATTTGGGGATTTTTATTACTAGAGCTCGTACATTCAGGTGTTCGCTCAATTATGCCAAACGCTCTTTCTTTGGTGCGGTCAACGGCTTATTTGGAAAACTGTTGAATCTGGCCTCTGAGACTGTGATTTTAGAGTTGGTTAGATCTAAATGCATGCCAATTCTGCT
>Ga0209149_1002849_pt1 | contig 10006 bp, 11 predicted proteins | sample WorMetTyACAVOLI2_FD_187423 | JGI IMG/M metagenome (GOLD analysis project Ga0209149, IMG submission 187423) | Marine gutless worms symbiont microbial communities from Max Planck institute for Marine Microbiology, Germany - Olavius algarvensis... ... | reverse complement strand
TGATTATCTGCTGCCTCGTGCCCAGCCAGATCAGTTGGGTCTTGTCGGTGTTAAGTTTCAACCTGTTGACCTTCATCCACTGCTCAAGGTGTTCAATGCAAGCAGCAAGTCTTGCAGACGCTGAGGTAGACTCTGAGACAGGCACGCATGATTATTAATTCTTCACACAACGAACCTCCACGGAAAAGGTTTAAGCATCTGGCTCAAGACATCATGGACCGCAAATTGGCAACCAGCTCAGCTACTGGTACCAACTCGACTGAGGATGAGCTGGCTTCTTATGCCAGTGCAATAACATCATACTCTGGCAACAATGTGCTGGAATTTTGGATATATGCCGAGAGCTCATTTCCTCTTCTGCCTCCGTTAGCAGAGACTTAATATCTGCTCCAGGCTCGCAGGCCTATATTGAACGCATGTTCTCAGTGTGCAGAGACCTGACTTCCGGAAAAAGGACATTCCTTAAAATGCACTGCAGATATTATAAGTGAACATTGCATAAGATATTGCATATATGCCGAGAGCTCATTTCCTCTTCTGCCTCCTTTAGCAGAGACTTAATATCTGCTCCAGGCTCGCAGGCCTATATTGAATGCATGTTCTCGGTGTGCAGAGACCTGACTTCCGGAAAAAGTACATTCCTTAAAATGAACTGCAGATATTATAAGTGAACATTGCATAAAATGCTTTGAACACTGTGGGACTGTCTGTTCGTATGATGGTGACGTTCAGTAAAGTAGACTATGCCAGTGTTTGCCTTCAATTAAACGTACCAAGCAATGACTGCAATGACTGCTTGCCAAACAATGCCTCCTCAAAATGGATTGGGAAATAACTAACTGTAACTGAAAAATAAATAACTGTAATAGAAACTGCAAAAAATAACTGTAATTTAACTGAAAAATCGAAACTGAAATAACACTGACTGGTAACCAGTGCAGTCGGATCAGTGCATCAGTGACATGGTCTCGTGGGTGAAGGCCACAGACAACACGAGCAGCAGCATTAAGGATTCGCTGAAGTAGTGCTATGGTAGACTGTGGTAGACCTGCAAGTACAGCGTTGCAGTAGTCTCTTCGGGAAAGAACAAGCGCCGTGACAACTGTGCAGGCCACATCACGCCCCAGCAGCCATCGGATCTGGCGCAGACGTCTCAGATGACAGAAACACGTTTGCGCCATATTCGCAATATGCACGCGCATGTTCATCTCAGAGTCGAAGTCTACGCCAACATTTGCGGACCTTTTCAGTTGACACATTGGTCTGCTGGTCGACGATGACAGTGGTGATAAGAGGGTAATAGACATTAAAGCAAAGTAGATGAGCCAAACCACATGATGTTGGTTTTGCTGGGATTCACTTGTAATCTTTGTGCACCACTCCAGTTAGCAACATCTTCCAGACAGTTCTGTATTCGCAATGCTACGGCTACAACCTGTGACTGTGGGATGGCAATGTAAGCCTGAGTGTCATCAGCAAAACAATGATGATTGAATTTATGGTTCTGAAACACTTAATAGATTTCTTCAGTATAGGTAATCAAGATCTTTGGGCCGAGAGAGGAACCTTGAGAAACACCACAGTGAACTGCAACTGTGTCGGATACGTCAGACGGTAAATGGACAGTATGTGTGCGACCTGATAAGTAAGAGTTAAACCCGGTAAGAGCAGAGTTGGCAACACCAAATCGTTGCTGAAGAATACTGAGAAATGTCTGATCATCTGATGGTCTACAGTATCGAACATAGAAAAGATATCTAACGTGACAAGAGCTCCGAGGTTGCCGTGGTCTAATCTAATCTTAAAACAAGTTATAAAGTGCCAGTATCGGGAGCCGAATCAAGAGGCGCTGGGTTACAGATACGCTAGGCGGCATAGGCTTTTGCGAATAAGTCAGTTTTAAGTCTAGACCTAAAAGTACCAATGCTATTAGCAGTCTACTGCTGAAATAAGGTCGTTATGGACCTTAACGAGTGCAGTCTCTAGAATGACACTTGCGGTAAGCTGATTGGAATGATGACAGAAGATCAAAAGTATTGACATGCTGGGTAAATCTTGAACTGATTACACATTCTAAAATCTTGGAGACGAAGCTGACTAGCTGAGATTGGAAATGGGATGATATGAGTGTAGATCAGCGACATCTAAATGAGGCTTCTTTAGTAAAGGATGTAAAACAGCAGACTTGTGAGAGGCTGGAAACCTGCTCTGGGCAGTAGAAGCATTGCACAGAGACGTGATAACCGCAGCCATGACGCTGTGAAGCTGTTTCAAGAGCCAAGTTGGCATCGGATCCAATATACACTGTTTCAGCGGTGACTTCTTTATAATCTGAGTAATTTCTTGTATGGTCGCAGGTAGGAAGTTGCGCAGTGGAACTTCTACTAGTCTGGGATGTAACGTCAGTGTTTAGTAGCAAGCAGTGGACTGTCTGATACTTGTCACTTTGTTGGTAAAATGCTCCATGTACTGATCGGCTGAGTGATCAAAATTATTGGCTGAACGCTGGGACAGTAAGCACTTTAGCTTGCTCCACAGCGACTTTGAATTGTGACTGTTTGTGATAATAACACGAGTCCAGTGGTCCTTGAAGTTACATTGATAAAGACTGCACTGGCGACTGAACTGTGATTTCCAAGCAGTCAAAGTAGTCAGACACGGATGATGTCTGTAATCCTTCCCAAGTCTTCTTGTTTGCAGCTTCGTCATATGACAGTCACGATCATACCATGGTGACTGCCTCAGCGCGTATTGCCTGACGTCGATGTATGGAGCACTCTTGTCCAGAAGACTGCTGATGGTGGCGTCGTAGCACTGGAACAGTCCGTCGACACGTCCGTCGATGTCTAGTCATAGACTTTCGGCTTAGACTTCTGTCTTAGCAGAACTTGACCTCACCCATTATCTAGGAACTGCGTCACGCTTTAGTGCAAAGCGATAACCTATGTTTTCTGAGCTTGCATTTTTCGTTGTTTTACTCTTTAGAACACTTTCTGAGAAGACCACTGAACCCATCATCTGAAACCGAATCACAAGATATATGCCTAGTGTGCTTAGAAAAATATGTTGAGCATTTTCAGCTTTGTGTCCTCTATTAAATTTTGGGAGGCAAAACAACACATTTTTAACCCATTTTTAGCACTAGCCCGTATGTCAGCAGTCTTTGTGCAGAAATGGGACAACTTTTCAAAATTCTAAAACAAACTTGTGCTGAAGGGATAGTTTGACTACATTCGCCTCCAGTTTGGTGAAGTTCCGCCCAGCCACCCCCGAGAAATGCTCGGTCGTTGTTACCACTTTTGGTACTTCAGCATGGTGCCCATACAATGGCATGGAATGCCCTTAATCTGAGGACTATCACCGTACATACTCTGAAGTCAAGACAGTCACAAATTTGTCATGTAATCGTACAAATTAATTGAAACATCTCACCGTAGCTGTATGAGACACCAAATTCACTTAGAATATCTGTCAAAGCATCGCGTATATCAATCATTCCCTGGGCAGGAATAACAACTTGCTGTCGTTCAAGAGAAGGCGGGGGCATTGTCATAGCAACCTGCATCCAACAATAAAACCAGCAGTCATTAACTAAGAAACTTAGTTATCACTAATAGGTCACGCTCAGCATCATATAACAGTCCTCTGGTCGTATACAACAGCAGACATATTGGTCACACATGACACCTAACCATTGTAAGTAAGTAAGTAAGTAACTAAGTTAGTAAATAATTTATAAAGCACCATAGTCAAGTTAGAATCGAGGCACACGTGGAATGTGGATTAGGCGTCAGAGAGCGAAGGCAGAACTGAAATAGTGTGTTCTGAGGTGGTTGGAAAACTAGCAAGTGATGAACAATCACGGACATTCTGTGGGAGCTAGGAGCGAGTTCTAGGTGGTGGGAACAGAAATGCGAAAAGCACGTGAGCTGAGTGAAAGATTATGGCGTGGAACTGTAGCGCAGGAGGAACGCATGGTTCGAGGAGGTCTGTAGCTGTGAAGACTTGCAAGATATGGAGGACGACCAGAGCCCAGCGCTTTGAATGATACTGTAGAGAATTTGAAACTGATACGGGCATCGATTGGAAGCCAATGTAAATGCTGAAGCAGTGCAGTAATTGACCTTATAGGAAATGAGGAGTTCTGAGGGACAGTTATCCTAGCAAGAGCATTCTGCATCTGTTGGGTGTCCTGAACGATACTTCAATGGGCAACCAAACAGAATAGAGTTAACGTAATCAAGACGGCTACAAACTAAGGCAGTTGCAACAGAAAGAGCAGTATTATTCTAGCCTGGTGAACAGTTAGTCTCCGACGCAGAGGTACAGTCCATCTGTTTCTCAGACCACAGCCAGTTACGACCACGTACAGCTATCGACCATTGCACAAGATCGACACAGTCGCCTTCAGTCACAACATTCTCTGTTCGAGACTGTACCACTCCACAGTCGCCGATGCCATTACCTGGTGAAGAACTGTCGAGTCCTGCTTTCTGCCAGGATGTGCAGGGTACAGGCCCATCTCCAACCTCACGACGGTCTCCAATGTACTGGAGAAACTCGTGTTCACATGCTGGCGTCCACATCTGCTCAGATCAGCCAACTTCAGTGAGTACCAGTCTGTTTATAGGAAGGGACACTCCACTGAAACTGCAGTCTACACGGGTGTCGACAACAAACAAGTCACTGTCCTGATTGGTCTGGACCTGTCGGCGGCGTTTGATACAGTCGACCACGAGATCCTGCTTCAGCGGCTGCAGTCTGAGTTTACCGTAACCGACACACTGCTATCCTGGCTCAGTGCGTATCTGGACGGCAGGACCCAGTTCGTCAAACTGGGCCAGCATCAGTCACCAGTCATTGGGCTTGACGTCGGCGTCCCTCAGGGGTCCGTCTACTGCAGGCCAGTGGCTGATGTCATTGCCAGCCATGGAGTACAGTATCATCAGTATGCAGACGATACGTAGCTGTCTCGCCATACATGCCGACAACACATCCGACGGGCTGTCCGTTCTTGCCGCATGTACTGCTGATGTCAAGCAGTGGTACATGCAGAATGGACTGCAGCTGAACCCTGACAAGTCGGAAGCACTGATCATTGGCACTGTGAATCAGCTGGATACAGTTTCCTATTCACCTTCTATAGCAACTATGGCTGTATATTTAGCTGTTTCTGAGATACTCAGCATCAAATACTGACATGACCTTGAAATCTGGGTTAGGAGTTGTTCAAGGTCGTTGAAGGTGTCATCATTCGATAGAACATATACGACTTTCTATTGGTTGGCCACTGTAAGTATAACTCTATCTTGTACCATTTTTTAGTTATGTGACATTGAATAATATCGTGACCTTGAAATCTGGGTTACAGCATTCAAGCTGGTACTATTCGAAAGCTTGGGTGCGGTTTCCTATTTGCCTTCCATAGTAACTATGGCTCTGTCTCGCATCATTTTCAAGATAAAGCGAGATATTGGTCGAAAATCGTAATTTTTTCATACCCCCTTACATTCGACGCCCCCTTTAGGGGGGACCCCGTCGGAATATTGCCATACCATTTGTTGTGGAAAAAATAGAATGGTGTGGCTACCTGATGGTGAAAAAAGTTTCAGGATATGTACACTGTGTTCCAAAAAACATGTGACCACGTTTTTGACGATAAGTTAACTAGACAAGTCCGTTTACAATGGTTTTTGGCATACTTATTACTAAGACTATAGGCCATCACCACGTGTTCTTGTTTTCCCACCTCACCTATTTGATGCAGTTACTTTACCTTGTAATCTGTCAAGACCTAAATATCATGAATTTAGCCTTAAATTGTTGATTGTACCAATGCTACAATACTATGATGTAAAATGCAAAACTGTCACCATATTATTTTACTTACTTATTATTCAGTGAACTTATATAGAACAAGAACAAGATTTACTGCAGACGATAATGTTGTTTATCAGCGAATGAGACGGGTGATGCGATTGGCTTCAGACAACAGCTGAGCATGACGTCGTATGAAGTATTTGAGCTGGAGATTGCGGTGAATTATCCTGTGCACACTTCGATGGAGAATGGCAGTTTCATGCAAAATCTCACAAGCTTTTTGACTTGTCTTTCTGACTGAGCACAAGGTCCTCCCCTGCTATGCGACGAATGCACGGTCTCCCGCTGCCTGGTTGCCTGACAATTGTATCCGTCTTGAGGATTCTCTTAAGCAGACTATTGATGCTTCCAACTTTCCAACCATTGTTGGGAAATTCACTTAGCGTCCTTCGTGCATCATAATGCTTTGACAGATAGACATTTTAAATCAAAATCGCATCTTCCTATGAAATTTTCATGATTTTGTTTAATTTTTTTTACAGATATTTAGGTCTCGACAGTTTCCCAAGCACATGAAATTGGTGAGGTGGGAAAGTAAAAACATCTGTCAGTGGCATGTACTCTCAGTAATAAGTGTGCCAATGTACACACATTCTCCAGTTTGCTCTACTGTGCGTTGGTCTTTTGGGTGGACTAGCAGCCGTCTCAGTGTCCTGTAGGGCTTCATGGCCCAACTTATTCCATATTTACGGAATATCCTCTCAGCAGTCTCAAATAACCAATCTACATATGGGATGACTGCTAATCCTTTACTCTCCTGTGCTGACTTGTTTCTTTTCTCTGTATCTTTTGTCTTTTTCCTTTTCTGACATTGGTTGTGCTTCACTTTGTCGAAAATCCAGTTTGGATAGCCGCAGCTCTTCAATGCATTCTTAATGTGTAGCTCTTCTCTATCCTTATCATCCTCTGTAGACACCAGCGAATCTTTCCTGTCGATCAATGTCCTCACAACACCAGACTAGTGGTGTATCGGATGGTGAGACTGAAGTGTAGGTATTGATCCGTATGTGTTGGGCTTGCGGTGTACTTGGATTTTGACAGTCTTGTCTGGGTGGCAGTTGATAAGCAAGTCCTCTTCGTAAGTGAATTTGATACTGTTTGTGTCATCAATGGAATTTAGGTGATCAGTGAAGTTCTTGACCTGATCTTTCTTGATGACATCCAGGACATTGTCAACGTATCCTTTCCATATCTTGGGTCTACATTCCGCAGGAGCTGTCTGCAGTGCCTTACGTTTTGGAAAGAGAAGGACATCGGAAAACCAGGCAGGTCAAGGAGTCGATCTGGATCCGGAAGGAACCAAACTGCATGAACAGAGATGGAGAGGCATACAGCATACTGACAGCCTATGACTGTCTTTTGGTCACGTGCTCAACATCACGTGACCACAAGCCTGATGAGCTCGCCGTTGGCGAGCAAAACGTCGCAACTAATTTTGGTATAATTTTCAGGTTGTGTTGAAGAATATTATTTTAGTAATTCTAGTGCAAGTTATCGCGGAAGACGTAGTCACATGTTTTTTTTGGAACACAGTGTATAACCGTTTAGTCAGAATACTGATGATGGTCTCTGTCGGGGTGTCGTGTCTTGGGTGCACTGATGTCCACTTCTTGGAGCCTGGTGTCAACGTCAATGCAGAATATTGCAGAGACGTCATCCTGAAGCAGATGTTGCCTGACATTAAACGCACATTTCTGGTGACGACTGCTTTGTTTTCCAGCAGGACAGCGCACCAGCACATCGAGCAAAGATGACAATTGAACTGTTAAAGAAAGAGACACCAGCATTCATTGACCCTTCACTCTGGCCACCAAATTCGCTGTTGACTACTGTGTTTGGGGCATTCTCCAGGAAAGGGTTTAGCGCGACAAGATAGCAGATGTCACCGAACTGAAGAAGAAAATTCGTGTGAATGGGTGGCTCTGGACAGCGACATCGTCACAAATGCCATCAGTCCATGGTGACGTCGATTGCATGCCTGAAACTGAAATAATGCTCTTGATGAACCAGAAATTGTTTTACAGTGAGCTATCTACAATCTGATAACTTAAGTTAAAGAAATTTTGTGATTTTGAGCAAAAAATAATTCGCTGTACAACATGTACCTAATTTATTCACTTGCAAATTGCAACACTTTTACGTTCAGTAGATGGCGCCACTTTGTGGTTGTCGCAGTAGAAAAATAAGGTTAACTGTGAACTTCTAGAAGACTATTTTCCGTCTGTACAAAATTGCTTTAAAATCGGTTAAGAAAGGGAGAGTTTTTTCGGAACACAGTGTAGTACCTGGGTATGGTTCAGAAGCTGAATACAACTACAGCACCACACAAAATAAAATTCTACTAACCTTAAGAAATCTTCCACGCGAGTTCTCCTTGAGATCCAAGTAATAACGTCGCTCACCAGCAAATATCACCTCACTTTTGATCTTATCATCTCCATAAGCATTGTGGCCTCTTGGTCCTAAAAGCATTTTGTACTAACGTTTATATAGCAGTGTGAAAAATGACAGTAAACACAGGTATAACAAACAAGTGTATCAGAGACGATACGAGAAGCTCTCTCTTGCTGAATTCCAAACTCCATTATGAAAACAAAAAATACATTGAGTGAATGTATTTGTCCCACTGCCGCAATTCTAAGATAAAACTGCTTCTTCACACAAAAATTTCACTGAAATCATACAATTGGCTGCTGAGTTATGGCCAAAAATGATTTTCAATACGGCGGACGTCCACCATCTTGAATATTATAAATTATCACATTTGGTCAATGGACTGTTACAGAGTTCCAAATCTGCTGCTGTGTACAAAATAACATTAAAATCCGTCCACCATGTTGAATTTTCAAATTTGCAGTTTATGTCACGTATCCTCTGTTAACGTGAATTCTGCTTCCCCACGCAAAATTTCACTGAAATTGGACAATCAGCTGCTGAGTTATGGCAGAAAAATAAATTAGTATTTCGATTTAGCTGTCTGTATCTCGTACCATTTCTGAAACATTCAGTATTAAATAATGGCGTGACCTTGAAATCTGCATTTGAAGTCGTTCAATGTCATTGGAAATGGCACCATTCGAAAGCATGGTAGCAACTATGGCCATATCTTTAGCTGTTTGCAAAATATTAAGCGTCACAGAATGGCATGACCCTGAAAATTGGATTAGGGGTTGTTCAAGAATATGGCGCCGTTCGACATACCATATATGACTTGCTCTTGCTTGGTCACTATCTTATCTTATCTTACATTCTTTAATTTGCCGTGTCCTGCTACTGCTACAACTGCTACTGCGTAACGCCTCAGATCTCAGAAACTGCACATCGTACTTTGGGGCTTGCATGTGGGTTTGGTACTGTAGGCCTCCAATAGGTGCCCATTTCCACCCCACCCCTCAACCCCCACCCGTTCCCCAGCAATTGGGGAAGAAAGATGGCAGCCCACTACGTGGCGTGGCGCGTCTGTGCAGGGGCCGGCGACCGCCGTTAGGCGATCGCACTCGTCTTGTAAGTATTAATGTAAAAAACACTGTTTACACATATCGGCAAAACTGCATATCTAAAACAGCAAATATCAGAAGAACTGGGATTTTAGTCGTAGTGCACATTGCCTATAAATGTCAACGTGCAGCACAACTAAAATCACAGTTCTTCTGATATTTGCCATTAACATATGTGTAAACTGTGTTTTTTACATTAATATTGTGACGAAAATGCATCCTTACCCTTAATGTAATTTAAATTTGTGTAACCGAACACCTCTAATACCTTATCCCTTTCAAAAATAATTAATAGTCAATATAAATTATAAAAATAAATTTAATCTTCTTTATTTAGTTAATCTAGCTAATATTCACATAAAGTCACGTCACGTGATAGTACAGCGAACCGTTAATCACCTGCAGTGCAGTGATTCCTAGTATCTATGCCAGACACGATCGCTGATTGGTCAGCCAGGTGCCGCGTAGAGATATGCGACCGCTGATTGGCTGAGCGTGGTTGCTGGACCGACGCGACAGTAATGTCTTCAATTGGCCTGGGGGGCCTCGGGAACGGACTCACTCACTCACTCACTCACTGCTGCGCTTGACCAGCTGAGGGTCGTAGCGTCCTCCACATCGAACGATCC
>Ga0209149_1002848_pt1 | contig 10008 bp, 7 predicted proteins | sample WorMetTyACAVOLI2_FD_187423 | JGI IMG/M metagenome (GOLD analysis project Ga0209149, IMG submission 187423) | Marine gutless worms symbiont microbial communities from Max Planck institute for Marine Microbiology, Germany - Olavius algarvensis... ... | reverse complement strand
TATCAGGCTGGATTGGCCAACTGTCATGTTTGACGATTTTCTCCACCAGCTTGTCAGTGGCAGCCTTCCTTTGTAGGGCTGGCGGTTCAATGTTGGAGAGCACTGGAAGCCATGCGAGAGGTGTAGGCCGGAGGGTACCAGAGATGAGACGCATGGCAGAGTTCAACTGCACATCGACCCGACTTGTGTGAGCAGAACGTGACCAGACTGGGGCGCAGTACTCTGCTGCTGGCCTTGCAATAACAGTCGTCAAGAAAAAATCGCAGAGTTGTTGGCTAACGTTATAATCACAAACATGCTGCTGTTTTCTTTCGTCGACAGTGCTGAATTTGGTAAGCTCATGGCGTTCATCAGACCTGGATCAAGATTCGCTGTCATCAAACGACAAAAAGACTGGATGGAATGAAGAAAAGGTTGTCCACCTCTATCAAGGACGATTTGGAAACCACGGCTCATCTGTCTATATAATGATGGACATCTGGACGAGATATATGACCTCAACGTTCATTTGTCCACACTGGTGTGTGGACCTTGATGCTGGTGAATACTTCGATGACTGAATGTCATACTAAAGTGGCCATCAGCACCTAGTTAGAAGAAACAGCATTGGGAATATTAATAACAAGATTCTGGCGTATGTTCATGATGGCACTGCAAACATGTGTGATACTAACAGGTCGCATGTCACTAGATGTTAAATGCTTGGCACACAAACTGTTTGTCTGCATGATGGCAGTACCTGGAATTGACAACAATGTCGAAACTCATTCAGTCATCTCGTTGGACACTCATCCCAGTCCGATGTCACACGAGTTTGAGAAATGGCAGAGGATGACGAATGCCAGCAAACAGCTTTGAACTTAATTCAATATGTAACTAGAAGTTGTAATTGTTGCTATGCTCTCGACTACATTGTAAGCTAAAAGTCATATTGCAGTTGTTGTCCATAGCCTGCCCCATGTTGCATGTTTGTACCAAGTTCGGTGCAAGTATCTTCATCTAGTATGGAATACCATATGAAGCATTTTTATCGTGCGTCAGCATACAGACGCGCGATACTGATATAGCAAATCTGTCTGTCCGTCTGTCCATCCGTCCATTACGTATTGGATGAAAACGAGTTAACATATTGTTATAGTTTCTGCACCACATGGTAGCCAAATCATTCTAGTATTATCAGCATCAAACACCTTCACGAAATTCCGACGGGGTCACCCCCTGCAGGGGCACTAAATACAGGTGGGGTATAAAAATTTCACTATTTTCTACCAATAAGTCGCTATATCTCGCAAACGATACAAGATAGCACCATAGTTACTACGGAAGGTGAATAGAAACTCGTGTGCGATCTATCAAATGGTGCCATTTCCAATGACCTTGAACAAACCCTAACCCTGTTTTCAAGGTCATACCACTCTCTGACGCTAAATATCTCACAAACGGCTACAGATACGGCCATAGTTACTATAGAAGGAGAATAGGAAACCACAGCCAAGCTTTTAAATGGCACCGGTTTCAATTACCTTGAGTGACCTCTAAGCCAGATTTCAAGGTCACCATATTATTCAACGTTAAATAACTCGCAAACGGTACAAGATAGAGCTATAGTTATAATGGTGGACTAATAGAAAGTCATACATGGTATATCGAACTGCGCCATTTTCAATGACCTGGAACAACCCCAAACCCACTTTTCAAGGTCAGGCCATTCTTTGACACTGAATATCCCCGAAATGGCTAAAGATACGGCAAGTGGAAGGCGAATAGGAAAACGTACCCAAGCTTTCAAATGGTACCACTTTCAATGACCTTGAGTGACCTCTAACCCACATTTCAGGGTCACGATAATATTCAACGTCAAATAACTAATAGTAAGTTGTGTAAGATCTATCCAATGGTTCCGTTTTCAGTGACCTTGAGTGACCCTTAACCTAGATTTTAAGGTCACAGTGTAATATTTAGGCCAATAGATGCTGTCAACACATTGTCTGCACAGCTGACGTGCGATCTGTTTGCGATAGCAAAGTTCTTGTACGAAATTGAATATGGCCACCGTCTGCCATCTTGGATTTGTTGGGGGAAGTCGCAGGACAAGCCATGAATGCCCATTCATGGTGGCTATCCCATGTAAAAATTCTGTCATGATCAGCGTAGCAGTACTGAAGTTATAACTGTCTGAACTTTTGTTGTTCAAACTTGATAGTTCTATTCATGTCTCAAATGTCTTATTACTTTCTGATGATGCTTTTAATGAATCGGATGTAAAAATAAACAGTTTTAACATCCCTAGACGAAAGCAATGATGATGAATGGAGGCAGTACCAATTAAATAATACAAGTACCGTATGTAGAAGTCTGCTACTGCTGCCAAAGATGCTGACATACAGACTGACGAACCTACTCTACTGGAAGTTGTCGGTGCCATAAAGAAGCTCAAGAATGGAAAAGCCCCAGGACCTGATGGGATTCCGCCGGAAGTACTCAAATGTGCAACTGGTCCAGTCAGTCGGGCTCTTCACTCCTTGTTCTTACGGGTGTGGTAAACAGGCCATGTTACAGCAGAATGAAGAGATGGAATCATCGTCACACATACAAAGGAAAAGGACATAGGACGGACTGTTGTAACTACAGACCAATAACATTGCTGTCAGTTCTGGGAAAGGTCTTTGCCCACGTCTTACTGGGTCTCATGTAACCACTGTTTGAGAAAATCCGCCGACGACAACAATCTAGATTTACTGCTGGTAGATCTACATTGATGCTATCCTTGCCCTGAGACTCTTGTCTGAGCTGCACCGAGAATTTGAACGCCCTCTTAATGTAGCCAACCTCGACATCAAAGCTGCGTTCGACTCTGTTGATCGCATAAAGGTAAGGTAAAGGTAAAGGTAAAAGGTACGTGGATTTATGTAGTGCCCTAGATGACAAGTATCTCGTCCTCAAGGCGCTCAGACATGGATCACACAGTTTAACCTGCAAACAACACCATGCCTGCCTTTAGCCTTCATTTGCATTCACCAGATGGCGCCGCCACAGACTGCGGTGTGGTGACAACATCAAGTTGCAGCTTACTACTCATTTATCGACTCCAAAAGGATGAAAGGCTGAGTTGGCCTAGTTGACTGACCTATACTGGATGGTTTACCCACATAGTGGATGGTTTACCCACATAAGTGGTCACCCGTCAGCTGTAGGTCGAGCGCAGGACAGGACAGGACCTGGTCAAAGATCAACGTTCTACCACTGAGACACGGAACCAATGCACAGCTCTCTGGAAGGCTTTATGCAGCAATGGGGTTCCTGACATGCTGCTTCAACTAGTTGATCTTCATCAGAACACAGGTGTGCATGTGTGTGTTGGGCATAAACTGTCCAAACGTTTCCATACGTCATCTGGTGTTAGGCAAGGCTGCATTCTAGCTCCTGCAATATCATGCATTGCGACTGATTGGATACTGAAGCACATGTCCATGAAGCATGGTATTTATGTTGGAGCTTTTAATTTCACCGATCTTGTGTATGCTGACGGCATCACGCTTTTCCTCCCATCTACGGACGATGCAAGCATTAGGCTGTCTAGTTTTACTGAGGCTGAAGCTCCACTTGGCTTAAAAATTTCGTGGGCTAAAACCAAATTACAAAACCTGGGTTCTGGTCCGGCACTGAACAGCATCTCAATCGATAGCAGCAACATTAAATCTGTTGAAAATTTTATCTATCTCGGAAGTTTACAGTCTTTAGTCCAGTCGTGAAATGCTGTTTTTTAGGTGAACGTGGTTTTGGAGTCCCCAAAAAGTTTTTTTGCAGTTCTTATATCTATGGAAGGTGCTGATCAAGAATCCTGATGATGCCAAGCTGGCACCCTTGGGGAAATTGAGTAATATGCAAATTAGGGTGGCCATTACCGAAATTTCATTTTTGGGTCAGAACTCGATTATTATACAAGATAAAGGAAAGATTGTGGTGTCTACACCTAGGTTTTTATAATCAATGATTCTGATTAGACCATTGCCAAGAGGGTATTTAGCGCCCCCGCAGGGGGTGACCCCGTCGGAATTTTGTGAAAATATTTGATGCTGGTAAAAGTAGAATGATTGGGCTACTATATGGTGAAAAAACTATGACGATATGTTAAGCCGTGAACCGGAACGTTATGGACGGATGGACAGACAGATTTGCTATATCAATATCGCGCATCAGTATGCTGACACGTGATAAAAACTGTTCCACCAACTAGTGAGGCATTCAAGGAAAACGTTTTACGTGCACATTTCCAAGTGACAGTATGGAAGTCGGCCCCTGAGACAGAACCCCCATCCTTGGACCCCACAGAATATGGATGGGTACCATACGTGATGAAGCCACAAAGACTCTTACACCCACATCTTACACCCACAACACTCCCATCAGATGTTGCTCTTGCACCACCTGAAGTTCTAGAGTTGCTTCGCTGTGGCTGTTCGACTGATGAACCCTGTCGTTCTGAGGTGTGGGTGTAATTCAGGGCAATTACCATGCACTTTCTTTTGTGCATGTCGTGGAGGACCAAACTGTCTAAATCCACACAAGATAGATAAACAAAGGGCTTCAGAGGATGACGATGATGATTGTGCTGAAGCCGATGGTGATACTGACTTGATGATGGAGTAAATGGATACCACGACTGTTGATTTACCTTGTGTAATAAATGAGTTTGGGCAAACAGACGCAATTTCAGTAATGGCTGACCTAATAAGCATAATTATGCATATGCAAATTTCTGGGTCCTCTCGGCAATGGTCTAATCAGATTCATTGACCATGAAAACCTAGGTGTAGACACCACAATCTTTCATTTATCTTGTATAATAATAGAGTTATGACCCAAAAATGAAATTTCGGTAATGGCCACCCTAATTTGCATATTACTCAATTTCCCCAAGGGTGCCAGCTTGGCATCATCCGGATTCTTGATCAGCACCTTCCATAGATATAAGAACTGCAAAAAAACTTCGTGGGGACTCCAAAACCACGTTCACCCACTCTACTGCTGTGGCCCGATTTTCGAAAAATCTTAAGATATTCTGAAGTTTTTCCTAAGTTTGTCGTAAATAATTCCTAAGTTTTTCTTAAGTCAGCAATTTAAGATTTCCTAAGATTGTCATAGGAAAATCGTAAGTCAATTTTCGAAACACTTCTTAGGAAATCTTAACTATTTCTTAAGTTTCTCTCACTTATTTTTAGCGTCCGATGGTTGGACTTGCATAAGTCACGTGATCAGTAGGCCGCACAAGGTCATCTGCAATAAGTTGGCACAACTCGGTGACAGCAGCGCACAGAAATTGAGTCGTTTGGATTAAGTCGCTGTCTGACAAGTCGACCAAACTTAGCGCGTTACTTTTTTCTCGCCGCGAACGTATGAACGCCATTGTTGTTGTTTTTGTTTACATACAGAACTACGGTGTAATCGATTTCGCAATTTCCTAAGACAGCTTTGCAGTGGTCGTAAGTTTTTCTTAACTTTTTTCTTAAGAATTTCTTAATATTTTTCGAAAATCAGCATTGATGTAAGTTTTTCCTAAGATTTTCATAAGTCTTAAGAACTTCCTAAGATCTTCCTAAGATTTTTCGAAAAACGGGCCCCTGGACTACATCCAATGGATGCAGTAGTCAAGATCTCAAACGCCGTATCGGACTGGCTTCTTCTGTTATGGCCTCTCCATCGAATTTGGAAGGATCAGCATCTCACGCTCACCACTAAGTTGCGGGTGTATCAGGCTCTGGTTATGGTGTCAACATTGATCGCTGTGACTGCTGATCTGTGTGTTGCAAACACGAAGAGGTCATGCCGATGTTAATTAATAACTCAAACACCGATTAATGGCGAGTTTCATAATTATTTTTTTCCTTCTAATATTTCAGATGCTCACAAACATATTATTAAAATCCGTCCTAATTAAATGAGAAAATACGGTATAAATGTAAAAAAACTGCTGTTTTATAACAATGTGTAAGGCCCATAGCAAAGTGACACATAAAACAGCAACAATATTTCATAACCTCAAGGGCCGTGGATATAATACACGATCCTTATTATATCCATGGCCCTTGAGGTGATGAAAATATTTTTGCTGTTTTATATGTGTCACTTTGCTATGGGCCTTACACATTGTTATAGAACAGCAGTTTTTTTACATTTATATTTGCAGTTTTTCTACTAAATTTAACTTACCGTTTAGGCAAACACTGCTGGCCATTTCAGCGGTATAGCCATAAAATCGTCCGGCTAGCTGTGCGTACAGTATGCCAGTACAACAGTTTAGTAAATTATGCAGTTGTACAACTCTGGTGAAAAACGCTACATTGGAGTATCCCGGACTTATTACCTGCACAACCAATGAGCAATTTTTCGTTTTCAGTCCGTCATCTTTTTCAATTTCGATTTTGACCTCATCGCCGTAATTGTCATGTCATTCTGCATCAGCATGCCACATTTCACCAATATTGGATCATTCACGGCAGAGATATGACGTCTTATCCATTTTTACGATGACAGCCGCTGTGGCACAATTTTACTTCCGTATCGCATTTGGTGACATCACTTTTTTCAGAAGGTCAATGTCTATCAGCATACCACATATTGTCAGGATAACTCAATCCGTGGCCGAGATATAATTATTTCTGTTTTGCAAAAACAAACGTCCGCCATATTGAAATTCTTCTTCCGGTTTTGACTTTAACCACATCACCGTAATCCATACGATACTGGTATTCTGCATAAAGTTGAAAAACTTCATCTATATCGGACCACCCAATGCCGAAATATGACGTCACAGATTTTTCAAGATGGCGGCCATGGCGGTTCAATACTATTTCCGGTTTCCTACTTGTTAATGCCACTGTATTCGGAAGGTCAAAATCTATCAGCAAACCAAATTTCGTCGACATATCTCAGTTCATGGCTGAGATATAACTACTTCCGTTTCGGAAAAAGAAACGTCCGCATATACAAATTCTACTTCCGGTTTCAATTTCGATTTCGATCATATCACACAATTCGCATGCTATTTTGCACTATACTGCTGAATTTCATCCAAATCGGACCACCTGCTGCAGAAATATGATGTCATATCCATTTTGCAAGATAGCGGAAGCGACCCTTAATAGTACTTCCGGTTTCGTATTTGTTGATGTCACTGCCTTCAGAAGGAGGACAAAATCTATCAGCAAACCAAATTTCGTCGACATATCTCAGTGATGGCTGAGATATAACTACTTCCGTTTTTAAAAAAACTAACGTCCGCCATTTTGTAATTCTACTTCCGGTTTCGACCTCGGATCTCGACCATTTCGCCGTAATCTGCATGTTATTCTGAATCAGTCTACTGATTACTGAATTTCGTCCACATCGGAGCACTGATTGTGGAAATATGACGTCATATCTATTTCTCAAGATGGCGGCCACAACCGCTAAATACTACTTCCGGTTTAGTATATGTTGATGTCACTGCCTTCAGATGGCCAAAGTCTATCAGGAAACCAAATTTCGTCGACATATCTCAATTTACGGCTGAGATATAACTACTTCCGTTTTTGAAAAACAAACATCCGTCATATTGGAATTCTACTTCCGATTTTGATCTCGACCATTTCGCCGTAATCGGCGTTTCCTGCATCATGCTATCGAATTTCGTCCACATCGGAGTAACCATTGCGAAAATATGATGCCATATCCATTTCTCAAGATGGCAGCCACAACCGCTAAATTTAATGCTACTTCTGGTTTCGTATTTGTTAATGTCACTGCCTACAGAAGGTCAAAGTCTATCAGGAAACCAAATTTCGTTGACATATCTCAATTTACGGCTGAGATATAACTACTTCCGTTTTTGAAAACAAACGTCCGCCATATTGGAATTCTACTGCTGGTTTTGATCTCGACCACTTCGCCGTAATCGGCGTGTTTTTCTGCATCAGGCTACCGAATTTCGTCCAAATCGGAGCACTCATTGCAAAACTGCTAAATACTACTTCCGGTTTCGTATTTGTTGATGTCACTGCCTTCAGAAGGTCAAAGTCTATCAGGAGACCAAATTTCGTTGACATACCTCAATTTACGGCTGAGATATAACTACTTCCGGTTTTGAAAAACAAACGTCTGCCATATTGGAATTCTACTTCCGATTTTGATCTCCACCATTTTGCCGTAATTGGCGTGTCATTCTGCATCTGGATGCCAAATTTCGTCCAAATCGGAACATCCACCGCGGAAATATGACATCATATCGATTTTCAAGATGGTGGCCGTCAGCCACGTTGTATTTACTTTGGGGTAATGGCGGACCACCCACGAATTGCCTTTCATGGTTTGAATTCCGTCCAAAAATCGCTACTTCGTCAGATTAATAATTCCGGAGATATTGCGATATGGAGATTTTGGCGTTTTGGCTTGAAACTGCCTATTCTCACCCCTTTTGGGGGAATATTTCCCCCATATGACATCACCCATCGTCCTGACCACCAAAGGGACCACCCTTGGGCAGAAACACGTGATTTGAGCCATTCAGCGTAAGAATCAGTGCGACGGTTCGACTTGGGCGCGTGACCAAGAAAGAAAAACATTATAACAAAACAGTCACAAAAGTGTTATATTTCCCCTATTTGGGAGGAAGCCTCCGCTGGGCCGATTCGACCCTAACGTTGCATGGTGGGTGATGTCCGCGACATAATCAATTGTGCCGAGTTTCAAATTGAAATCTTCATGGGTTACGATTTTACAGGAGGTCGAATTTTCAATTTTCCAATTGATTGTTGCATGTGCCTTACAACAGTGCAGCGCTAATGCGCTGCCCGTGATTGTGTACCAGTACTTACTCATTACAAGGGAAGATGTGTGTTGTAACTATTGCGATATCTTTTCTGGGCCAACCTGTTGAAATGCTGCCTGCTGCAGCTCTTTACTTTTCTTGTAGTAGAAGGTGTACAGTACCAAAAAACGCCAGCTGCAATCTCCCCTCAACTGTGTTGGGGGTCATTGGACAGCCCACGCTCTAATAAGGTGAAATAAACAAATATTACTTTGCAGATTGTCTAAACTGATAACATACAATGAATGCAAATAAGACAAGTCCTTGCAAGCTTCCAAGACCATGTCTTCACGAGCTCCTTTTACCAAAAGCATGTCAGGATTGCTAATTTCTATCATTTCACAATCATTCCAATTAGACTGTCCAACAATCTCTGCAATACCCTGCAAAACAAAACAAAACAAGAAGCTCAGATGTCACAGAAAAACCATAAAATGGTCAATAAGAGTAAAAGTTTCCTAAGGTCATGTTCCTACATGTTCTCAAATCAACATATGCACTTCATGTACAACTTCACCTTGTCTTCTCTACTGATCTTAAAACTGTTCATTACTAGTTGACTATGTTTATCTTTTATACACGGACAGTTTCATTGACGTTCATAGCACTGCATTTCCTGCGAACCCATCTCAAACACTTAATACACTGTACAACTAAGTTCCTAGCAACACCTGTATGACATGAAGCACGGCCATTTTCCTGTCTTCTCAACCTCTTAATTACTTTCTCCATTCTCCATTGCTTTGGTTTTGTTAACAATAACCTTCCATAATTTTCTACTGGTTGAGTTTTTATTGCGTGTCAGCATACTGACACACGATAATGCTACAGCAAATCTGTCCGTCTGTCTGTCCGTCTGACTGTCTGTCAGTTACATTCCGGTATCAGATGAAAACGGCTTAACCTATCATCATAGTTTTTTCACCATACGGTAGCCCAATCATTCTAGTTTTACCAGTATCAAACATCTTCACGAAATTCCAACGGGGTCACCGATGCGGGGGCGCTAAATATAGGTGGGGTATAAAAATTTAGTGATTTTCTACCAATAAGTCGCTATATCTCGCAAACGATACAAGATATCGCCGTAGTTACTATGGAAGGCGAATAGGAACTCCTATGCGATCTATCAAATGGTGCCATCTCCAATGACCTTGAACGAA
>Ga0209149_1002847_pt1 | contig 10009 bp, 6 predicted proteins | sample WorMetTyACAVOLI2_FD_187423 | JGI IMG/M metagenome (GOLD analysis project Ga0209149, IMG submission 187423) | Marine gutless worms symbiont microbial communities from Max Planck institute for Marine Microbiology, Germany - Olavius algarvensis... ... | reverse complement strand
GGTCCAGACGTTCGACGGCTCCTCGTGTGTGCGGAACTTGGACTGCAGTAGCGCTTTAAGTATCCGTATATTTTTGAGTGTGTTTGGCTACTGTATTGTCGTTTCTTTGACTGCGTTTTAGTGTTGCTTGTAATAAAATATTTTACAAAGTATACACTCTGTTGTCGCACACACCTCACCACATTAAGTCACCTCTTGGCAGTCGGGGGCGTGACATACTGCAGAAAGCTCCAAGTGCCCTGTAGAAAGGTACTGCTCGCCTTGTATCTGGAACAGGAAATTATGAGCGGATGACGCCGGTTGTGCGTGACCTGCATTGCCTGCCAGTCACGCAACGGATCACGTACAAGACAGCTGCGCTGCTCGTGTGTAGGAGTTTGCAAGGTCTGACGCCGTCGTACCTCACAACGTACTGCCTGCCGACGTTACACTGCGCGGTCCGTTCACATCTGTGATCTGCCGATTTGTGTCAACTGTCTGCTCGACCCAGTGACACACCAGAACAAGCTACGCAGACTGGTTCCTCGGTCGACGGTCCGGCCACGTGGAACAGTCTCCCGGCTGCACCTCACTGGTAGTGTAAAACTGTAAGACACAGAAGATAGATTACCCACGTTAAGAGTAACTGCCAGATCAATTTTGAGGTCAAGAGGAAGAGGTTAAAGGTTAAGGTGATTGTGAGCATAAGTGTGAAAATCAGTTTTTGCCGCGCGATGCTATGCAAGCGCGGCCTATGCCATCATGCGGTGTGTATGTTTGTCTGTCTGTCTGTGTGTCTGTCACGTTCGTACATTCTGCCAAATCGAATAAAGATATCTTCGAAATGTTTTCACCCTCCGGTAGCCACACCATTCTAGTTCATCCATACTATAAACGGAATGGCGATATTCCGACGGGAACCCCCCTAACGGGGGCGTCGCAGGCGGAGTAGGCAGAAATCGCGATTCTGAACCTATATCTGGCTTCACTGCCTGCTGTTAACGCTGCAACAGGCCAGGTGTTGTCAATACGGCCGGCGGTGGACCACGGCCACCGTCACGCAAGTTATGACACTTATATCACAGGTCGTATACTGCGGGTATGCAGGTATTCGACCACCAAGCGCCACGCGTGATAACCAGTCACCGTCGCCGTGGTTCTACAGCGCGAGACTGACCAAGCGCGGTCTCGCACTATACACAATCACGGTTGACCGCAAATCGTGTGTATGACAGCAAGGCTCGACGTTACGCCGAAGACAACAGAACAGAATCGAATTGTATGCACTGGTAAATCCGAAGCTGAAGTAACTAATAAAAAAACTGCGCTCGAGGTATTGTACTATTGAAGCAACGAAGCTAACTACTGACAGACATGAAGCATCGCGCGGCCTCTTTGCGACAGCAGAGCTACTTGTTGCACTTATCTGCACGAAAAATGTATCGATTCGCGTACAACTAAGACAGGGATGAGCCCCCATGCCATGCTGCACGTTTCATTTCAGGGATGAAAGGAAACTGGTATAATAGTTACACTACCGATTTGTCGCTGACGATTGTGATTGACAGCAACACCGCTGTTTCTGTGATCGCCGCTCTCACTGTGAGGTCGGTGACAGCCGCGAGGCCGTCGCCCCCTCTTGTGGACATTAACCCTTTAGACTCCAAAAGCAATTATAGTGCCGCATCGAATAATACGAAGTTGGTACACTGGCCGTTGACGGGTGGGCTGTTACATTTGGTACAGCGATGAGGGGCCTGGGCGGGCTGCGGCCCCGCCCAGTCCCCTCCTCGCTGTACCAAATGTAACAGCCCACCCATCAACGGTCAGTGTACCAATCACTGTATTGCTATATGATGGTCCGTTGCTCTGCGGTTTTAATGTGGCGATTAAACGGTTAAGCAGATTTCGCATAGAGACAATAAACTTCTTTGCGTGTATGACAGCGCATTTCATATGACCGACGGCGAGTCTCTGAGTAATTTCCCAAACGAGTATTTTTTCTGCACCTTCAATTAACCTCCCGACGGTTTACTTTTGTTTTAGTTTTAAGGTATTTTGTTCTACTTTTCCTTTACGAACTGACTGTTTAGCTGGTCAAATGCTATTCAACCGGTTGTGGGTTAATTTATAGCCTGTTGCAATTATAGCTTAGCAACAGTATCTAGGCCTGTGACATCACGCGAGAAAGAAAAGGAACGAGGCATTGTTGTCACTTGTGTGATCGTTATTCGACAGGCTATTTGTCTACGTTTATTGCAAATTTCTTCATTTTTATCCAATAAAATAAATCAAATTTTATTTGTTTACATAAAGAACGCCAAACGGTCAGCAAGGCAGGAAGACCTGCTCTAATAGATGCCTCTAAAATATATATATATATAGGCCTAAAAGAAAAGAACAGAAAAAAACATGATAAAACTAGAAGAGCACTCGGTGGAGCGCATGTACATCCGACAAAGTTGTTCCCACGCCTCGCGGTGAATAAAACCATTTAAAACCACGCGTTGCTGCAGCGACGGGTGCCCAATACGTATACGTGGGATTTTCCTGACGTAAAATTCCGCGTATCAGCGCTTATACGATAGCGGAGAAAGCAATCCGGTTCCAGCACCCGGATTATAATCCGGATCGGGCTCAAAAGTTAATCAGTTCGTCCATGTCCCGACATCTGTCGACACGCAACATTTCATCCAAATCCATGCACGCGTTTTTGAGTAATCTTGCTGACAACAGACAAACGAACGCGGGAAAACGCATTTACCTCCTCATTACTCAGGTGAACAAAAATCATTACGATGTATCAGTTACGTTTAAGGTTAAAGTTACGGTTAACATTACTTGTTAAGTTTTAGTTTTAACCGTTAAATAGCATTTCTGCTACTTAGCTGCGGACTGGCTAACTATCATGTTCCTTTCCTTAAGGTACTGTTTTTACTGTACTCTAACATGTGTGAGTGTGACAAGTAGGAATCGTGTTATGTGACGTACGAAAGAGTCAAGTGTTCGTCATATAGCAATGTCGACTGGCTAGTGTTTGACATTGATCTGCTGACCACCTTGACCACTCACCAGTCAACACTAGCTAAATTCATCGTTCCTGATCAAACACAGACTGCTGTGCTTAACGCAACGAAACCGTATTTGCGGTTGCGCGATAAAGTGAAAAATAGAAACGACTAATGGTGTCTGCTTTAAAACTCTGCAGTGTTGTGATCCGGGTATAAAGTAGAAAGTGCATTTGGGCTCAGCTTATAAAAGCGAGGTTCTACACTGTGTCCCAAAAATGAGACTCGCGTAATATACATCTTTATTCACCATATAATGGTAGCACAGCAGAAAAAAATATACAATAAAAAATTGAACAACTTAACTAAAGTAGAATAGCATATTAATAGACAATAATAACAATTACGTCTAACTGACAGGGAAAGAAACACATCAAATTACAGCCATGATGCTGACAAGCGCTTAAACTTAATGTCGAAACGTTCCGTCCTTTGTTTTAGCATTTCAGTTGGCAGCTGAAATGAGAAATACGACTGACATTTTTTGACAGTTCCAATATTGTTTGTACGAAATAGCTTCATAAAGAACCTATTAACCACGAAGTCAAGTACATTTAGATCAGCTTTTGTAATCTAGAATATCTTAGATAGACAGATAGATAGACAGATAATGTAAATTTATATAGCGCATCAGTGTTAAAAAGCCTCTAATGCGCTATGTACGCAAGTAGAAGGATAACAAAATGGATTTTAGGAAACGTCCAAAATAACTATCCTGTACAGTGGTAAGTCTGTTGCAATGAAATTTAGCAGGTGATATCCTGATGGCTTTAGCTATTAAACGCACACATAATTTGCCACCTCACCTGAGTTATGTTTCTACACTGCCTGACATTACACAAAAAAACGAAAAGTTATGTTGTCTTCCTCTTAATAGTGTGAGTGGCTCTGAAAAGAACCGGTTTTAGTGTCTTAAGTTGCTCTCAAAAGAGCCGGTTGTATGGCTAGATCATAGTAGGTATTTGAAGTGACGTCCCTTTGCCTTTACACATGCACGTAGCCGTGTTTGCCTCTGGTTATTGGCTTCGTCGATAATGCCCTGAGGAATACAGCCCCAAGTGTCAATGAGCCTCTGCTTCAGCTCGTCAATGTCGCGTTTCGGTTTTCGTGCAATGTCAGGTAGTGTAGAAACATAACTAAGGTGGTGTGGCAAATTATGTATGCGTTTAATAGCTAAGGCCATCCATCATCAACGTGCTAAATTTCATTGCAATAGACTTACAACTGTACAAGATATTCAAGATTACGCGAATCTCATTTTTGGGCCACATTGTAGATTTCGATAATGTACACTGCTGTAGGTCGATCGATGACCAATACTTAACAGTAAGAATATTTAACTAGAAGGCATGGCCGTAACTAGGGGGGTGTTTTGGGTGTTAAAACACCCCCCGAAATTATTTGCAATTATTTTTTAGTTTGTCTATTTGTTCAGCAAGACATTTTCCGGTTGCGGTTGCTCAACATTGGTGTATGTTTAAATAGCCTACCTGATTAAACTGATAACATATACTGAGTACTGAATAAAATACAGCCGTTAAATACAAATAATATCGAAAATGTCAAGTGTTGTCAGCAGGAGTTCTGTTTCAGTCTGGCACTCAGAGAGTGTAAACCTCCAGCAAGACTGACCGTGTATGCAGATATCAGCGGTTTTCTCATTTTTTGGATTTCATGTCGTGGCTTTCCCCATTGCAACACATTGCAGTAATATGCACCATAATAGCTGGATTTCCCATAACGGTTAATTCCACCAGATGTGCACATAAACACCTTCTCAATATTATTATAGAAAGTAAAAACAAATTCTTGTACGCGGATCCAGATCATCACTGTGAAGTCTAACCGACTATTTCTTGTCCACGAAAATTCATTCAGAACCATTAAACATTTTGAGTTATCCTGCTGACACATTAACAGGGTATTTCCTAAAAAAAATTCAGAACTGCACCGATTTTTTTCGAACGTGAGAACTGCACATTTTAGGATTAGAACTGCGCATTTTGTGTCGAACTGCACGTTAGGAAAAACCCTGGGATACAAAACCAACAAACCGATGCAAAAACACGGAACTTCCTTTAATTCAAACAGGTAACAACACCACAGTCAAAACTATGTTTAATGCGATGTCGATTGTCAACAATGGTTCGTCGCGACGACTGTATGACCGCGATCACGCTCTTTTGTCCGTTCGCTCTGATCACAAACGATCAGCTGGAGGCATAACACAAGCGACTTTAAGTCAACTACACTGGTTGCCAGTTCACGATCATATTAAATTCAAAATCGACACAATGACCCATAAAGGTAAAGGTAAAGGTCAGGACACTTGTTATAGCGCCGCTTACATGAGTCAGACTCGTGACCAGCAGCGCTTTTACAATCTCGGAAGTGGCAGCTGACTGGCATGAGCCAATGGTGCCGATGCGCATTATGTGGCCATCCATTGCCCGCGCTAACGGACAATTGGACCCACGGTGCAGCTAGCAGACACACCATCGTCCCAATCAGCCACACTAGGCCGATCACCCCGTAGCCGTAGCTACTACTCATTTCCCGTACCACTGAGGGTAGGAGGCTGAGTTGGCCTGAGCACACAATATGTTAACAACTTGCTCAAGGTTGCTTGCAGTGGAGCGGGTGTGAGTCGAACCCGCAACCTCTCGGTTACGAGTTCAATACTCTACCACTAGACCACTGCACCCACGCCGACACCCCATAAAGCTATACATACCAGTAACCAAGTGCTAATCTGTTACTGTAATCTGTTGGCTAATCTGGTCCAGTGGCACACTCCATGCAGTACTCTACGGTCTGCCTCTGCCAACCGTCTGTCTGTTACTCGTTGTAACCTCTCATTTGGTGCTCGAAGTTTTCGCTCGGCAGCTCCTGCTATCTGGAATAGTCTCCCCTCTAACGTCCATTCTTGCGAAACTTTCACAACATTATGCCGACACCTAAAATCTCATCTTTTCCATTCAGCCTTTGCCACTGCCTAGTGACCCATCTCAGCGCCTTTGATTCGTTCTCGATTATGGCGCTTTATAAATCTACTTACTTACTTACTTTCTTAACATCAGTACTCTGACGCGCAAACTCTCCGAAAATGTGAACGATCGGCTCCGCTGGTGTTGCGTATTTGACGCACTGCTGCAGCACGCAAACGCGTGATACCTGCAGCGAGTAGTCGAACGGGTCAGTCGGTCACTCAGTCGGCAATCGGACAAGTCAGTTGGGAGCATAGCGTTGGTCACGTGACTGCTGTCGATCACGTGACGACGCGATAGGCCGACGACGCAACGGGTCATTGATCAGAGCGAGGCGAGCTGCGGCGGCGACGACGACGGTCAGTTTGCTGGACAGTGGACGCGTGGTCGCCGGCTAGACCGACTGACTGACCACCGACCAGCTAAGCGGTCAATCGGTAACCAACGCTTGACCTACAGATGCTGCTGCTGCTGCTGCTGCTGAGTCCGCGCTGTAGCATCACACTCAGTTGACTCGTCGTCACGTCACTTCACTTGTCTGGCGTTAAGGTCAGTTCGCTGTAACTTTTTCTTGCTGAAATCTGCATTTATATCTACAAACAAACATGTCAGAACTAGCATTCTGCATGCGCTTTTAATGTTCCATGTATTTTGTGTCCTGATGGAAAATTAATATACGTTCTACTTTGCGGATTTCAGCTTCATAATGCGGAGACCAGACACTAAGAAGCGTATTCAATAACTGGCAGCACATAGGTCTTGAACGCACGCAATAAAGTTTGAACATGCCTTGATGTGAAACAGTTAAGAATAAGATTGGCCCTGGTGAATGCAGAAGCTACGATGTGGTTGATGTGCAGGGGAAACTTAAGTTGCTCATCGATAATAACGCCAAGATCTTTAACACGGTCTACTACTGGCAGCGCAGAGCTTCCTATAGCAAAGCTGGGTTCTGCACCCGTGATCTTGTTGCCAATATGGATATGCATAACTGCACATTTCAGGTTTAGTGTGTTTGTCGTATACAAACTTAACCATTTAATATGGCCAGGTGTCGAGCAAAGAATTAAATTTATGAAGTCGAACGTGATTCAAAGCAATAAGTAGACCGTATCAACTGTTATGAAGTAAGTAACTGATTATTTCGACAATGAATTAATAGAGTCGAAGAACTTATACAAACTAAAAGAGTGTCTACAAGTTAAACCTTTATGGGCACATTAAACCGCAGAGCAACGGACCATTGTACAGCAATACAGTGCTTGATACAGTGGCCGTTGATGGGTGAGCTGTTACATTTGGTACAGCAAGGAGGGGCCTGGGCGGGCTGTAGCCCCGCCCAGTCCCTCCTCGCTGTACCAAATGTAACAGCCCACCCATCAACGGCCAGTTTAACAACTTCATATTATTCGATGTGGCACTATAAGTGCCTCTGCACTAGAGAGCTGCATGGGGATGGGGACAGCGGTAATTCCGCGGTAACCGCAGTAAAACCGCGGCAATGGATACGTAAGTTGCGGTGATACCGCGGGAAGGGTGATAAAGTCAACGGAAAAACCGTGGTGATGGGGACAGAGACCACAGTAATACCATGGGAATGGGGACGATAAATGTGACAAAAATGACAAGTGGTAATGAAAATATAGCGTTCATTTTGACACTATTTATTGATTAAAAATTCTGATCAATGCACATTTCGAAGCCGTTACTTACTACCAGCGCCATTATTTGATTTGCTCCTCCATACACAGGTCGTTGCTGAATTAAATTAATTTTATCGTTAACGGTTAACTCGAGTCGACAGCAAATGTATGCTGATGGATTGAAGCAGGCTTTACGGGCAAAAATATATGGGAATGGGGTGGGGATGGGGACGGGTGTGATGGGGATGAGATGGGGATTGGGAGAAACTTGTGGGGATGGGATGGGTAAGGAGAACAAGACAAGTTGTCCCCGTGCAGCTCTCTATTCTGCACTCTAAAGGGTTAATGCATGTTCAGCGTGTCAGCAATGAGCAACGCGCGACGTCTTCATTGCTAATTATTACGCGGCCCCCGGTTGAACCGGCGGGCGGGTACTGTTTTTATGCGCGACACACATGTGTCTGACAATCTGTACGTCCGTCCGCCAAAGTAAAGACTAAAATGTTCACAGCGGCCGGTCTATTGCCGCTTTACAGTTTTGACCTTGAAAGGTCAAAGGTCAACGTCACGGAAGCGAAATCGTTTCTTCCGCAACTCCGCCGCATACGGTCCAATTACTATGCACAATGTTCCAATTCTGGGGCAGTTTCTTGTGCCTCGCACTGCAGATTTTTGCCGCGCGATGGCAACCGCGGCATTAGCCGTCATGCGGTGTCTGTCTGTCCGTCCGTCAGTCCGTCTGTCACGTTCGTAGATTCTGTCGAAACGAATAAATATATCTTCATTTTATTCACCAACGGATAGCCACGCCATTCTAGTTTTGCTGTACCAAACGTCATGACAATATTTCGACTGGAATCCCCTTTACGGAGGGGGGAGGCGTTGAATGCAGGTGGGGTAAGCTAAAATTTCGATTCTCAACGAATTTATGGCTTTGCGATCGGTAACTGCTGCACCGTGGTTAGTTTATCACACTTACCGGCCGGGTTTTTGTTGACTGCGGGTATCGGACGCACTATATTTTTCTTGTTTTATTTATTGCTTGTTTTTCTACTACCATACCGTATTTATTGTGAAATAAAGTTGTGTATAAGTAGTCACGGTCGTCCGTGACTGTGTGCAGAGCGAGACCGACCAAGCGAACTTATGAACTATGAACTATGAATCGTGTGTATGACAGCAAGGCTCAACGTTACACTGAAAACAACAGAACAAAATCGAATTGTACGCACTGAAGCCGAAGTAGCTAACAATAAAAGACTGTGCTCGACGTTTTGTACTACAGGTAGTGAAGCTAATTACTGACAGACACGAAGCATCGCGCGGCCTCTTTGCAACAGCTAGCAGAGCTACTTGTTTTGTTATGTACCGAATTTCTGATGCAGTGTATTACCAAGTGTGAAACATTTCTCCCGGGGCATTTCCTCCCGAACATATCCCCGGATAATTTCCCTCCCCACGTAGGGAAATTCCCAGGCTGTTAAAGCGAATATTTGAAAACTGGCACTAACCCGTATGGTACTCTTGACTCTAACCGATTTACTCTTATCAATTTTACACGCGTTAACGATAGATCGCTTTATATCTTAGGTCGGCGGATGGTGGTGGTGGAAGGGGGAAATGTCCTACACCATGTAAAAAGGGAGGGTAATTGCCGATGGGAAACTGTCCAGGGGCATATGTCCAGGGGAATGTTACTATTCCGTATTACGATTAACAATACGTAGAAATCGATTGCTTTTCGTTCTTCAAGCTTTCAAACTTTCCATGTAATATTTCAGATGAACGACATAAATAAAGTTGAATGTGGAAAAACCTCTGCAAATTTGAAGTGTACCGTTGAAAGTTAAACATAATATGAGTGTAAATGTATGTGGTTAGTAATATTCAAAAGTTCATATGATTTTTAGCCACTATTTTGCGATAATCATTTGATTTGCAAATAGATCTGTCATTTAAATAGCAGCGAGTACTGCAAAGCTCTTCGATTGCTGCGATAGACACAAGTGCAACAAGGAAGTAACGTGATCTGTTTCAGTGGTCGTTATGACGAACAACTGCCATGTACAGTAGCAGCAGCTGTCACTCATCTGCTACTGCACCGCTAATGTCCCAGCTTTATCCTGACATCCGTCTAAAATGAGCGCCTAAAGACTTGCGAGTTACGAGCGGCAGTATGGAAGACCGATCTGGGCGTAACTCGGTTGAGAGATCGGATTGTGTCATTGGTAAACTGCGTCACCCATCCATTTTTAAATTGCCACATGTGCATACTACTCGTTCTAAGACATCTTTCATTAATTATGCCCTTGATCATTATATATGATATGAT
>Ga0209149_1002846_pt1 | contig 10009 bp, 3 predicted proteins | sample WorMetTyACAVOLI2_FD_187423 | JGI IMG/M metagenome (GOLD analysis project Ga0209149, IMG submission 187423) | Marine gutless worms symbiont microbial communities from Max Planck institute for Marine Microbiology, Germany - Olavius algarvensis... ... | reverse complement strand
GACGGCATATCTGGTAGTTTCGTTCTCTCATTGACTACTGCGTTGGGTACCTTGTCATACCATCTGATACCAAGGATACGACGCAGTGCCTGCATGTGAAAAGACTGGATCCTGTCACTGTCTACTGTCAACCACACCACATTAACTTTAAACGGTTGTGGTGTTGGTGTGGTGTCGGTGTGGTGTGGTTGTGGTGTGGGTGTGGTGCGAGCTCGTTTGGGTGAAGGTTGTCACTTGTGGGCCACCGTATCTTTGAACACAATGCAACGATGACGTACCATACTAATACATACTAATTCTACCTGGGCGCGTTCTGTATCGAACTCAAATCGACCGACTCCGTCAAGTCGTCTCAGATCGAGCCATCCTCGCCACGTGACGCACACGCCGTTCAGAATAAACTGTGATTTAAGGTGAACCTACAGAAACACAGCGCAGAATGAAGTAGAAACATTATAGCACATGATACGATACGTCGATTTTGTTGAAGTTGAAGCCTGTATAGCATCTCCTTGCGTGTTCCATACAGGGATGTTAACGAGGCCAACTTGGCACGAGGCCAAGGCCGAGGCCGAGGCCAGAGAGTGAGGCCGAGGCCAAAAGAATTTTTCGAGGCCGAGGCCAAAATGTATGAGGCCGAGGCCGAGGCCCGGTACTGTAGAAATATAAATCATTATATAGGAACAAATTGTCACAAGTGATCTATAATCTCAGCCAATGTCCTAACTCTTAAGTCCTAGCAGTTGTTGCACTTCAGAAACACGAGTTTCTCCAGTAAATGAACGTCGCTGACTAGATTGTAAACATTAATTAATGTCATGTTCGAGGCCACGAGGCCAATATCTACGAGGCCGAGGCCAGATGCCATGAGGCCGAGGCCAGATACTACGAGGCCGAGGCCGAATAATTTGGCCTCGATGCCACACAGGCCTCGAGGCCTTAACATTCCTGGTTCCATATTGTCGCCTAAGCAGTAGGCCTACACAAGCACGCGCGCCTTGTATACGAGGTTATACTGCGCTCAGCAAAATGTCACTGTGGCTATTAAAAACTAGTATAGATTAATAGATCATAACAACATTTTGCTGATAGCAGCACAGCCAATATATCAGAGTGTTATCCTCCTTTATCACGTAATCAGAGGAAAAAGCAGCTAGTTACACTTATACAGCCATATAGCCTACGTACAATGTGTAATAACATTCTACATCCAGGTAAATTTATGCTAGCAGCACAGATGTACACTATAAGCTAACGGGCGTGCACAAACCTTATTTGGCTCTCTGTTAAAATCGACGAATTCAGTTGTCGGTTGTCGGTCGTCAACTAGTGGACTCCACGCGTTGGAACAGAAGTTCAGTGACAGGTTCAAGCCGAGTCCAATCACCGCCTGCAAGTATTTCTGTCACGTTTAACGCATTCTCTGTTTGTTTTTTGTGGCGCTCAGCCATGCTATAGAGCGCGACCGCGACTTTGCTATTACTGCATGGCGGCGTGTCTGTCCGTCTGTCCATTAAACGCTGGTAATGCGTCATAACTATCGTAGGATCAAAACATCACATCACATCATAGAAGTTATAGTGCCCAATCACAGATTAAAAATCGACCGATTGTGCATTACAATGTCAATGTCAAGGTAAAAACTAGTTGTCAAACGCTGAGCGGGACAGATGTGTCTTAAGGGCACGACGGAAGGCTGTTTGGGAATCGATGGTATATACGGACAGTGGCATGGAGACTGTTCCATATGTCGGAGCTGGCCACTGAGAAGGCGCGCCTTCCAAACTGCGTCTTGCTTCGTTTGACGGTAGCGGCTTGAGTCAAAGGACTCTAGCTTTTTTCAGATCAACTCCTTGCGAAAGAGATGTGGTGAGTAAAAACGGCGAAAAACGCAGATTTCTGACATTTGCGTCGCAGTATCTCTGAAACGGTGGGAGACACAACTTATGTTGCCGTTGATAAACCGCATTCGGGTTTTCGTGTACAAATTTCGTGTACCAATTTTTTTTAACTTGAATGACCGTGAACGACCGTGACGCGCCTTTAGCTCACTATACTACACACTCTCAATACCAAGACCAAGACCAAATTTTTTCTCGCGACATTTACTCAATTAAAAAACGTCGGCCTTGTGCCGTCATGATTATAGCATTCCGCTATTAGTCGAAAAAAAACAATTTATTGTCCAACAAACACAAATCTACGAACAATCGATTATTGACTGGACTTATGGACTATCACATAGCCAATTCTAATCCAATAAGTACTGTACTTCACTTCGGTAACGAGTTGCATTTTGTGAGGACAAGATCAGACAGAAGCTGATCAGATATCTTCGCTCTATGCGAGCTAACAAAGAACCCCCCTCCCGCCCCGTGGCTGGGGCTGCTGTGCACGGAGTGAATATAAATAAGTAACTTATTTTTGCATTCGTATAAAGTCATAAACTTCACATTCTTATACGGACGTATAAGCTATATTAGCATAGGTTGTCAGTTGGATAATCACAACACTACTACAAAAGTTTTGAAAAGTCTTGAAAAGTGCAAGACTTTTTCTTCAAGACCAAGACCAAGACCAAGACTTTGTTTCTTTTCTCATCAAGACCCTGGTCTCGATGACTACATCACTGGACCTATGTTGCGTCTTCCGAAGCCTGCTGTTTAAATGTGAATGATTATTTTGAATGATTTTTATCGCGCGTCATCACACTGACGCGCGATATTGATATAGCAATTCTGTCGTTCCGTCTGTCCGTGACGTTCCGGTATTACATGAAAACGGTTTAACATATCGTCACAGTTTTTTCACCATACGGTAGCCCAATCATTCTAGGTTTTTTTTCAGCATCAAACACCTTCACGAAATTCCGACGGGGCACCCGCTGCGGGAGCGATAAATAAAGGTGGGGTATAAAAATTTCATGATTTCTACCAGTAAGTCGCCATATCTCGCAGACGATACAAGATAGCGCCATAGTTACTATAGAAGGCAAATAGGAATCCGCACCCAAGCTTTTGAATGGTATACCGGTTTCAATGACCTTGAAACTCACAAACGGCTCGGCTACAGATACGGCCATAGTTACTATAGAATGCGAATAGGAAACTGCACCATAGCTTTCGAATGGCACTAGTTTCAATGACCTTGAGTGACCTCTAAGCCAGATTTCAAAGTCACGATATTATTTAACGTCAAAAAACTCGCAAATGGTACAAGATAGAGCTATAGTTACAATGGCGGACTAATAGAAAGTCATACATAGTCTATCGAACAGCGCCATTTCTATGACCTTGAAGGACGCAAACCCAGATTTCAAGGTCAGGCCATTCTTTGACGCTGAATATCTCCGAAATGGGCAAAGATACGGCCATAGTTACTATGGAAGGCGAATAGGAAACCGTACCCAAGCTTTCAATGGTACTACTTTCAACGACCTTGAGTGACCCTTAACGTAGATTTCAAGGTCACGGGGTAATTAGGCTTATAAATGCCCTCAACGTATTGTGTGCGCAGCTGACGCGCGATCTGTTAGTAAGTTCTTGTTGTATTTTGCACTTACAATTGGTGCGTGACCTTCGCGGCATTCTGACTGCAGACAGAGTCGTCGTTCTCCGAGAGGTCGGTCACGGTAGCCGGTGTATCGCACCTGTATAATAAGTAAGCAAGCAATAGTACCTCAGCATTCAGCGAAAAAAAAACTGAAAGAGAAACTAAGCTACTACGATTGAAATTGCTTGTCTGTCAATTTATCTATCCGTAATTTATGAAGCTATGTAGTAGAGCAGACAATATCACACAGCATCACAGTGCAACGTGATCGCGCCTATTTTGTAATATTTATTAGTAGAGCAGAGAAATAAAAATATAATAAAATAGGCGCGATCACATTGCACTGTGATGCTGTGTGGAATACAGAACAGTGTTATTATGCGTACTTGCCTCCATATCGCGGCTGAGTTTGCGAAACAGCTCGTCATTGTCGAAGCGTTCGCGTTGATTGGCAACGACTCGCGGCATTGCTGCCGGCGACAAACTCACTAATGATGGAGCCGACCCGTTAGCGACCGCAGCGCCACCTTCCGGTCGACGTCGCCACACAATGATGCCCAGCAAAACACAGCGGCATCGCCGCACCGCTCACTCGAGCGCCTATTCATCGATCGCCGGCACGTGCTACGTGCGCTCAACAGGCTGCTATGATTGGTCACTAACGACAGTAACACACTGGTTTTCATTGACGGCGAACTCTATGCTGCAGTACCGTCACCCGGGTAACCACAAAACGTTGACGTCGATGAGAGTGTCTGGGTAGATGACGTCAGACTTCATGGCACGTGATCAGCGATGTCGGCTCACAGTGAGTTTTGTACGACGTGCGCCGATCGATAAAACGTGGTTCGTTTTTACTGCGCGACGCGTATGCACAGCGCGGACTATGCCGTCGCAAGATGTCCGTATGTCTGTCTGTCCGTCTGTCCGTCCGTCCGTCCGTCTGTCACACGCCGGTATTGAGTCTAAACGGTTATACATATCCTCAAAGTTTTTTCTACCATCGGGTAGCCCCACCATTCTAGTTTTCTCGCACCAAACGGGATGACAATATTCCGACGGGGATCCCCCTAGCTGGGGCGTCGAATGTAAGGGGGGTATGAAAAATCACGATTTTTGACCAATATCTCGCTTTATCTCACAAATAATGCAAGATAGAGCCATAGTTACTATGGAAGGCGAATAGGAAACCGCACCCAAGTTTTCGAATGGTACCACTTTGAATGATCTTGAGTGACCTCTAACCCAGATTTCAAGGTCATGATATCATTCAATGTCAAATAACTTAAAAACGATACCAGATAGAGCTATATTTACAATGGCGGACCAATAGAAAGTCGTATGTGATCTATCGAACGGCGCCGTTTTCAATGACCTTGAACAACCCCTAACCCAGTTTTCAAGGTCACGCTATTCCTTGACGCTGAATATCTCATAAACGGTTAAAGATACGGCCATGGTTACTATGGAAGGCGAATAGTAAACCGCATCCAAGCTTTCGAATGGTACCGGTTTGAATGACCTTCAGTGACCTTTTTAAGGTCATGATTATTCAACGTCAAATAACTTGAAAATTAAATGGTACAACATACAGCTATAGTCTTACAATGGCCGACCAATAGAAAGTCGTACATGGTCTATCGAACGGCGCCATTTTCAGTGACCTTGAACGACCCTTACCCCCAGTTTCAAGGGCAAGCCATTCTTTGACGATGAATATCTCAGAAACGGTACGACATACAGACATGGTGTCATTGAAATACTAATAATTGAAATACACACGCCTACGTTACAGTGTCCGACTGTCCGTCCGTTCTCTTAAGTAGAGTTTTAACATTATGGGTATAGAAATGTGGGCTTAAATAGCTAAAATCGCGAAAATTCCAAATTTTTGGTACAAATTTCCCCTAAGGGACAAATCCCCCTAAGCGATTTTTACAAAATTAGGCGCGGGGAGGGAGTACCAGGTTCGTACCCTCACGCCAAATTTCACCGTTGTCACTTTTACAATGTGGGCTTACAGCCCCCCAAATCGCCGAAATTGGTAATTTTTGGTATATATTTGCCCAAACAGGGTATACCCCCTTAAGCGAATTTTACAAAATTTGGCTTAGTGGAGGGAATCCCAGGTTGCACTGTCATGCCAAATTTCACCGTTGTGTTTTAAAAATGTGGGCCTACAGCCCTAAAATCGCCGAAATTGGTAAATTGGTATTTTTTGGTATAAATTTGCCCAAAAAGGTATACCCCTTAAGCGATTTTTACAAAATTTGGCTTGGGGGAGGGAGTGCCAGGTCCGCGCCCTCATGCAAAATTTCACTGTTGTAGCTTTAAAAATGTGGGCTTAAAGCCCCAAGAATAGCGAAAACTGGTAATTTTTGGTATAAATTTTCCCCTGAGGGAAAATTCTGGGGGTTCACAGAAAAGTTGCATATAGGTGCACAACTACAAACCTTCCTCTATGCAATGACACTATAATTGTGTTGAAAATTACACTGCACAAACTCGTCATTCCAAAGCGTGACAAACAAACAAAAAACATCACACTTTCTCGTCTACAGCCGGCGCGCGACCCACGATCTCCACCATACGTGGCACGGTGACAGAGGAGGTCCGTACCATTTCTGCATCCGTCTAGCATTTTTTGACCCGATCAGTAGTTTCGTCGCTACTGGCTATTGAAAATTTGTGGGGAAAATGCCCCCACCGAGGGAAAATGCTTATAACTTGGTTGTTTGTCCGCCGAAAGCGACCAAACTAAAAACTTAAAAGCTAGCCATAGACGCGAACAAATGCTGAGAATTTCATGAAGATACTGCAAACGAATCGCCCCTGAGGCACAAATCTATGGCCAATTTTGACAGTTTTGGGGGCTATATTCCCACATTTCTGCCCCGATAAACATGAAATTTGGCACGGGAAGCGGACCCGCGCCAAATTTCATGTTTATCGGGTCAATGTGTCGCCCCTGCGGGGCAAAAAAACGATTTTTGGACCACTGATTAAAAAAACTTCCGGCATGGCTGCGCTTCGCGCAGGCCTGCCGGTAATAACATGAAGAACAGTATTTGCTGCTCGGATTGACGTGAAGTCTGATTGAAATAAAAAAAATGCACGTGTCTGAACTCAAAAAAGTGTCCAAATCAAACATAAATCGTAAAATAAAACACGTAACGACGTGTATGTAGGCCTATGTGTTATTATGAGGACGAAACTATATACCTTAACGAAATAATTAAAGTAACGCGTTGCGAATAGGCCTATTAGAGATCTTTTCACAAGATAGCCGTAGGTCTGTAGACTATAAGATTATTCGGATTCGTGATGAAATCCAGTGTTTGCGCACAGATCATGCGTATCACAGACCAATTTGCCGAAACATAGCGCGCATTACTTCGTAACGCTGGCTAACAAGAAACTAGCTATCGCAAACAGATCGCACGTCAGCTGCACAAACAATACGTCAAGGATATAGTAACTCCGTGACCTTGAAATCTAAGTTAGGGGTCACTGAAAGTCATTGGAAACGGCACCATTTGATAGATCGCATACGAGTTCCTATTAGCGTTCCATCATCATCATAAAGAATTTATAGTGCGCCAGTTACGAAAATAAGAACATCAAATGTCAAAATACACACGAAGGAGAAAAATAAAATCAACTAAAAACAGAGGTGAAAAAAAGTGTGCGTTTGAAATTGTTTATCGTTCATGTTCGACGAAGTTTATCTAGCGAGCTCCAGACTGTTGGGCCAGCATACGAAAAGGCGCGTTCTCCAAACTTTGTACATGCCCGTGGCCGAATGTAGCTTGTCGTTTCAGCTGAACGCAATCCAGGACGTCACGTCTGAGCAGCCACAGTACTCACGAGTTCAGTGATGTACGACGGAGCTAAACCGTTGTGGAAGGGTGTTACATAGTCATGCACGGTTTGTACTGCACTTCACCGGTAACCAGTGAAGCTGCTGTAGCGACGATGTGATGTTCACGTGGTTTCGGATCACAGATGAGGCAAGCAGCGGCATTCTGGACTCTTTGAAGGACTGTGGATGCTGGTAGTCCGGCAAGGAGAGAATTACGATAGTCCAGTCTGGATATTATCAGCACCAAGATAGCAGTATGGTGACCTCACGACCAACACGTCATCGAATTTGCCGTAAGTGACTCAGCTGGTAAAAACAGGCACCGGCATCCGGATGACGTGCTGCTTCATCGACAGTTCGTGATCTATCCATACGCTAAGGTTCCGAACTATTATGTTGCTATCTTGTATCGTTTGCGAGATATAGAGAGGTGATGGTCGAAAATTTTTATACCTAACTTGTAGTTAGCGCCCCGCAGGGGGTGACCCCGTCGGAATTTCGCGAAGATGTTACTCATAAAACTGGCATGATTGGGCTACTGTGTAGTGAAGAAATTGTGACGACACGTTAAGCCGTTTCGATACAATGACGGAACGCAACGGACAGACGGACGGACACGTTGCAAACAAAAAAACTTTATTAGAAATTTTATTAAAAATAAAAGCTTTCAACCTTACAAAACTAACCACTGAACTGAAAAGTAGGGACAGAAGCAAATACATTAGTTTATATATTTTTAATATTTTTGTACGTGCATGGCTGTCAGAAACACATACATACGGTGACATAGTAACGCACGAAAACTGTTGGGCGCTGGGCAAGTTACCGATCATGAAATACAACTAGAAGTGCTGAAATAAACAAGCCATTCCAAGGTCATCGAAGTTTCGAATTTTTGATTTTCAAACACATTTGTAAATTGTACACAAGTAGAGTATACAGATTACAGACTATTGTATGTGTATGTCTTGATTATTGTTTTGTCATTTGTAATACAGTGATTTTGTGACTCACTGATAAACATTTAAAACACAGTTTTTTTTAATTTTGTAAATCCCGGGATTGGGAAGATGTCAATCGCGGGATTACGAGATTGGGGAATTTGGCCGGGATCCCGGGATTGCTATTCCTAAACGTTCGGCTAAAAGTGTTCTGTTTTCGCACAGCTCAAGCGCGTTACAGACGAAAAGATAGACAGATGGACAGACTAGACGTAAAGGGATCTCAATAGCGTGGTCTTTAGTACGTAACGATCGCTACAGGGATGTATTATTATTATTATTATTATCTATTCTTCCCTGGCTCGCTAATATTCGTTAAGGCGATAATCGATCAGGGGCGTAGGCAGAGGGGGGCCAGGGAGTCTAGCCCCCCCCCAATGGCTGCTCGCCCAAAATTTTTTCGCACAACAGCGGTAGCGTACAAATTCCTCCGGGGCTACCTGAATTCATAATGGGAAGTTATTATTATCAACGCTGTTGTAACCTGTTGCAACTGCATAGGCCTACGCAGAGGGGTAGGTGTTTGGTCCCAAGAGCTCTGTCAGAAAAAATCAATTGAACAGTACAGAAATCACGCCTGATGGAACCATCGCCAGGGCTGGGCACAGAGTTGCAATGGTTATACTTATACGTGGTATTGGTTTATGACTCACAAGACTATATCGTTATTAAATGGATAACTGCAAAACTGCTTCTTTTCGATCCTTCGCGATCGGATTTCAAATGTAGGCTCTCCACGGAGGACGTGTCCCAACCAATTCATTACTTTGCTGAATACTTATCACAGTAATGCCATAAGAATTTGTGTCTTTGTGAAAAATCGATATTTTCGCGATTCCTTTCTCCAAAATGTCACCAAATTGTCGCCTTCTTTGCAGCAGCTTAGTTCTTATGTCTTTCTACCAAGTGCATTATGTCAGCTCAAGTTCCCAAAACGCAATAACTGGACAGATTTGCTGCGCACTCTTTTCGACATCTAAGGTCTGAAAAGTCTTCAGCTTCAGGGGGCTTTGCCCCCGTGGTCCCCCACCAGGAGCTCTGCCCCTGGACCTAGTCGTAGTATACGACTGTCTTCTTGAGATGGTAGACGCTGTTTCACTGGAGTTTAGCGAAGCCTAGCGTATAGTGTAAAACGGCGTCAACAACGTGGACTACCCTGGACCCCGCTGGGGGCTCTGCCCCAGACCCCCGTTATATCTGCCTACGCCCCTGTAATTGATACGATAGTTATAAATACTCATTATGAGTATTCGTAACAACACTGCATGTGACCCAAGGGGCGTTGCCTTTGTTTACATTTTTATTTTTTAACGAGTTTGAGAGTTTAGTTTTTATTTATATTTTAAAATCGTACATTGGGTACTTTAATTTACGCATTTATCCGCATAATAACCACCAGCCATCAGTGCATAGTAACCACGTTAGTGCCGTACGTAAATGACTTAACAGAATATCACAATGTAGTAGTATTGAACACTTCCTTCTGTTCTGTCCTAAATACAGTGAACATTTTTCATCATATTTATCTGGAGCGTTGGATGTTTCTGTCGGACTTCTGTTGGGTCCAGGTTGGGACCATAGAATTGCTAGAAAG
>Ga0209149_1002845_pt1 | contig 10010 bp, 5 predicted proteins | sample WorMetTyACAVOLI2_FD_187423 | JGI IMG/M metagenome (GOLD analysis project Ga0209149, IMG submission 187423) | Marine gutless worms symbiont microbial communities from Max Planck institute for Marine Microbiology, Germany - Olavius algarvensis... ... | reverse complement strand
AGTTGGCCATGCTTAGCACACCGCGACCACTGTGTGTCAGATTCGGCTTAAATTCATCCTTGAAGGCATCACCCCAGACTGACTTGCCACCAAGGCCTGTGCCATCGGGGTCACCACCTTGTATCTGAACACACAAATCAGTTCATCATTCAACATATGTTTTATCACTCAACATTTGATACAATACTTTAACAATAATTTAACAAATTGGCAAATAATTTAACACTATTATTAACTGTCTCCCTCAGGGCACATTCCAAAGCGCAGTCTGGCAGCAACCGGCGACACGTTGTTAATGGAACGCGTTTCAGCGCCAAGTGGGTCACCGGTCGTTGGCTGAAGGTGCTGAGCCACGAGACATCGGCACTTCATGTAACCAATGTAGTGATGGTCCGTTGTTTTGGTTTAGATGTTATGTTTGATATTGTAAAATAATTTATGTAAATTAATTACAACTAGTATCCGTAAACAGTTTGACAGAAATGACTACTGACAAAACATAGCATGCTTCCACCCAGAAACTGCCAGCGAGCGTTCCACTGGAGAAAATGCTGGTGGCCGGTGGTTGGCGAATGCACAGCTAATGAGCCGCTAGAAAACTCTCAACTAAATGCGCCCCCATACTATGGCTAGTAAGGCATTTGTTTTCATCGTGTCATGACGTTGCGATGTTTGCTATCACTGCAACGATACGGAAGACGGTTACAGCTATGATTATGAATCTTTCAGGATATACCGGAAATGGTTTTCAGGATATACCGGAAATGGTATTGGGATCGCACTATTAAATTTGCCAGCTTACAGCATCCCGAAATGGGGAGCAGGCTCAGCTTTGCTGTATGTGACGCAACTTAAAGAAATTAATCGCTTGAAAGCTCTACAAAATATATTACGTCAGTAAATTTGTTACAGAAATTTTCAGACTTGCTGTTATTCACTTGGTGTCGCCACTATTTAAAAGCAGAACCATTTAAATTAATGTTACATAATTTGTACAGTGGTTGAAGTCACTTTCAATACATTTTTCTATTTGTGTAAATAATGGCTGTGTTGTCCCATCGTTGTGCCTTTCATGTTATTTGTAATTGTTGGCACAATACCTCAGTTAGGAGATTGAAATTTATATTAATAACAGATGCTAAGTTCATGACCGCTACCAAGTTGCAGCAGCTGACATCACGCCAAAAAGGCTGCACTAAGTAGTTAAATATTGGTCCGTGTAAAGTTGCAAACGTAACATCTACCATGAAATTCCGAATTGATCTGTGAAATACTGTGTCCTTGTAGTAGCCATCAAGGCAGTGTTTCAGAAAATTTTCACACGTTTTCGGAACCTACAACAATATAACAGCAAACTTTCACTTCTGTTCTATAAAGTGAAATCACCAAATACCTTTAAAATTATTAAAATTGCTAAAAATGTGGTCAAGATACAAAACGGAAATCTAAAACCATTGAAAATTTAGAGCATGCCAGTTAGCATACACACATACCACTTAATATACGTGCATAAGTACATTATTAAAATTGCTACAAGTTTGGACATGTAGATACAAAACACGAATCTAAAAACTCTTGAAATTTAGAACATGGCAGTTATCATACACACATGCCACTACATAACCTGCATAACTACATCACATCATCACATGCTTAACATCTCAAAAGAAAAAAAACAAATAACCTCAAACTGAGTCAAAAATAATGTTAAAAAAGACATCTTATAACTTGGTTATTGACAATAATGACATATGAATTGTGAAAATTACAACACAGCATCTCTAAATGAGCTATATCTGACACAATAACAGTAGCCACATGATTTAAACAAGTAGCTCCGCTGTCGCAAAGAGGCCGCGCGATGCTTCGTGTCTGTCAGTAGTTAACATCAATAGTACAAAACGTCCAACAGTCTTTTGTTGTTAGTTACATACGCTACAGATTTATCACTGCGTGCAATAAAATGCTGTTCTGTTGTCTTTGGCATAACGTTGAAACTTCTTGTCATAAACATTTCGCCGTCCTTTCCCGCCATCAACAAACACCGGCTGTTACTACCAGAGAAGTGCCACAACTTATGTGACGTGGTCCGACGGCATCGTATTTATAACACCTGGCCGATAGCAGCATTGAAGCCAGATATTGGCTCAGAATCTCGATTTCTGCCTACCCCACTTGCATTCGACGCCCCCGTTAGGGGGGTTCCCGTCAAAATATTGTCATGCCATTTGGTACGGAAAAACTAGAATGGTGTGGCTACCCGACGGTGAAAAATTTTGAAGATATCTTTATTCATTTTGACAGAATGCACGAACGTGATGGACACACAGATACGCATGACGGCACAGGCCGCGCTTATGCATAGCATCGCGTGACAAAAATGGTCATTACTTGGAGAGTAAGCCTACAGCAATCCTGTGCATTACAATTCAGCTCGTTGCTAATGTCATCTCCAGTAAATGTCCAAATTGCTGCTACAGAAGCGGACAAACAGACCAAGAACACAACTAATTACCATATCAGCATGCAGCTCTAAGTTGAGATTCCCGAGGTTCGTCTCTACTCGTACATATGCTTTCTTCTTTATACGTTCGTAACGCAAGATATCTTCGTCAATAATTGCTGCATGACACGTGGAATCACAGTGCTTGATTAAAAGCAAAGTAAAGAATACATGTATTTGTATAGCACATCGTCGCGAAGCACCTCTAATGCGCTACTGCTTCCCATACATCGGAGCTGATCTCTGCAAGCCAGCTCTCCAGCCAGGCATCAGCAAACACTGCAAGACCATGGATACGGGCTGGTGTATCACGCGATATGCCTGTTTACTCTCCCAGCTTTCGCCAGGTACTCATTCCAGCCTAACCATAGAGGGCGGGCTCAGGCAGAGTAGGCCTGGGTGCCTAGTTCTGCGCTGAGGTAGTTTACCCGGGCCTAGTGTAGAGTAACTACGTTGATCCAGTCGAACGTGTTACCGTTACAATAAACCGGCAACCGATTAAATTATGAGTAAAGAGAAATCATTTACGTGCTTTACCATGCAAAGCCAAAACCACTATGTACATATACATATTACAGAAATAAGAGTTTTAGTTGGCAGTTTAAATGGATGATAGTTTTTCAGTGACAACAGAGTATCTGAGTAAACTAAAGGTGAAATAATACATGCATAGTTTTATTATAACAGTTTCATAGTATTTATAGTGGTACATTTTGCAGCAGTGACAGAATAACAACAAGACAGTCATAGACAGACAACAAACATCTCTCTACTGTATCTGTATGCATGTCTTGCCACCAAATATATTCTAGTTTCCAGGAAAATAGCCTTCTTGCAACGTTATGACGTCACTTTTTAGTTTTTCTCACTCAGCCCAAACTTGCGATATGACAACAAAAGAAAATGTTCTCAATAAACGTGGCGATGAAGAACGATGATTGCTTTCAATGGGTAGGCCTAAAATTATAATAATGGTTCCCATTTGGAAATATGTAGGCCTAACTCCCATTTGGTCCAATTTTCCTGACGTTCATTATCTTTATGATACACCTACGTTATGAAATGGTCCTGATTTTGATAATAGGTACCCCAATTTGGTAATTAGAGTGACCCATACCCGTCAAAAAACGCATGTTTCACACAGGTCGTACTAAAGAACACAGACAATGTTTGCTTTTTGTTGCTTTGCTACTTTAGCAGTTATCCGTCAAAATTTTAAAAATTTGGCTCCAATCAACTGCAGTGGTGATTCTAAGCCAAAGCCCGCATGAAGAGTTAGCAATTACTGCAACGAATACAGAGAGAGCAAACCAATTTTATTTAATATGAAATACAATTCAAAAATGGACATATCACCAGATCGTGGCGAAACAGTATAGAATACATATTCTTTGGTGTTTATGTTTATACTTGACATTGACAATCGATTTAGCTTAATATCAGAATTAGCACGAGGCTTAACTCTTGGCTTCAAAACATTAACAATGCTGTGTAAATGAACAATGCGTACCAGCTTCGTGTGCCATCTCTGGAGCCATAACAGTGGAAGTAAAACCAGCAGCCACTCTACCAGTTGAATAGTGTGCCTATGACCCAATAAACACAGTCACACTTATTTTCAGTACAGTAACTACCATCAGCAAATTTCAATTTCAAATTGTTCAGCAACAAGTAATATTGTAATAGACTATCACTGTGACCAGTCTTCAACATACCGCATTAATAGCATCTGCCTTCGGCTTGGCATCTACAGCATTTTCCTATACATAAATGCAAACAAATACAGCATAAAAAACATACAGTAAAACATATAAAACATACAGTATACTTCAATAATAATGGAAATTTCGATCACTGCATTCATTTCATCGTCAGTTTTCCAACTTGTCTAATATCTATGTCTTAGCACACTGTCATACAGTAACTTTGCGTTCTAGTGCACAGCTGTCTAAACAGAGCAGCACCACAGTATCTGCCCGAGTTGATCCACCTGCTGTCAGACGTAGACTCACGTTGTCGATTACGTTCTGCATTTACAGCTGAAGTTCTGGTACCGGCTACATGGCGCGCAACCATTGGCGACCGTGCTCTTGCCGTCACCAGACCACGTGCTTGGTGCAATCTTCCAGTAGATCTGCGCCTATCCCGGACATTTTCTACTTTCAAAAGTCACATCTGTTCAACATATCCTTCCCTTCAGCTTGACTGTATCATTGACTATTCTTTGTACAGAGCCCTTGAAGCCGCTCGTGCTGCATATGCCTCTCTAAATCTGTCATTATTACATTACACTACATTACAACAGTAATTTGAACATCTTTGTTGCTGCAACATATTTGTCATCACAAGCCTATACTGCTGTGTTTCCTAGTCACCAGAACAAAGGTGCTTACAGGGGCAGTATATGTGCGATCAAGCTCGTCGAGGATGCTGCGAGTTTCGGCAGTGACAGACTTCAGATGATATCTTGAGTCTTTGCGCGCTGCTTCATCTTCTGCAAAACAAACGATTCTGTTCAATGTCAAGAATATGCAAAAAAAGTGTTGGCACAAGTCAAAGACAGACTGTTCAATGCATGTTACTGTTGTTCTGTACTTATAAAATAATTAATTTTAATTTTAATTTATTATAAATCAAACAAATGTTATTATGAAGAATGACACACGTTATAAGTGTCACGGTTTTATTTATGATAAATTTTTGTAACAAACACCAACACACCTTCGCTGACAAGTTTCAGATTTTTCTGAATGTGATAAAATGAAGCAAGATTGAATTTGTCGAGGTGCGTCGGGTCCTGAATGGTAATTATATCTTTACGAGTAAACGGCTCGTCAGTAACAAGGTCCTTCCAGAAGTTCGGCTTGATGTTCAACTGGTCAACAGCCTAAACCACGTCAGATAACTTAACAACAATGATGATAATGACGACAGAAGTCACACATATTTTACTCATAACAACAACAAACATACGGTAACGAGTCATGCCAGCACAGCAAACCTACATCCACTCCAAATTTAAAAGCTTAATCCCACATCATCTATTCTGCATCAGTTCTGAAAGTCTTACGACCACAGCTGTAACTGTTTCCCCATTGATCTTGCTTTCAAACACTAACATCGTAACACAGTTACAAACGAACAAACAATACCTCGTCAGATGTCGCTGTGGTGAGGTAACAAAAACTATAGGCCTACCTAATAATTCAACATGCTATAATCACAGCTAGGCTACTGTTGAAATGTATAAGGTCTACTAGATACTACAGTCTGCACTCAGTCTCCAGCTATTTTTAATACTCTGATGTCGTTTAGCTGATAAACATGTACTCTCTATTTGAGAAATCTCTCAGTTTGAGACTATTAACATGTATATGCTGGCCAGTTCACAACGGGCTTGCTTGCATAATTTGTAATTAGCAGTCAAGCGACGTGTCGACAATGCCAAGACATCCAACATGTTTTATACACAGCTTCTGCACCCACAACAAAATGTGTCATCCCAAAAATGGCATCCGTAGATGAAACAGAAACATAGTAGTACCTCGGACATAACTGCTTGCTATTTGATCACGAACTTCAACTTTAACTTGACATTAATACATTGCAGCAATTAAATATTCGTTTTGCTCAAGCAGATGAAACATAGCCGAAAAATAGCGTGTTTAAACAATATTACGTACCACACACAAGCAGGAACTTGTTTACTGCGCACATGATACTGCGATGAAGCTGTGATGTGGCGTATTCCTCCGCCCAATAGCAGTCTTACAAAGTGTCCATCATTTTAAAAGAACGTAATTTTGGTGACATTTGTGTGTATACTAAGTACTGTGACTGCCTAGCTATATACAATGTGTCCACAAAAATACAAAGCAAACTACTTTTTCGCATAGCGTCATCAAATCGCAACTAAACACTCTAATTTTTGGCACAGCGATTTAAGACAACTGTGAGTCTGCATATGATTATGTCTTCCACCTCACTGGCATAATGCCCATACCTGATGAAAGGTCTCAGACAAGTTACATTTTGGCGATAAACAAAACAGTAAAACCCCACAATTAAAAAATTCTCAGCATTAACTAAACACACTGAACCGTGAAAATACCACAACACGTGCTCAAAATGTCTACCACACAACCAGAGAGATGGCAATGCCAGTGACTGATGGCTGCAACAAAAATTGAATGTTTCAGCTTTCTTCATTCAACTGACAGTCTCTGTTTCTGATCTGCAAGATCTCATTAAAATAAAACGTCTCAGGTAAGGGTACTACACATGCTTTGTTGGACTCAGGAATAAGTCCTCCAAGTTTTATAAAATTTCCTACATAAAATTACGCTAAAAATTCTCCAGCTTAATTTTCTGTGTATTATTAGAACATCTATGGTTTTATATTCTGCTAAACTGGTGACGTAACCATAGCAGCCAAATCAAATTAAATCTGCCCTTTACAGTAACAATTAGCAAAGCAACGTGAGGTAAAAACGAACTTCATAGCTGAGGACGTTGCCACTGGTTCGAATTGCAACAATATGTGAATTCTCGTTGAAGATTCTGTATGTCACTGGACAGTGATATTTTCCTGAAAACAATGTGACATCATTAAAAACAACTCGATTTTACTGACACAATAGTCGTGCTTCACCTGTATCACCGTATTGTTTGATTCTCACATTCATTTAGAATATACACAGATACTCTCTATTTATTGAAAAACTTTCATCAATTTAAACTGCAAAAACTACTATCCAAACAGCTTATTCCACACACATCAAGTAAACAAATAGTTAATTTCATAGACAGTATCACATAATTTCAATCTGTACTCAACATCTATTCAATTATGTGCACGTGATTTCAATATTAAGTGACATAACTAATAATATAATTACATACAATAGCACTTAGCTCATGATAAGATCATTAGAATAACAAAACTGTAAAATCTGGAACAAATGTGAATTATTATACCTTCAGCATTCTTGAAAAAATTCAGCTTAATAAGTTCTTTTGCTGTTAATTTCTGCAAATAAAGTTAGTTTCTGTATCACCATAGCATATATATTTATGACACCATGCACAAATTTATAAGCAGTTATGTTCAAAATGTATTGTTACTTTTAATTTACCAGATTCTTGCAAATGTTGTTGTGCATATTTTACACAAAAACTACCCTTACTCTTACAACATAATTCAAATATACTGACTGCCTAGAAAATGGTCACACATGCCACAGTTAATGTAGGCCACACTTTTTTATCGCAATCACATAATTAGTACATTATGTAATTCACACAAAATTATGTTAGCTTGACACATATTACACACCATTTATTTAATTTAACACACATATATCTTTGATGGTTATTTTCTAGCTGCAACTGGGTTAGCCAGACGACTGCTTGATTTTTCTTCTCTATTTATTCCAAACGTGTGTATTTTCTCAGAATAAGCCAAAATTTTGAAATCATATCATCCTTGACCACGTCATCTGTGGATGTCCTATCTAGTTCCATCTACCTCCAAAATAATAATAATACAGTAACAATAATCACATTTGTAAAGTACCATATGCGAAAAGGCATCACAATCAGCATCATAATCATGGTTGCATGTCCAACTATCATGATCTATATTATACAGCATCATCAACCGTATTACAAGAAATCATTAATATACCTCTCCAGTGACCGGATTCAAACCAAAACGCTTTAAAAACGGAACAATATTTCTGCAACAAACAATAATAATTACACAACATAACATATAATATCACCAAATTTACACGTGACGTATGTTACACAGTGTAGTCGTAAACAATACAAATGTCTTAGTATAATCAGCAAAGTTCACTAACCAGGTACTCGGAGAAAGAACAAAAGCGACTCAGTAACAGGATTCAAAATGTAACTGAAGTGAACTGGACACAAATGAATGATACAACTATACAGCGCACTCACACAAGGTCAAAGGTAACTCCCTTCTCAGTGCAGTATGGATGCTCAAATGGCTGCAGAGAATAGCTAGAAACATATTCACAAAACATCAAAATGAAGACTTACGTTAAAATTGTTTACAATGTTCACAAAACAACTAATCGGTGACACACACGACATTCAGACACAAATGACAGTACACTACACTGAATAATATATATTATATATTAATACATATATCTGTTTGATTTCAGTAAAATAAATAAACATAAAAAATTAACCAAAGAACTTCCACCTGCAACAGAAAAACGGCATGCGACGAAACTTTGCCTTGTCGCCGACTTCAACAGTATTTTTCTTTCCTCCGTAGAAAGAACTCCATTCAGTTGTCGTCAAGTAACTACACAGCAGGCATGTCACTATGCAATCACTCTTATTCAGAAAAGCTGTAAGGCCTACTGGTATTATGAAACACTGGACCGTATTCAGATTAAAATTCCAGTCAGAAACATTAAACCTTCTTTGTATTGCCATCTCGTCATTTGTCATTTGTCAAATATGCAGTCAAATATGATGATTCAGTAACTGCATTGGCTGTATCATCAACAATGATCATCTAAACAGAGTGTGGATACATAACAGCTCGATGGCTGTTGCACCGATGCAGTACCTGAAGTAGCCAATGGGTTACAGTTCTTATCAGGATCACCGACTAATGAAAATACTAATGACATTTAAAATCACTGATACAGTGTAATCCTCGATCCACATTCCACAAGTATAACTTGCAACTATTTACCAGGTGGTATAATTGAGTAAGCACAGATGATCAGCGGTCAGGTGCAGGATCTATGATTTTAAACATCAATGTTATTTTCAATAATCAGTGATTGCAACATGTTATTTTCAGTGAAAGTTCACAGAAATTTGTTAAATGCTTCTGAATATTTTCAGTTAATGTAACTCTCAACTGCTTGCCCGGTGGCATTAAAGGTGAGAAAAAACACCGGCACACCCAAACAATATGAAATTTAAGGCACAAGTTGACATAAGGGACTAGGGTGAAATGACTTAAAGCAACAGCAATCGTGGATATCGCTAAGCTCCGATAATCAGGGATCTGGTGGAGGAATATTCACTCAAATGGCGATTACAACAAGAATAAGAAGAAGCAATGTCAATAACACATGCAAGCAACAACGTCCCTTTTGTCCATATCTCAATTGCAGTATTGATTAATGTGGTGATACAATTTCACTATGACGCTCAGATCAGTTTCCTGTTCAAGTCAATCTTCTTTAAAAATCAAATTTAACAGGCTAATGCAACCCAAATTTATCAAGTTTATTCTTGAAAGTGTCAGTAGTCTCACCACTAATCTCATTTGACAAATTATTCCAGATATTAACTATCCTAGGTGTAAATGAATACTTCTGTAAATCATAATAAAATGTTTGATTTAATAATTTATAGTTGATTATAGTTGTTCCCTGTTATAACAGAAGTGAAATTCACACTAATTACAGGAACATTAGTTATGTGACTAATGTCATATTTTTGCTTT
>Ga0209149_1002844_pt1 | contig 10011 bp, 5 predicted proteins | sample WorMetTyACAVOLI2_FD_187423 | JGI IMG/M metagenome (GOLD analysis project Ga0209149, IMG submission 187423) | Marine gutless worms symbiont microbial communities from Max Planck institute for Marine Microbiology, Germany - Olavius algarvensis... ... | reverse complement strand
ACACGAGTTACGCACAGAAAAACGGGTTATTGATGCTAACCATCTAGGATACTTCTACAAATTTATCAATCAGCGCATTTACGACAGATCTGATGTTGGCGTACTTGTTGATACTGATAACACCGTGATTGTAGATAGTTGTGAGAAAGCTAATGTTTTAATGCTTATTTCGCTAGTGTGTGGCAAGAAGATAATAATGCTATTCACAGATATGAAAACCTAAACGTTACCCCTATCGAAAGTATTAGCTTAGAGGAAGGCGATGTCCTGTGTGCAATCAAAAAAATAAAGAGTAATTACACTTGTGGTCCCGATGGTCTCCCTGCAATATTTTTCAAGCATCTTAGGTCCACACTTGTAGTCCCACTAACTCTGGGGAGTGTTGTCTTTAAACAATTGCTCTCAGTCTCGTATGTACCAAATGTCTGGAAAAAAGCAATTTTTACGCCAGTTCACAAAAAAAGGTCTGCTACAGACTGCTCTAATTATAGACCTATATTTATAACGTGCGTCTGTTGCAAATTGCTAGAGCGCATAATTGTTAATAAGTTACATGATCGTCTTAGCACTAACAATATACTCCACCAAGCACAACATGGTTTTACTAAAGGCCGCTCTACCCTTACCAACCTCTTGGAATCTGTTAATGACTGGACACTTTGCCTACAAAACAAACAGCAAGTTGATGTGATGTAGTATACATCGATTTCAGGAAAGCCTTTGATGTTGTATCACACAAAAAAACTGTTCATTAGACTGCATTCATATGGCATTCAAGGTGAGCTGCTGGAGTGGTTGGAACGTCTATATACTGGCAGAACCCACTGCACTAAAGTTTCTGATGAAACTGACATGGTCAGTGGTGTAATACAGGGTAGCGTCATAGGCCCTTTGATTTTTCTGGTATTTATCAATGAACTTATTGAAATCCTTGACAGTTATGGTATTAAAGTTAAATTCTTTGCAGACGATGCTAAACTATATGTAAAGGTTGTGAACAGTGTTGATACCGCTGTGCTCCAGGCTGCATTGAATGCTCTTTATGTGTGGGCCGACAAGTGGCAACTCACTGTTGCTGTTGATAAGTGCTGTGTTTTGCACATTGGAAAAGCTGATAAGACTCCTACTGTTTACTTGATTAAGAATGTAGCTTTGCCTGCAGTACTCTCTTGTCGTGATTTGGGTATTACTATAACACATGATTTGTCACCTTCTATGCATTATTACTGACATTGTAGCTAAAGCCCATAAACGAGGCAATGCTATACATCGCTGTTTTATGTCGCGAGATGTTGATATGTTGACTAGAGCTTATTTGGTGTACGTGCGCCCACTGCTTGAAGTAAACTCTGTAATATAGTCTCCTCATTATAAAGAAGACATTGACTTAATCGAGCAAGTCCAACGCCGATTTACTAAACGCTTACCTGGCTATAGTAACTATACCTACAGTGAAAGACTCACCTTACTAAACCTACCTAGTATTGAACTATGTCGCCTACGTCTTGATTTAATATGGTGTTACAAAATTCTGTTTGGTCTTGTCAGTATAGACTCTGCAGATTTATTCGAAGTTAGGCAGGCTACTGCCACCAGAGGACACCCCTATAAGCTGTTTAAACCGCAGTGCACTATCAATGCTAGATCATCCTTCTTCACACATCAGCGTATCATTAATGTCTGGATTGAGTTACCTGCTAATACTACTAACTTCTCGTTCACTTAATAAGGTTGACCTATCAAGCTACATGGTCCTTGGTTAACACTCCCATTGTTGTTTTTATTACTGTTATATTTTCTTCCATTGTATTTAGTTGTAGTGTATTATGCAAATTTCGTGTTTTTCCTTTTTCTATTCAAGGGCAGCAGTAAGTGTGGTTTTTCCACCTTGCTGTCCTGTTCAGGTTTTATCATTTGCCCGTTGTTGTGCATCATTCATTGTGTTATCTGAACAAATAAAGATGATGATGATAATGATGAAAATTGTTTTATGCCACACAAGTGGAATAAATTTAATTTAACTATTTAAAATGACTTATGTGTACATACTCTACACGGCGAGTAATTAGGCTAATTCATTTCTTTGGCCGGTGTATCTCTTTAAAAATGGCGTCGTGAAACTTCTGTTTGGAATTCTATATATGGGCCTAAGAGCTTTTTTATTGTTGTTGTGCTACCATTAATATGGTGAATAAAGATTTACATATATAGGCCTAAGAGCTAAGCTAAGCTAAAATGTTGTTCTCGAATGTTATTTCTATGGAATTGTCCGGTCTGCAACTGATGCGCTTGATCCGAGCTTGATATAGTACATTATTTCATCTAATTTTACTTAATTTAATTTTAGTATTTAGTTAAGTATAATTAAGGTTACTCTTACTCTTCATTCTGCTACCGTTATTGGTGAATAAAGACGATTAAAAACACAATCATTGATTCACTGAGATCCCGCAGCAAGACTCGCCATTACATATCGGCTGACTGTATACTTCAAAACTCCCTGGAGAAAAAGCATTCGACTAAACTCCGTCGATATGCCATATCCTCGACGTGGAATTAGTGGTAGCGGTACTATCGGCTGGTACCCACCGCCATGCGCCGGAGACCACCCACCAGTGGCGCTGTGACGACTTTCGGCCTCGGAGTCATTTATTTCACACGGTTCCAACGTCCCCGCCACAACTCCGCTGTCGGATTATGCCGTGCAATGAATCGTTGTTGCAGATAAACCACTGCTCCGATTATACGACAGGCATACAAGTGGGCTCGGGGCACAGTAGCTGCGCCGTTGTGGAGCAAGATGAAGCGAATACTGCGACTGGAGAACTGGTGATACGGGCTCGTGTGTCAGCTATTCCCCAGTGACTTGCACGCCAGCGCTCGTAGGTGCCCTATAAAATATGACCGCGCTGTCGTGTTGTTAAAGCGGTACGTACATCGGTAATTGTTCTTGTACGGCAGTCTGCGAGTCACGCACGTCGCACGTTTAATGATTCGATTTACAGCTTCTCTGTCGTTAAGATGTTGTGTTCCGGCGTCTACGACTTCGACCCGTCACGGGTCATCCGCTCAACGACTGTGAGATGCTTTATTTGCGGCTCGCAATCGCCCCGCGGCTGCTGCTGCTGGTGGTGGAGGAGGAGGCGGCGGTGATGAGGAGGGAGCACGGATGGATGCGGCGCGTTCGCAGCCGTCGAGATGGCGAGTCTTGATTAGTTGTCTGCGGGATCTAAACCGCCGGGGACCAGTGCGCCGGCCGGCCGGTCGGCCTCCCGCTATCTACACGAGCCGTTCGGACTTAAATCAAAGCGCGGCCTCTCGATAACTCTCGCTCTCCTTGCCCCAACACCGCCTCTACATCTTCTCTTCCCTCGCCACTTTATATATGAGTTTTATCGAGCGGCCATTGCTCCAATTTCGATGTTGCTGGTCGGACTGACAGGCAGGCGGACGTCAACAATTGAACATAACACTAGCGGCTTCCTGCCGCGTCGCGTCCTTGTTGCCTGTTTCCGCAGCCAGGAATGAGGAGTCAGGGACGCCGTCGGATAAAATTTCCAGGCGGTCGGTGTGCGGTGGTCGCTCCGCTCGGGCTGTCGGCGGTAGTCGATGAAGTGAGATCGAATCTCGGCGTGATCGTGCTCGGCGCGTTCAGCTACCGTCGGTACATGCGGCGCGACTTCGCCGACTGACAGCTGGCCTGACGTTTTGAACGATTGCTCGCCTGCAGCGTCCGCGCGCGCGGTTGGCATTTCAAAAGTCGCCGAACGTCGGTCGGTGCCACTCGTCGCGTTCCGCCTGCTTCGTCGCCGCACCAGCGACCACCTCACCTCACGTTGTTGAATGCAGTCTGACGGACGCCGACTGGCCACGCTGCACGCATGCTTTCTACGTCGCCGGCCGCGCAGCCCTGTGGCGGCGACGTCGGCGACGTGAAGCAACGTTAATAGTTTGCGACGCGACAGAGAATGATCGGACTGCGAATAATGGAAATGGCGAAAGTCGGTCTGCAGCTGCTGAAACCAGCGACTAGAACTCCACTCCAACGAGTAAGTGTAATTTTTCTTCGACAACGTGCAGCGTATGTCGATATTTCGATGAGAAAATTAACAGTACTTGAACTGTTCAGTACCGCGATGCGCCTAATAGGCCGACGTACGGCGTGCTTTTAAATTTGTTTACTTATTTACTGACGGCTCTTCAGGTCTTTGTTGCATTTTTCTAAGAGTCGGACACGGATTAATCAGTAAATCAATCAACTAATCGATCAATTATTTTATTTATAAAACACAAATATATAGCAATAAAACTAAAATAAGTGATGCGAAGCAGCTCAAATCTCGCCCAGCGCCCCAATGCAGGGTGCTGCCATCTGGCATTTTAATTACACTTACCGACAATTTCAGCCTAAATAGTTTAAATCCCGTCAAAAGAATGAAGACACCCATAATAGACCTAGCGCGTGAACCGTCAATACGAATACGAAGCTGGTACACTCACTGGCCGTTGATGGGTGAGCTGTTACATTTGGTACAGCGAGGAGGGGCCTGAGCGGGCTGCGGCCCCGCCCAGTCCCCTCCTCCCAGTACCAAATGTAACAGCCCACCCATCAACGGCCAGTGTACCAATGGTTCGTTGCTCTGCTGTTTTAATGTGGCGATTAAAGAGTTAAACTTCTGCATTAGTGGAAACAGGTCCGGATTAAGTGACAAGCATGAGTCAGCAAAAAACTGGACCCTTTTCACTGAGCATAACTTCGGCAAATACTGTCCGATTTTAATCATTCTTTCATTGTTGCAGACAGAAATTAACTGCGACCAAGTGTACCCTAAAATCTGCTAGCGGACCCCAAATCTGCTAGTGCACTGCGTTGTAAAAATGATCGAGAATGTATTGGCAGGAAGGGGCCCAACAGTGCCGGCAACATTTTTTAAATTCAACTAGCTTAAATTTTCTTACTGGGAATATCAGTGGCGTCTTGCACTGATGTGTACAGAATGGTAACCGAATATGCATTTTCCCGTAGATTGCCCCCTAGAAAAAAATCCCCCACGAGGTTACCCCTGTGGGTCGGTTAGGGTTAGAACCCCGCCTTGTGGATCAGACAAGGTCAGGAGTACGGGTTAGCGCCAGTTTTCAGTTTTCGCTGTAAGAATGTTGCTACACTGCGCGGGAGCGTTAATTATGAGGGATTTGCTCTACGGGGGTGATCTCCGGGGGAGGAATGTTACCAGGAGCGTATCTCATGAAATCGTACAAAACTGCAGATTTACCTCGCCCTGGTAATAGCCGGCGAATTATTTGTTTTTCGTCTTTTGTATTAACCTCTTAATGGCCACATTAATTGGCGCCGCCCAGGCCCGCCCCTCATCGCTGTACCAAATGTAACACTCCATCCGTCAACGGCCAGTGTACCTACTTCATATTATTCGATGTGTCGATATGTGGTGAGTAGTGTATAGATGATAGGATGGCTGTCAAGATTTGAATAAGAAGGAATAGACCCAGGATGGATCCATGGTTTCATTAGAGAGACACTGACTGGCGCTGGTAAATCTAAATATATGTTTGATATAATTTTTGCCGCGCGATGCTATGCATAAGCGCGGCTATAGCCGTCATGCGGTGTCCGTCCGTCCGTCTGTCTGTCTGTCTGTCACGTTCGTGGATCGTGTCAAAACGAATAAACTTATCTTCGATTTTTTTCACCGTCGGGTAGCCACACCATTCTAGTTTTTCCGTGCCAAACGGGGTGGCGATATTCAGACGCGAACTCCCCCCCCAACGGGGAGTCGAATGCAGGTGGGGTAAACAGCGAATATCTGGTAGTTACGGCATATTTTTCATGCCAGTTTACAGCGTAACGCTAATTGGGGGGTATTTCTCGGCCATTTCCGTATTAATTTGCATCAAACTTGCACGCAGTATTCTAATGAGGGACCGAAACACTGGAACGCAGCCCGATATCCAAAAATCACTTTCTAAATCTAGAATTTTGTCGCCGAAAAACAGTTGTTTGTGAGTTTTCTTCACCGTAGCAGCAGCTTGGTGCTGTGCTAAACTGATCAGTACTAAATGACGTCACTGAAATTTGAGCAATCGGGCACGTGATACGCAGATATAAACAAAAAGTGATATTTGTTGTTAAGTATATAGTTGCGTAAAGTTGGTAATTAAGCGAAGTTGTCGCCTACACTGTGAACGTGGTTAGTTTTAACGAAGTGTCTAGAGTACGGCCATCCGTAAATCGTGATTCTGCGCGAATATATGGCTGTGAAGCTCGGAGCGCTATACGTGCGAAATACACGAGGCGTCGGTCAAGCCTAAAAACCGGCACGGCCCGGCCGGGGCACGTAAATATTACCCTAGTTATCACTGCAGTCGACTTTGGTCAATTTTCTCTGTACAATACTGGTACATCGTTTTTGCCGCGCGATGCGATGCATAAGCGCGGCCTATGCTGTCACGCGGTGTCTGTACGTCTGTCTGTCTGTCTGTGTGTCTGTCACGTTCGTGAGTTGCGTCAAAACGAATAAAGGTATCTTCGAAATTTTTCACAGTCGGGTAGCCAAGCCATAATAGAATTTTATGCACTAGTAAATCTGAAGCCGCAGTAACTGGTAATAAAAAACTGCGCTGTAGGCCTAGGTATGTTGAAGCTGACTACAGACAAACACGAAGCATCGCGCCGCCTCTCTGCGACAGCTGAGCTTCTTGTCATTACTCTGCTATTGCCGGATCGGCGGACATACTTTATCGCGATACTTAGGCACGTATGTTCATAGTGATTGATCTATACACTGTGGGCCAGAAACAACGTTCGACTTCTATTTTCCTTCATGGTTCATAAATTATTACGGTGTTAATTACTTTTAATGTTGCTCAACGGTATCATTGACACCGACGTGCTGCTATACGCCGAGAAATCCTGAGTACAAGTTTATTAAGACGTTGTATAGCAAGCACGTACAGTAGTCTTGATTACTGTACGTGCTACACACCGTTTTCATACACTTGTACTCAGGATTTCTCGGCGTTACTTTCGATTCTCAAAATTCGAAATGGATTTTAAGTCTCGATTATTCCATCGTTAACGTTTTGGTCCATCATTTTCCAGTCCTGCATTTTCAGCGCCCGTGATGTTCTTGCGAAGTTGTCGCTAACGTATCTGCAAGTCTTCATTCACTTTACTTTCGGATCGCCAACCTAATTCTACCACCCCCATTTTAACAACGCGCTTACACAGTAAAAGTCAGGATCGTGTGCAGACATGATCAGCGTTTGGTAATATTCTGATATTAGCTCCAAAATTTCAAAAAACATATTCACGACGAGCTGTGAATTGGTGTTTTCGTAAACATTTGTCTATTGCTTGTGATGCTCGAAATGGCGGTTTTTTATAATCTTTGTTCTGTATTTATACCTCTACCAGACCAGACCTACCAGACCAGACTGACAGCCGCGGGCATAACGTTCTCAACCTGTCCGTCTGTCCGTTTGTTCGTTCGTCTGCTATCAAACTTGTGAACATGAACATCTTGCTGTTACTCAAGGTCACTCAAGGGCATTCGAAAGTGTACCGTTGAATAGGGCGTGTGTAAGTTCCCGTTAGTATTCCATTGTCTCTATTTCGTACCATTCAGAGATATTCAATATCGAATAATGGCGTGCCGTACACATCTTGGTTAGGGGTCATTCACAGTTATTGAAAATGGCACCGTTCCATAGATCATATACGACTTCATACCAGTGTGCCATTGTAAGCATAGCGCGAGATATTTGACTTTGAACAATGTCGTGACCTTGAGGGGCTACTCAAGGTCAGTGGAAAGTACGTCATTCGATAGATCACATGCAAGTTCCTATTGGCCTTTCACGGTAACTATGATCATGTCTTGCATCATTTTTGAGATAAAACGAGATATTAGTCGAAAATAGCAATTTTTCATACCCCAATTGCATTCGGCACCTCCGTTAGAGGGTTCACGTTGGAATATTGCCATAACATTTAGTGCTAACAACTAGAACGGAGGGTCTGCCAGATGGTGAATAAAAGTTGGAGAATACGTTTACTCATTTCGTCAGAACGTGTCCGGCGGACAGACAGACAGACGGACGGATGGACACCGCACGACGTCACATGCATAGCGTCTCGCGGCAAAAATTGTAGGCGAAATAGTCTGTGGCCGCAATGGCTGCGCCCGCAACATATTGACAATGTAACTTTAAGCAAAATTTTTGCATGCAATTTTTCTGGCGGTAAAATCCGACAGCAGCTGGATTGCTGGTTGTCATACGTTGTTTCTAAATCGCTTAATTTTTTTTCTAAATTTTATTGGAATTAACTGTATATTGATTTTAGATATTGATTTGCCATTTATTACATACAAATGAATGCATGTATGTTATATGGATCAGTATACTAGCTGTCTCACAAATATATAATACAAACTGCTGTAGACGATTTGAATTCAACAATTACTCTCGACTGCAGATGCTAAACTAGCTGATTTGTTTTGACAGCTAATGAATTATGCATCAGCTGCCGAGACTGTTCGGTCTTTGAATGTCAATGATGCAGTGCCGTTAAGCTATTCAGCGCAAAACCTGCGTGCGCGGTAATTGAAACCGCGTACAGGGATCACCAAGCTCATGTATACTGGAACAATTCTGCCAGCAGACGTCCGAACCAGAAAAAGTATCTGACAGGATAGGCCGGTCGTAATAAAAAGCTTTGCGTAGTGAAACTGGAATGGCTATCAGCGAAATAAGGAATACTGTTTTACGATCAATGCGCGTCTGTTTATCTGGTGCGTCCGCGTGTAACTGATTCGTCATCGAGGCGTGTTTACAGCTGTTTGACGTTATTTATCCTCTTTAGCGTAGTATGGATAAACCGCTGCTTGAGCACGTTGACTTACGGCTCGGCCGGCGTATCAGCCAGAGCGACGAAATATCGCCGTTACCAGCAGCGCAGTGAGAGATGGAACGGCTTCGGTGATTGCAACCGCGACAGTTCGATCGCTGAATCCCCGCCTCCGTCTCACCCCTAGTCCGAGAAGGGACGACGGACGGCGACGAGTCGTGTAGATTGCCGGGCGTTCGTTTAATTATCGCCGTCGAATGTCTTCCATACAGTTCTTACGGCGACGCAATGTCCAGCGCCGTAGTTCGAATTTATCGAACGCTGTTTACTGCGATTGGTGCGCTCAAGTAGACCCTAGGCGTACAGTACAGAACTGAACGTCGTTAGTATAATGTTGTCTGCCGCCGCAGAACTAACGTTTAGATGAACAGATATGATCATGCGTATACGCAGTTTTTTTGTGAAAGAAGACTTACTTTATTGCTACTTTTGCTAGTCGCCTCAAGGGCCAGATATGCAATGTTTGCCGGCCGACGTCAATCCGTCGTCCCTCCGTCCGGTGCCTGCCCATTATCTCGAAAACTATGCAAGATAGACCCATAATTACTATGGAACACTCTATACAGAAATGGGCACCGCTGATTCTGTTGCCGCATTCAGATCCTCAGACGCCCCGGGGAGATATACTGGTTTCTAATTTTAAAATATGTGTTCAAATATTAATTTGATGCGGGCTCCTGTTCGACTTATGTCAGACCTCAGGTGTGGTCAACAGAGCAGATCGTCGTCTCACCGCCGATGTTAGCAACTGTTGTAAATGGAGTGAAACGGTTGTTCACAGTCGTCGTCGGTTGTGTACACGACGCCGAAGTCGAACATTGCGAGCTATCTTCTTTTCGCAGGACGATTGTTTATGATGAATATACACGAATTATTTCATGACTTACTTTCGTCTCCTATCTCTCAACACAGTGTCTGGAGTGAAATAACGTCCCTTAGACCATGGCTCCGGCCAACCAAACAGTGGTGGTCAAACAGTTAAGACAACCAGCGGTGTCAACAATAAACTGTGAACTACACCTGCAGCAGTGGTCTTACCGTCTTAGTGAGTGGTCTTACTGCAGCGGTAAGACCACGCACTAAGA
>Ga0209149_1002843_pt1 | contig 10012 bp, 10 predicted proteins | sample WorMetTyACAVOLI2_FD_187423 | JGI IMG/M metagenome (GOLD analysis project Ga0209149, IMG submission 187423) | Marine gutless worms symbiont microbial communities from Max Planck institute for Marine Microbiology, Germany - Olavius algarvensis... ... | reverse complement strand
TTAGTTGGTTTGAAAAATTTGAATTTTGGCGGTTTTGGCCGCCCATACATGATTACACAATACACAGCAGTGACCAAATCGCCCGACGTGATGTGATCACTTTAGAACTCAACTCAACTCAACTCAACTGCCAGTTGAGTTGAGTCCAGTCCGGGGCTGTGATCAGGGCTAAACGTTGTCTTCGGCGTAACGTTGAGGTGTCACACACCGTGACACACACACGTCATCGTTGTTTCCCCGTTTTTCCCGCCATCGACAAACTCGCCCGCTTACCAGCAACTGTTATAAACTCGCTATGGTTCGTCGCAGCTAAATGTATTGCACCGTTCCATCGGCAAATGTATTGCACTTGCCGATGGAACGGTTTGCAGCACGCAGTGAAGCCAGATAATAGGCTCAGAATCGCGATTTCTGCTCACCCCACCTGCATTCGACACCCCCGTTAGGGGGGTTCCCGTCGGAAATCGGAATACCGGTATTGCTTTGCCGTTTGGTAAATAAACAAGTAGCTCTGCGGTCGCAAAGAGGCCGCGCGATGCTCGTGTCTGTCAGTAGTTAGCTTCAACAGTACAAAACATCGAGTAGAGTCTTCTATTGTTAGTTACGTAAGCTACAGATTTGTCACTTCTTCTTCTTCTTCTCGTATGCGTAATTGGTCAGCCATGAAACAGCGTCCTCATCCGCAGAGTGTAGCCGAGATAAGCCGCCATTCAGTTTTGTCAGGGGACAGGATTCGACAATGTGAGACATCGTCTGATGGGTCTCGCCACAAGGACACAGATCAGTGTCTGTAAGTCGCCATTTCCTTCTGCAGGCACAGCAGTGTCCCTGTTCCGTGCGAAAACGGTTCAGCAGAGACCACTGTTGCCGAGGGAGGTCGAAACCTGGTTGCCGGATTGTGGGGTCACACACTAGGTGAGAATTGACCACCTGAGCCGACTTCCAGTTATGCCTCCGTCGACTTTTGATGTCAACTGGTTGCAAATCTAGCCACAGCGGCTTCCTGGATGTCAGTCGTAGCAATGGTGGGCTAAGTATGGATTGGCCAACTGTCATGTTTGAAGATTTTCTCTACCAGCTTGTCAGTGGCAGCCTTCCTTCGTAGGGCTGGCGGTTCAATGTTGGAAAGCACTGGAAGCCATGGGAGAGGTGTAGAACGGAGGGTACCAGAGATGAGACGCATGGTAGAGTTCAACTGCACATCGACCCAACTTGTGTAACGGACGTCGACCAAACAAGAAGTGATTAACTTTAGGTGATGATCCGGTACCGGATACGGATTACGGATTCCAAGTGGGGATTTTAGAAGATTAGCATTTTTCATATAGTCACCGGCCGATCATTACAATACTTGGCGAAATGACTCACACGGACAAGAGAATGAATCCAATACATTATGGGAACGATCAGATACATATCCATATCCGTATCCGGACTTATCCGGAAATCCGGATTTGAAATCCGGACTAGATTTTGGCTTGGCGGAGTTTGCGCTCTCTGGGTGTTCTTGTTGCCGCCGAAGTCGCGTTGTCGCCGTCTACAGCAGTAAACTTATACGTCTAGGGGGGCGGAGTAAACACCACATCGGCCGACAGGGTTAATCGCCCATGTCGGCCCCGAGGCGGGGTCCTGACCCTAACCGACCCACGAGGTGGGCAATTTTATGAAAACTGGCACTAATCCGTACTCCTGACCCTAACCGACCCACGAGGCGGGCAATTTAAAAAACTGACCGACAGGGCCGATGTAGTGTTTACCCACGCTGTACGTGGAGCCGCGCCAGACGTAGGCCTATAGTCAACAGGAAACGATTTACGACAATCTGGCTCACGCTTCTTTAGCATATTATAAAAGTTGTTATCCTCAAGCTGAAGCTATACGAAAGAGCGGAATATGAATCATATACATCTGCGCAAGTGTGCTTTATTTGTTGATGGACTGGAGGACCTAGACATAGACAAGCGCATGGATCTACTGTCACACAATTTCTTCATATCTATTATAACCATCGACATCTTGTTTACATAATCTATTTCCGCCACCTCGCGATCCTGAGCTACTATCTCGCCTTAGGGCTCCCTCCAAATATCCTAGAATTTCTAATAGAACTAAAAAATACCAGTCATTCATCTCCTACGCCGTAACTCACTACCAGTAGTCTAACTAGTCAGTTTCTCTGTAAAGACTGTACATAATAATTTTGATGTATTGTTGAGTGTGACATGTTAATTTTATCGTAGATATATCAATTGTTGTCTCCATCTCAGTGTTTTTGTCTACTGTATACTACTTAGCCATTTTGGCTACTACTCTAATAAACGCTAGCTTACTTACTTGAAGTTAATCAAAGGCTGTTTATCGAGCGTGAGCATACTGGCGTGTGATATTGATATAGCAAATCTGTCTGTCTGTCTGTCCGTCCGTCCGTAACGTTCTGGTATCAGATGAAAACGGCTTAACATATCGTCATAGTTTTTTTTTCACCATACGGTAGCCCAATCATTCTAGCTTTACCAGCATCAAACATTTTCACAAAATTCCGACGGAGTCACCCCTACGGAAACACTAAATACAGGTGGGATATAAAAATTTCGCGATTTTCTACCAATAAGTCGCTATATCTCGCAAACGATACAAAATATCGCCATCGTTACTATAGAAGGCGAATAGGAAACCGCACCCAAGCTTTCGAATGGCACCAATTTCACGGGGTTATCATAAATGCCCTCGGCATATTGTGTGCGCAGCTGACGCGCGATCTGTTTGCGATAGCTAAGTTCTTGTTGATTAACAGCCAGAAATCGAGGAAGCATTTGCCTCCTACTCAGTGTAGATCACTCCATTTTATATACTAATGTCCGTGAAAGACACATTAAAAAGTAAGTGAATTTATGTATCGCCTTTATTGTAGTACCTTACAGTCAAGACCCTCAGGCATCGATCACACAGTTTTACATGCAATTACACCAACGCCTGGCTTTATCTCGAAAGCGTTCACCAGATGGCGCCTCCCCCAGACTGAGGTTGCGAACATCTAATTGCAGCCTACTACTCATTTTTATCTACCCCGAAAGGAAGAAAGGCTGAGTTGGCCCAGTTGGCTGACCTATAGTGGACGTTTTGACCACATTGGTCACCCGTCAGCTGTAGATCGAACGCAGGACATAAGTTCGCCGGTCAAAGACCAACGTTCTACCACTGTGTCACCGAACCAACATTAGGCCTACTTACTTGTCTACACCGAGTGGATTTCCGTCGTCCCTTTCGTGTTCTTTCTCCGAATATTTCGACACGCACTTTGGATATCGGTCGCTCAGAGCTATTTTCTTCGCCACGACCCTGAACAATATGCATATGCATGGCGCGATTATTACTGAACTGTGGCCCGGTAATAACAGCAAGAAGATCGCCTGATATCAGTGATGTACTCCCAGGGCCTGGCCTCGGGGACTCTCCATGCTAAATTTTATGGCTTTGGCCCTAGTCTTTGCCTCAAAGGTCCAGGCCTTGGCCTTGAGAGCCTCACTGACACTTTTTGACATCACCCTCAAACTTAATAATAAGTAAAATGAAAGGAATCAAAATTTAATTCATTACCTATCCTGTTAGGCTGTCAGACGCACTGCGTATTAAGATACCTTTTGGACGCCAAAGGCAATAACAGTGCTATATCGAATAATACGAGGTTGGTACACTGGCCGTTGATGGGTGGGCTGTTACATTTGGTACAGCGAGGAGGGGCTTGGGCGGGCTGGGGCTGTATTGCTATAGGATGGTCCGTTGCTCTGCGGTTTTAATGTGGTGATTAAAGGGTTAATTTCTGCTCTGGCCGTATTATTAAAGGCCTTGGCCTTGGCCTCGAAGGTCCGGGCCTTGGCCTTGAGGGTTGAGGCATCGGTCTTGTCCTTGGCGTTAAGGTTTTGGCCTTGACTACATCACTGGCTGTTATCGTTATAACTGTTGCATCCAAACGTAATGAAGGTTGGCGGTTTAGCTTAGTGGTAACGCTTTGGTCTCGATCAACGTAGTTATTCTACGCTGTGCCCGGTTAGTGTTTCAAAGCATGACTTGAAAATACTCGTCTAGGGCCCCGCCCAGTCCCCTCATCGCTGTACCAAATGTAACAGCTCACCCATCAACGGCCAATGTACCAACGCCATATTATGCGACGTGGCACTATAATTGCCTCTGGGTTCTAAAGGGTGAAAAAAGTAATACTAATCTAGAGCCTACGCCCACGTTCTACTCTACGTATTTGTCTGCGTCTATTTATAGGTCAACGCACATTCAGTACTATTCGGTTATGTTTGGACGAAGGCAAATTAACTGTAATGAAACAAGCCAGTACGGCCCAACGGCCGACGCGTTAAGCCCCAGCCAGCACGCGTTTCAGGCGACAGACAAACGACAAACGAACGGACAGACAAACAGAAAGATATCGCCGTCACATAAAGATACCGCTTTTGCGGCGGGGGCTTAATAAAAGAATCCTCGTGAATACCAACTTAGCAACTTAGACCTAAGCGTCAAAATAGATTGCTGACTTTGAAAGCAAACGCTACTGACGAGTGCGATTTTATCGTCAGAATGCTTTACAAGGACATCTATTATTATGCCCCCACCCCGTAGGGGGGGGGGCATTAAACGGTCATCGGCGTCCGTCGTCCGTCTGTCCGTCTGTCTATCTGTCTGTCTGTCTGATGTCGCGTACATCGGCTCTAACTCGAAAACCAAAAGGCCTAGGAAGACGAAACTTTGCACAGGTCACATGCGACTCCCACATCGACTTCAAGGTCAAAAGGTCAAAAGTCAAGGTCACGGGCGGGGGCATATTGTGGCTGGCACCTAGCCGCACAGCTTGTTTTTACTGCTATATCACTCTATTTACGCCTCGGCTATGATCATTGTTTAGCTATTTGTATGGTTGCGGTTTGCCAACCTTTATTAAATAAGCATCTGATCTGATCTGACCTTCGCGATCTGTTTGCACAAGACACTCAGGTCCATAGACTACGAGGTGGCATGACTAGATTCGTAAAACCTCGCCGTTCACGTGCGTTATAGAGACGGGTTTGCCATAGCAAATAGCAAACGCTTACTTCGTAATGCTATCTAATAATAACAAGTGTATCGGAGACGATACGAAAGCCGCCGCTCGTCAAAGCCTAAACTGCATTAAAAAAATAAAATATGGCGAAAAACGATTTTCAATATGGCTGATGCAATTCTTACACCCTGCGATGTAGCACGATCATGACCCTGATTTCATCAGGTGACTGCACCGTGCAATGTGGCATGCGGCTCTGGAATCATGACAGTGACTTCACCAGGTGGCAGCATCCTGCAATGTGATACGTGGCTCTGGGATTTCATGCCATTGAATTCGCCCAAACGTCCGCCATATTGGAATTCTACATCTGGTTTCGATTTCGACCACATCACCGCAGTAGACATGTCATTCTGCACCAGTCTCCGAAATTTTATCCAAATAGGACCACCCTCGACAGAAAAAAATGATGTCATGTCGATTTTCAAGATGGCGAATCTCAGCCATCTTGGATTTTAGGGATCCAATAATGGGTTCTTTGAAAAGCCCAATTACATAACTTCCTATAGTTCGTCAATAGACACCATAGCTCTAAATTGCTTAGTTTTTTTTGATAAAATCGCGTTTTTGCATCTTGGCGACAGACAGACAGACAAACAAACAGACGAACAGATGGACAGCACCGATGCACTAAGCCACTCTCGTAAGTCTCGTTGTCGCGAGCGGCGGCTTAACGTATCAGGGCCGTATTTAGCAGGTGGGAGGCCTGCAGCCAACCGAACATTTCTTGTGAATCACTGGGTGGGAGCATATAAAACAATTAAGTATGCAAGTTTAAGAACAGCAGTAGACTATTATGCGTAAAAGGTAAAAAAGAAAAGGTGGTAAGTGTATTTATATAGCGCTCTTCTTGTAGTACCTCACACTCAAGGCGCTCAGGCATAGATCACACAGTTTTACCTGCAATTACACCAATGCCTGTCTTTACTCTTTACCTCGTAAGCGTTCACCAGATGACGCCTCCACGTATAATTGTAGCCTACTACTCAGCTATCTACCCCGAAAGGATGAAAGGCTAAGTCGGCCTGGTTGGCTGACCTACAGCGGACGGTTTACCCACACAAGTGGTTAACCATCAGCTGTAAGTCGAGCGCATGACAGAGAAAGTAAACTGGTCGAAGACCAACGTTCTACCACTGTACCACGCAACCAACGAACGAGTTTTCTCAGTGTGAGTATAGTTACAAGTTACATCATATAAATGTATAGTAATTCCATCTCTTACTATAGTTACCAGGATGGCCATCCTGGATGCCTTCACTTGAAAATAATATTCAATGGGAGGTCCTACATTATTGGGAGGCCTGGGGCCATCGCTTCTTTGGCCCCACGTTAAATCCGGCACTGTAACATATCACCGACAGTGTTACAGGTAACATTAATACAGGTATGTTACCTGTGGGAAAGGTCATCGTCTTCTCCGCCCCATCCGTAGAACTTATTGGAAAATCCGTTGATGCGTTCAAAGTGATCTGGTCTGAAACTGTTGGCGCCGCCAAAGAACCGATAGAACCAATGCGTCCTGAACAGATCAACATAATCCGAACGTCAGAAAGTTGTTGTTCCTATTAGCTTCACATAATGTGCAGAACAAAACCAACATGACGGACTTCTAGGAGTACTAGTGGCGTGGGAACGCAATTCCCAGGTAACGAGGGCCGGTATAGAGCCTTTAAATTTAAATTAAATTTTGGTTCGACTTCAAACGACGCCCAAAAATTCGGGAAAGGAGGTACTCGTGGAAATTTTGGGGGTATACAATTTAAGCCCCCGACGGTGCCTAACAGAATGCCCCCACCGTAGACTTCTTTAACCTCATAATTTTTGGGTTGGTTTGAATTTTGTGTGTTTGGCCCCTATTGCCAAACATTGTCCCGAACCACCCTTTACTCACAAAAAATGGGGCGGGTTTGAATTTTGGGAGTTTAGCCCCCTATTGCTAAAGCCTGGTCGTTGTTGTGCGCAAAAGCGACTTAACTGCTTGTCCAACTCCTAGGGGAACGACTATTGCAGTCGCTTTGTCGGTCAGTCCGTCAGTCTGTCAGTCTGTCAGCCTGTCTGTCTATTTAATTCATGCTATGTCACATAGACATATACTTTTTCCGGCATCCGTACATTATCATCATCAATCGGAGCTTGTCGGTGACGTTGCTGTTCCTGTGAGTGTCCGCCAAGCTGTTCTGTTTTGCGCTCTCCGAAGCCCTGACGCGAGGCCAAGATTAAATTGGCGCAGATCTTCCTCCACCGTTCTTAGCCAGGTGTGTCTTGGACGACCTGGACGCCGCCTCCAGTTCCTTGGGGCAGGCGTACATTACCCCTGGACATATTCCCTCGGAAATATTCCCCCGGAAATATTCCCCGGACAATTCCTCCTTTTTTATAGTGCATATTCCCCCCTTCCACCACCACCACCATCCGCCAATCTACAATATAAAGCGATCTACCGTTAACGTGTACAAAATTAATAGAGGTAGACCGGTTAATGTCAGGAGTACTCCTTAGTGCCAGTTTTAAAATGTGCCCCGCCTCGTGAGTCAGAAGCCGCGCTAACGGACAATTGGACTCACGGTGCAGTCGGCAGACACACCACTGCCCCAATCAGCCACACTAAACCTTTATCCGGTAGTCTAGGTAAGCTACTACTCATTTCCTGTCCAGCAGCGGGTAGGAGGCTGAGTTGGTCTGAGCTCACAGTAGGTTAGCAACTAGCTCAAGGTTGCTTGCAGTGGACTGGGTGAGTCAAACCCGCAACCTCTCAGGTACGAGTCTGATACTGTATCACTAGACCAACTGCACCAATTAAGCAAAGTAAATGTGAATTTGTAGCGCCTCTAATGCGCTACCGCTTCCCGTACGTTGGCGCTGATCTCCGCAAGCTAGCCTTCAGCCAGGCACCAGCACCACACTGCAAGACCACGGATACGGGCTAGTGTATCACGCGATGTGCCTTTTACTCCTCAGCTTTCGCTGAGTACTCATTCCAGCCTACCCACAGAAGGCGGGCTCATGCTGAGTAGACTTGGGTGCCTGGTTCTGCGCCAAGGTGGTTTCCTATCCAAAGACGATCATCCACCCAGGCACTAACCGGGCCTAGCGTAGAGTAACTACGTTGATCAAGACCAATGTATACCGCTAATCCAAACCGGCAACCAACCACTACTGCCAACAATACAAATGGCCTAAAGCAACAGCGAACAGCAAAGTTTACTGGTAATCCCATCCACTGCGGTATGCTGCCATGTGCCTAGGCAGCGGTGAACACACGTAGAAGTTGTATCTGTCCTCGGGCAGCAGATCGACATCGTGAAAGATGAAACAGTCGATGCTGCCTCCTGCATCTTCGGCTGCTAGTCTCCTCGCCTCAACGAAACCGATGTTGAGCAGACTTCCGCGGTTGAATAGTTCCGGTTTTCCCTGCATCAACAGCACGCCAATGATGCGATATCATCAGTAATAATACTGGTAAAACAACAAACACAGCTGTCGCTTACAGATCGCGCGTAAGCTGCACACAGAGTAATAAAAGTAAGTAGGTCATCGAAGTGACCTTCAAAGATCACTCAAGGTCATCGGAAATGTCACGTTTCGATACAGCGCATATGATTTCCTATTACCGTTCCTTAGTAACTATGGCCCTATCTTGTATCGTTTCCCACATATAGCCAGATGTTGGTCGAAAATCGTGAAATTTATATACAGTACCTGTGTTCAACGTCCCAAATGGAAACATTGTCTGTTTATACAGTGCGTCTCAAAAAAACCGGACCGCTAAGATTAATATGAGGTAACTTCACCAATTCACAACGTTTACTAGTTATTTTTTTGTACGGACCTTATTCAATTCTCAATTGACTACGTTAAAAAGTTTTTAAATTAGCTTAGAATCAGCTGCGCAGTTTCTATAACAACAGTAGCAACTTGACGGTCTATGACTCAACAAGAACTTAGCTATCGCAAACAGATCGCGCGTCAGCTGCGCACACAATATGTCGAGGGCATCTATGATAACTCCGTGACCTTGAAATCTAGGTTAACAGTCACTCAAGGTCACTGGAAATGGAACCATTGAGTAGATCATACACGACTTACTATTAGTCGAGTTAATGGACGTTGAATAATATCGTGACCTTGAAATGTGGGTAAGAAGTCACTCAAGATCATTGAATTAGTGTCATTCGAAAGCTTAGGTGCGGTTTCCCATTCGACTTCTATAGTAATTATGGCCGTATCTGTAGCTGTTTGTGAGATATTCAGTGTCAAAGAATGGCGTGACCTTCAAAACCAGGTTAGAGGTCGTTCAAGGTCATTAAAAATGGCGCCGTTCGATAGACCATATGCGACTTTCTATTGGTCGGTCATTGTAAATATAGCTCTATCTTGTACCATTTTCGCGTTTTTTGACGTTTGACGTTGAATAATATCGTGACCTTGAAATCGGGGTTAGAGATCACTCAATGTCATTGAATCTGGTGCCATTCGAAAGCTTGGGTGTGGTTTCCTATTCGCCTTCCATAGTAACTATGGCGCTATCTTGTATCGTCTGTGAGATATAGCGACTTATTGGTCAAAAATCCCGAAATTTATATACCCCGCCTGTATTTAGTGCCCCCGTAGGGGGTGACTCCGTCGGAATTTCGTGAAGATTGCTTGATGCTGGTAAAACTAGAATGACTGGGCTACCGTACGGTGGAAAAACTGTGACGATATGTTAAGCCGTTTTCATCTGATACTGTAACGTAACGGACGAACAGACCGACAGACGGACAGATTTGCTATATCTGTAGCGGTTTAGCCCGCTATTTTTCTTTTCTTCTCGTCTGATCATCAGGTGCCTCTGCTGCTCGAAGACATTGTTTTTTTAGTTTAAACTGTGCTGATCTGGATTTATTATGTTTTGTTATTTGT
>Ga0209149_1002842_pt1 | contig 10012 bp, 8 predicted proteins | sample WorMetTyACAVOLI2_FD_187423 | JGI IMG/M metagenome (GOLD analysis project Ga0209149, IMG submission 187423) | Marine gutless worms symbiont microbial communities from Max Planck institute for Marine Microbiology, Germany - Olavius algarvensis... ... | reverse complement strand
CAGGGGGATTCCTCCCCCCCCCTGAAACAACGACCTTGGATGACATTTCCTGTCCTGTTATGGTAAAGTTATAAATTATTATTATTATTATTAACGACAGTATTTATCCTGCTGTAAGCAAAGCTTCAAGGACAGGTAACAAGGTCAGTTGTTAGCCGAATGATTGTCCAAACAGATGAGTCTTCAAGCGCCGCTTGAAAATGGCCAGTGACGGTGCAGAAACGATGTCGGCAGGCAGGTCGTTACAGCTGTGAAAGCGTTACTCAGTTTCTCTCGCCCAATTCCGAATGATCTATTCCACAGAGGCCGTGGCAGAGTCTCAGTCACTGCAGCCTGCAAAGCCATCTGGCCTGGTGTGGAGCATCACAGCTAATTGGAGGTCAAATTCCTACTTGCGCTGCAATACCCAGGGCCCTGGCCCGTTGGCAGCGGCCAGTGATCTGAGTGATGGAGCGGCAGAGGAGTCTCAACACAATCACACGAACTGGAGTGGAGAAGGAACAGTTTTCTTAGCCCACTGCTGCTTCTCAGGCAATTGTCGGGCTATCCCAATTTGACATCTACATCATTCTATGCTGTCTTCCAGTCTCCAGTGCATCCGCTGAAAGGACAATGAGCAAGTTTAAAATTGTGAAAAAAAAACATATTGCGAACCAGCTTGTCAGATAACACTCTGTCAGCCTTGTTAATACTGGCGCCCGAGCACGACATACTGCAGCAGCTGAACAATTCCGATATCATCAACAAATGGCAGCGGCAAGCCCATCGCTGAAGGCTCATCATTCTGTTATTTTTACTGGGTTACGCGTACTATAGGCCTACCCCTAACAGTAACAACTCCTAGTCCTCACCATTACAAGGACGTGATCCAGCCGTACTAGAACTGAAGCTGCGTGACAAACGGTTTTTTATCGCGCGGTAGCATACTGACGCGCGATATTGATATAGCATTTCTGTCTGTCTGTCTGTCTGTCCGTCTGTCTGTCTGTAACGTCCCGGTATCAGATGAAAACGGCTCAACATATCATCACAGTTTTTTTCACCATACGGTAGCACAATCATTCTAGTTTTACCAGCATCAAACATTTTCCAAAATTCCGACGGGGTCACCCCCTGCAGGAACGCTAAATACAGGTGTGGTATAAAAATTCGCGATTTTCTACCAATAAGTCGTTATATCTCGCAAACGTTACAAGATATCGCCATAGTTACTATAGAAGGCGAATAGAAAACCGCACCCAAGCTTTCAAATGGCACCAATTTCAATGACCTTGAGTGACCTCTAAGCCAGATTTCAAGGTCACGATATTATTTTTATTACATCAAATAACTCGAAAATAGTACAAGACAGAGCTATATTTACAATGGCCGACCAATAGAAAGTCGCATATGGCGCCATTTTCAATGACCTTGAACGACCCCTAACCTGCTTTTCAATGTCACGACATTCTTTGACGTTGAATATCTCACAAACGGCTACAGACACGGCCACAGTTACTATAGAAGGCGAATAGGAAACTGCATCAACGCTTTCGAATGGCACCAGCTTCAATGATATTGAGTGACCTCTAACCCCGATTTCAAGGTCACGATATTATTCAATGTCAAATAACTCAAAAATGGCACAAGATAGAGCTATATTTACAATGGCCGACCAACAGAAAGTCGCATTATGGTCTATCGAAGGCGAATACGAAACCTCACCCAAGCTATAGAATGACACTAATTTCAATGACCTTGAATGGCCTTTAACCAACGTTTCAAGGTCACGATAATATTCTACGTCCAATAACTCGTCTAATAGTAAGTCGTATATGATCTACTCAATGGTTCCGTTTCCAGTGACCTTGAGTGACCGTTAACCTAGATTTCAAGGTCAAAGGGTTATCATAGATGCCCTCCGCATATTGTGTGCACAGCTTATGCGCGATCTGTTTGCGATAGCTAAGTTCTTGTTACTTTATACACTGGTCTTTACCTCGATCCAAATGGAGAAAATTGTTGTTGTTGTGCATGCAAAGCCCTAGTGCTGCACTGCGCAGGCCTGGTAGCCTACATTGATGATGGATTGATGACTTGAACCTACCAGACACTGAGGCACTAGATCTAAAGGCCAATATCACGTGACCTCTGTAATAATGCCTTGGCACCACGACGTCACCTTCACGTCGTATAGGTCACCTGTCGGGTGTTTATTGCTAGGGCAAAGTACGTCGTAAAAGACAGCACTGTATCGGTGGTGTATAGGCCTATGTATGAGTATGAGTATCTATGTATACATTGTATGTGGCAGCCTATAAGTCGCCACAGACACTCCTACAAGCACCCACTTTGAAACGACATCAGTCCAACAAGTGTATTGGAGACAATATGAAAAGGTGCCCAATTAACTGCATTAGGTAAACGACAAAATACGTTCTGTGGAATGCAGTTATCTGTCTGTTTCCGAAATTAGAAAACAAAACTGCTTCCCCACACAAAGTCACAAACGCTCACTAAAATAAGACAATCAGCTGCTGAGTTATAGCCAAATACGATTTTCAATATGGTGGCGGTCCACCATTTTGAATTCTACAAATTTTCATATTTAGTCACGTGACTGTCATCGAGTTCCAAATCTGCTGTTGTGTACAAAATTTCATCAAAATCAGATGATTTTTATTGACATATGGCAATTTACTAATTTTAAAGATGGCAGACATCCCCCATCTTTGATTTTTTTAAAATTTGCATTTGTGTTATGTGACTATCGCCATGCTATTCTGCTTATCCACGCAAAATATCGCTGAAATCAGAAAATTGGCTGCCTGAAGCGATTTTCAATAGGGCGGCCGTCCGCCATCTTGAATTTTTCAAATTTTCACATTTGGTCATGTAACTGTCATCAGGTACCAAATGTGGTATCGTGTACCAAATTTTATCAAAATCAAATGATATTTCATTGAGATATGATGATATAACAGTTTTAAAGATAACGCCCATCCGTCATCTTAAATTTGTCAAATCTGGACTTTATGTAATGTGACCTGTGTCACGGTGCAATTCTGCTTCCCCGTACAAACTTTCACTCATATCAGACTATCAGCTGTTGAGTTATGGCCAAAAAACGATTTTAATATGACAGCTGTCTGCCATGTTGAATTTTAGGGGTCCAAGAATTGGTTCTTTGAGAAGCCCATCATGCCCATGTATGACTTCCTAACGGTCGTCAATAGAAACTAAGTTTCTTAGTTTTTGAGGAAATTGCATTTATGTGTACGTATTTCGCCAACAGACAAACGGGCAAACAGATGGACTACATCAACGCACTTGCTGTCGTGAGTGGCACCTTCATAATGCCACAGAGGGAGTTAACTTCGACAGCTAGTGTTTCTTGGTTAACAGTGGTGTGTTTATTTTTTTGAGAATTAAATTTTATTATTGTTAGACCCAGTTCGGAGTTTTAAATTAGTGTCATTAATCCGCAGCTCGCGACAGCGAGAGCGGCTTAGTGCATCAGTGCTGTCCATCTGTTCGTCTGTCTGTCTGTCTGCTTGTTTGTTTGTCTGTCTGTCACCAAAATACAAAAACGCGATTTTCTCAAAAACTAAGCAATTTAGAGCTATGGTGTCTATTGACGACCTATAGGAAGTCGTACAAGCGCTTTTCAAAGAACTCATTATTGGACCCCTAAAATCCAAGATGGCTGAGATCCGCCATCTTGAAAATCGACATGACGTCATTTTGTCTGCTGAGTGTGGTCCGATTTGGATAAAATTTCGCAGACTACTGCAGAATGACATGTTGACTGCAGTGATATGGTCAAAATCGAAACCAGATGTAGAATTCCAATATGGCGGACGTTTAGGCGAATTACATGGCATGTCATCCCAGAGCCACCTGCCACATTGCAGGGTGCTGCCACCTGGCGAATTCGATGTCATGATCCCAGAGCTACGTGTCACATTGCAGGGTGCTGCCACTGAGCGATTTCAACAGCATGTCATCCCAGAGCCACGTATCACATTGCAGGGTGCTGCCACTTGGTGAATTCACTGTCATGATTCCACAGCCACATGCCACATTGCAGGGTGCAGTCACCTGGCGAAATCAGTGTCATGATCGTGCCACATTGCAGGGTGTAATAATTCCATCCGCCATATTGAAAATCATTTTTCGCCAAATTTTATTTATTTTTGTTTTTTTAAAATGCAGTTTGGGATTTAACGAGCGGCGGCTTTCGTATCGTCTCCGATACACTTGTTACAGTATACTGTGGAGTGCCAGTCTCAGCCGTAACATTATGGTGAAACTACAGCCGCATCAGACAAACTTTCTACACCTCTCGCTCGACCAGCTGCGTTTTACGATGCACATTCAGCGATGTTCGAAGTGTTGCCAGGTAAAGCCCGGCATCACCTTCTGTGTCACTGTATGCAAAATAGCACCAGGAAAACGAAAAGGTTCTAGCTGAAATATGAAACCAGCAGGTTTCTGAAATGTAGTCAAAAGTAAATAGGATGACTAGGAAATCTGATCAAGCTGCTAAAGTGAAAGAATCTGTTTCTACCACTATATCTACACGACAGCTGTCACTGTCAGCACGTCAAATCTCACTGGCTGGCAAATCAGATGGCATACGAGTGCTGTGCCACAAGAATATAATATGTGGAAATCTGGAAACAAACGAAACAGTGCTGCCAACGTAAATAGCTCAGCACACGTGATGACTAAAAATGACAGTGCTGAAGTGATGACAACATCGCTTTGGATTTCTGTTCGCCTTGCAATGAGTCTCGGCTGATATATGTTCAATCAGATGTGACATGTGCACGGGCGGATCCATGAATTAAGCAAAGTGGGGGCCAGATGGCGAGTGTGAAGCATGAGCCTATAATAAGAGTGTGGCAGCTGAACCCCAAGCGGGGTCAAGGGGTGTAGCCCCTGGTCGGTCAGGGGGTCAGAGGGCAAAGCCCCCTGAAACTGAAAGTCTTTTAGATTTTCTATGCCCAGAGGAAAGCGAAAGTTTGGTGCATTTTTAAAGATTTCTCCGTAGTTTTCAAAGTGATCCAATGGAGTTTCTGACCCCTTACCCACTAGGTGGTGCAGTGGTCCAGCTGGTAGAGTATCGGACTCGTAACCAAGAGGTTGCGGGTTCGACTCACACCCGGTCTACTGCAAGCAACCTTGAGAAAGTTGCTAACCTACTGTGTGCTCAGGCCAACTCAGCCTCCTACCCTTAGCGGGACGGGAAATGAGTAGTAGCTACGGCTACGGGGTGAAGGCCTAGTGTGGCTGATTGGGGCGATGGTGTGTCTGCTAGCTGCACGGTGGGTCCAATTGTCCATTAGCACAGGCAATGGATAACCACATAATGTGCTGTGGCACCATTGGCTCATTCCAATCAGCCGCCACTTCCGAGATTGTAAAGTGCTGCTGGTCACGAGTCTGACTCATGTAAATGGCGCTATAGCAAGTGTCCAGACCTTTACCTTTACCTTTTAGGTACCCTGACTCAGGGGGCGAGGATTCGGTTGACCACCTAAAACAATGTCAGCGTGGCCAACGGTAACTCCCACGACAAAAATCAAGTCGATCCAATTAACTGTTTTGGGAACGCACGCCACAGACAGACTAACGGACGGTGAAACAAGTTTGACACTCGACATAACTGTGCACCAAAACCCAGTGGTGTCACAATGTTTACTACCCTGTCACACCAGAGACAGTACACGTATATCTACCTCGTAAAAATGATCGTGTAGTCAAGCGAATTCTATCCACAAAGACATTCCACTGGACAAATGGAATTCTAAATACCGCATTCCAGCGAATTCAGTAGTGACATTCTCCGATGATTTCGGTGAGAAAAGATGTCCACAAAGGCATTGTAGTCCAGCGGAATGCCTTTGAGGATACAGAGCAACAGAAGTGCATTGAGACGTTCTTAAAAAACAGTTGCGGCCAGAAACTACGTGTGTTGTTTATCCAAAATGCAGATTGATCTGCAAGAAATGAGAAACTGGTGATGAATTCGGAAAATATGTGTTAAAACAGGATTCATAAGCACACTGGCTTGACATGTAAAAGGCTGTAAATTGTCAATTTGTAAAAGTTTACCACCCCTGCACTCAGTTTCCCCATAATGTTTGCTTATCTCACCGGCGAATCGTGACTATTTCAGCGCATTGTGAAGTTTTTGATTATTGCACCTTATAAGTACTCTTACTTATTAAGGTTATATTTCTTGTGGATAATATCTGTGGCAGTTCTGCAAATAACATCTAAAAAGTAAAATTTTTATTAGAAGATCTAGAATGCTATAAAGATACGGTACTCAAATGAAAGCCTATTATTGCTGAACTGAAAAGTGACAATGTACAGTACAGAAATAAAATACACGTAGTAGGCCTATTACTTTATATCTTGCTTATCTTACTGCCACACACAAAGTATACACAGATGTAATTAAAATCCAACCTTTCACATAATTCACTGATTCCCATACATGCATTCAAAATACTTTTCTAAAGCCTATATGTTACTCGAACAGATGTTCAGTTTTTTGTGCATTTTTCATTGCTATAACTCGAAGCTTCACAGCCACAGTTTATCAACAGTAGGCAAAAAAAACTGATGCAATGTGACATCACATCATTAAGCAGAAGTAACCTCTAACCTCTTGATGCAGCTCTAGACTCTGTTCTACCAGAGATTCTCCTAGCAGGTGCTTCACTTCTGGCAGTTCATGAACCGAAGTACAGGATTCAATCAGTTTCCACAGCGACGGAGGAGGATGATAAGATGTTTCTGAATCATCGTCGTCAGCCATCAGCACAGCTGACGATGCAAACCTTTCCGTTTACGATCGTAATGGCAGCATTTCTAAACAAAACGGATAACAACTGCTGAAAAAATTGCAAAATATCTGTTATATTGCAGAAAATTACTGCAATCACAATCAAACGTTTACCAAAATGTACAAACAGAATGTACTTTACAGTGTACTAGAATTTTGCTGAGATTTTCCGATTATTAGGAAAAGACAAGATAAGATTGCATGGCAGACTTGAACTTTATTCATTCGTGGTGTATCTACCAATGCATGAATGACCTGCAGAGCACTTTCTAGACTAAAATGCAGTAATTCTACTACAAGCTCAACAAACTGATGCTAAATTACTAATACTCTGCAATGCATGATCAGCTAGGAGGAAAACCTTATTAACTGTTAAAAGACTGTTGGACTTTTGTGCCATAGTATGACATGACATGAAAAAAGACATTGAGGCTTTGGAAAAGGTACAAAAAAGAGCTACCAAGATTCTGCCACAACTAAAACACATGAATTACTCTGACAGACTTAAAGCATGTAAACTACCTACATTACACATGTGGTATCTGCTGAAACAGTAAATTGTTTTAAAACAAGATTAGATAGATTTTGGCTATAATTTTCGTTCTGAAATTCACGGAACCGGAAGCCGAAGTGAAATTACAGTAAAATCTTCATTACAGTAGGCATAGTTGTTGTGTCATTGAGTCGGGCAAAGAGGCTGTCGCCTGCGCCTGTTTTCTTTCTACGTCTACGTCATGACGTGAACAAGCATCCACCCTTTCCCGGACTGATCCTTCCACACAGAAACTGGGACTTACATCATATCATCACATTTTCTCTGACCTAGCCGAGAGACTGAAGGGCATGCCAAGTCAACCTGTGTTAATCTGACAATGAAGCAGCCTTAAAACAAGCCATTTCTAGCACATTCCAACTTCCCAGTTCATCTACTCTTTGCTATTTGTGGCAGAATGTTGACAGACAATTGCAGCACAAGATTGGTGTGTGATTGTGACAAAGATCTTTGTGCCATTTCCGCAGCCATTTACAGTGTGAAAGATGCCAAACGCAGAGCTAGTTTTGAGTACCGCATCCAGAAGATGAAGGATCTGTACATTAAAACAGCAGCAGACTTTTATCAGCACTTTACGAACACCATTCTGCCTCTCTTAATTTGTAATTTCGACACAGCTTTAGGACTGTGGACTCAGGTAAAAGCCTAAATGCAGTACTTCAAGCTGTAAACTGGAAGTTACAGTTCCTCACTGAACTTGTTCTTTGTCTGGATAAATTTGTGCTGACACTGTACAAAGAGATGAGGGGCAGCTTAGTGAACACAGTGACTTTATATTCCATCAGCTCTTGAACGCGATGGACGTGTGGAACACATAGGACAAGGTACGCACTGACAGGTAGTTCGAAACATTTTCATCTTCCGATGAGCTATAACTAAAGAAAGAAATTTTCTGAAATATAAACGTCATGGGTTGCTATAGTAACCGGCCATCACCGGTAAGAACGACAACGTAAGATGCATGCCACTTACTTAAGCTGCAGCGAATGAAAAACAACTTCATACTAATTACACTGTTAGGATATTAGAAGAAAATTTAGACTGCAACTCTAAAAAACTTAATCGAACAACTCAAAATCAACTATGTCAACACACAACAAAGAATATATACTTCTCTAGAATAATAATCGAGACTAGAGGTGGGTAGATATCGATACCATATCGGCATCGGCATGGCCGATATCGATACGATATCGATATGGCCGATATCACCGAATTCACCGAAGCCACCTACGAGTACGAGGGTCGGACTAATTACCGCAGGACAGCACAGGACACTACAGGACAGCACAGGACACCGCAGGACACTACAGGGCAACCGCAGGACAGCACAGGACACTCTGCGGATGTAGACACTGTTTCGTGGCTAACCAGTTATGGTTAGCCAGTTATGGCTAACCAGTTATGACACGCATACGAGAAGAAGATTGTACCGGTACTGTAAAGAAAAAAATAGATCAGTGTCAACTCTGCAGTGATATCTAGGGCAATTAGGCTTGACCTTCACCTTCTCATCTGAATATATGCCGATCGCACCATTATTCAAGTTTCTTCTGTGTAGAGCTGACAGTCGCGGTCGGTTACTCAATACTCAGGTGTTAGTGTTTGATGTCGTCAACGCAATAACCATTCAAGGACTTGAGACTAGGCGTATTGACTCTTTTGCTTTATTAGTTTTGTTTTGTCTACACTTGCACTTCTGTTATTTTCATCCGGTTTTCCTGTGCTGTCTTGTGGTTGTCATGCAGTGTCCTGTGCTGTCCTGCGGTATTAGTCATGTAGTGTCCTGCGGTATTTAGACCGACTGACCTACGACGTTGTCGCTAATGGCATAAGTGAGCACCGCTCAAATAGAGATGTAATGTAACGAATAACGATGTAACACTGGCGAATGAGATACTCAATTTTAGTCAGTTTGTCTTTAAATTAGCATTAATAAACGCGGAAAAAGTATAACAAAATGTCGATAAATCACCGGTATTTTTACTTGTTACCGACACGATATCGATATATTGAAAAACCGATATCTAAAACGCCGATACGATAAGATACCGATATTATCGACACTGGCCATATATCAACGATATTTTCGATATATTGACCCACCTCTATTTGTTTTTGTAAACAAAAATGGCGAATCGAACGGTGAAGGATGCGAGAACGGTAAAGGGCACGAATCCGCAATATTTAGTGGAAAAAATCATCAGAACACGTATATACGAATCGAAATACTGGAAAGAAGAATGTTTTGCACTGTCTGGTATGTGCCAGACCATGCCAACTATAGTGTTGTTGTCTGTGTTGCCCAGCGTTGTGCTATACGATAGGGCAAGCCCAAAAACCGGCCCGGCCCGGCCGGGGCACGTAAAAATTGCCCTAGATATCATTGCAGTTGACATTGATCTATTTTTTCTTTACAGTACCGGTACAATGATCATATATGAGAGATATACTAGATGTACTATAGTCTTCAAGATATATGGAAATATATGGAAACAAGATATATGGAGATATATGGAAAAAGATTAAAAGAAACTTCATCCATATGGATTCTAGAACCTTCATCATGCTTTACAAAGCACTGGTCCGTCCTCATGTTGAGTATGCTAATTCAATTTGGT
>Ga0209149_1002841_pt1 | contig 10013 bp, 7 predicted proteins | sample WorMetTyACAVOLI2_FD_187423 | JGI IMG/M metagenome (GOLD analysis project Ga0209149, IMG submission 187423) | Marine gutless worms symbiont microbial communities from Max Planck institute for Marine Microbiology, Germany - Olavius algarvensis... ... | reverse complement strand
TGACCTATCATTAATCTCTCGGTATCTCTACGCACAGCGCACGTCTGTTTGATAAACCTTGCATTGCACGAGCAGCCGGAGGTGTCGTCATAATGCATTGACAGACAGTTCGAAGATAAAGGCCTAATGTAATACACCATAAGCACGTTACAAACACGTCGGAATATGTAATATTTAGGTCTCAATGTATTATATACATCTTTATTCGCTCAAAAAGAGCAGCATAGAAGAAAACAAACAATAAAAAAGCAACAACAAACAACAAAGCAGACAGGCATTAACGCAGCTTTGACCATGCTATCATATCACATGACATGCTAGGCCTACTTACGGGCCATCACCGAAGAAAATGTTCTCAAAGAAATTTTTCAGGCCATAGACATTGTGGATCTGACTCCCATATTGTGAGAAAATATTCTTCACGCCAATTTCTGCTTTCTTCGAAAATAAATTACAGATGTGGTTGTCACTTGACTGGAATTTCTGAATGAATTTGACTGTACGAATGTCTGTTTGGTAAGTGACTGGCAAAAATATGAAAATTTCTGACAATCAGTAACTACAGTAACGGAACCAGTACGAAATAGCTTCATAAAGGAGCGAGTGATCGTAAAGTCAAATGATTTCCAGCATGTCCTCTGTTAGTCCGCGATAGGAAATGATTTCCTATCGCGGACTAACAGAGGACATGCTTCAACGCGATACAATATATATAGCGCAGGTAAACACTTTATTCTTAACAGATTAAGTACTACCTCCTCAGAGGCATAACGTCCAACTTTGCAAAAAATAGCATTAAACGCCTTAAAGTACTGGCATTTGTTGTGATTATACGAGCATCTGAATGCTCTGCCACTTAACACATACACGCCAAGATATCGACACTGAGAAACCCACTGTAGCAATCCGCCCTCGGCTAAACTCAGGCGCGCACATTCTGTATTATAACGTGCACCAATGCGAATGCATACAGATTTTTTGGTATTTATCTGCATGTCAAGACACGTCAATTCCTTTTCGCATGCATCTAATAAAGTTTGTGACGCACAGACTGACGGTGCAATTAGCAGGATATCATCTGCATAGAGAAATATGCTGACACAAACAGAAAAAAATAATATTATGTGCGCAGCTTACGCGCGATCTGTTTGCGATAGCTACATGTAAGTTATTGTTTTTCATTCATAGGATAAGACTCTTACACAATATCCTTCAACAGCCGACATAGACACCTTCAGTTGTCCGGTCGTTCATGACGCTTTTTTGCTTGCTATGGCAACGCTGCATGGTATGCGCAACACATTTACAACGGATGTCGGACAAATGCAGCGGCGGAGGCATCATATGACAGCGCGCGGTCGTTAGCTCTGTAGTTGACAGTGCTTTCTTCGGATAAACTTTGAACCATTGCTGACAGTATGTATCAACGGCGTGCAGGTGGGTCTGTAGCGGAGCGATGTGAGGAAGGTAAGCGTCGTCAAGCCACTGACCGGATGCGGTCTCATTCGTCGCCGATGACGTCACTGTCGGGACAGTGCGGCACCGGAAGTAACGGCAGCGGCGGTCGCCAGCGTCGTCAGCGTACTCACTTCACGAGTCAACAGTTGCAGGACCTGGAAGCGACGTTCCAGCGCAACCGCTACCCGGATATGACTGCACGCGAGGAGATTGCATCATGGACAAACCTCACCGAGATCAGAGTCAGGGTCTGTGTATTATACTTTGCCGATACTTTGCCGAACCGTCCCCAATATAGGCTTATAGGCAGACTTATTGGCCCGTGTAGCGTCTATTGGTATAGTCAAATTATTGTAAGGTACTCAGACATGGCACGCGTTGTCCACGAATTTTCAAGATAACCACCCTACCTGAAGATATATATTCATCTCTATTCACTGAAAATGGTAGCAATTATACAGTTATAGCAAAACAAACAGTAGGGTTAAATATAAACTTAACTATACAATTATACAGCCTATATACAACGCATGACATGAAATTCTCAAACATTTCGCTACAATATAACTCATACATTTAGCTATATCTTAAAATTATTTACAATTTGACAGACAGTATTCTGGTGGTTCTGGTATTGTTTCTGAAATTTTTCAACCCGTTTCTTCAGAAGAGTACTAGGCATTTGCCTCTTCGAAGATTATCCCCCAGAGAAAATTAGAAAACTGACGCTTGATCCTTACTAATCCACGAGGCGGGAATTTTTTGAATAGCACTAAAACCCCGTTCACACTACGCATGCAGGATGCAATGCATCGTAGTGTGAACGCAGCATAACGCGTACTCTTAACCATATCCGACTGGGTGAGGGTGATCTCTCGGGGAATATATCCGGGGTATCTGCGAGCACCTTGCGAGGGATAGTCCCAATTGGATAAGGAACAATCTACTAGATTTTGGGGGTTATGTTCTTTCAGATCGATTTTCGATTTGACGTTGTATGTACGACTTCGGAGTTCGAACAGACATATATACGAATGCATGTGACGACTTGCTTAGCACATAGAGGTCCTATCCATGCCTGTGTACGATCTTCGACAACTTTTTACCGCGCCCCTCGAAGCTGAGTACATCGTCGCGCGTACAAGTTTGAGTTGGCGAGCTACCCGACGACGCGTGGGCGTGGTCAGACAGTACTTGTGGGTGTTCGATGGTTCGTAGTGGACAAAACGGGTTGACCGTGGTCAGTGTAGTCAGCTGAAGGACCCGTCGACTGCCCTCCCCGAGTCTGTGACAAATTGCCGGAAAATGGACATCAGTACATTGCGGGTGGTCAGCCGGCAGTGTGATACTTCGGGAGGTTTCTTCGCTGTTATGGTTCGGGGAAAGCAAATAAGCGGCGAATAGTTTGTGCGGAATCTGGTGTCGTGACCGAGGAGAAAATGCGTGCACAACCGCAGCCCGTTAGGGGGCTGGGAGGGGTATAGGCCCCAAATTTTGACCAAACCCTTGAATTTTTGAGAGTTGATTTGCTTATGAACGGATAGCGACGTCGCTGTATATTCCTGCCCTGATGCACACAAACGGGTGCGAGGGAATACCCTCCCTGGAGATATTTGCCAGCCGATTATCCCTTCCCCTATTTGAATAGGTGTCCGGACAAAATGCCACAGGACAAAATGCCCCCGGGCAAAATGCCACGGGAAAAAACGCTACTAGGACAAAATGTCACTAACGAGTGAATGTAAAGGACTAAGGGCCAGCGTCGTCGGTCGGTTAGGGTTAGGGTTAGGGTCAGGATCCGACGTCGTGGGTCGGTTAGGGTCAGAAATGCGGGTTAGTGCCAGTTTTCAGTTGCGGTAGATCGTTTTATATAGATTGGCCTTAGTCTTTTACATTGACTCGTTTGTGGCATTTTGTCCTAGTAGCGCTTTTTCCCGTGGAATTTTGTCCAGGGGAATTTTGTCCGTGGCATTTTGTCCGGGACTCATTTGAATAGGGTCAGGAGTACGGGTTAGTGCCAGTTTTCAGATTTTCTCTGGGGTGGGGGTAATCTTCTAAGGAAAATATCTCCAGGAGGGTTATCTCATCGATTCACACAAACGAGGAGTGCCAGGCCCTAAACAAATTTCGTCTACTGCCCTAGCCATGAGAACAGTAAAACGAAGAATTCCTATAATGTTTTTCTGGGTAGTGTTAACGTTTGTAAAGCTCAAATCGTCACGTACGGAGTCGGTCAGTTGACTGTCCAAGGGATCACTGACCGGGTGGTCACACTCACGCGTCCAGGTGGCCGCTCTCGAGGATGACACGCCGGACAGGTCTTGTGCAGTGGGTGGAGCTGTCAATTAGTTGAGAACACGCCAAAGATTTATCGATATCTTGGCCGCCGCGGCCGCTGAAACGCCTACTTCGTATGGCAGGAGCGTATTTTGCCTCCGCACTCCGCAGCCCATGCTGCAACGATCGAGACATTGTCATCATCATCATCATCATCATCACGTTTAATACGAAAAGTAGGCAGCAGTATGTTTTAGTCTCGTCCGTCACGGCTTTCGCCCGTCCCGTGCCAAATACTGCAGAGTGGTCCAAAAAGTAAACCCCTACTGAATTATCAATAAATCGTATTAAAACGTGCCAACCAAGCTGGTCTCCTTTCGTTAAATTTGAGTGCCAAACAGACACTATAATATTATACGTTATTCTTAAATATTCTATTAATTAAATATTTTATGCATGACGTAATGAGTGTCGTCAAGCCGTGCGCGCTCACAGATATGCGCGCTTGACGGCTAAAATATTTAATTTATAGAATATTTATTATTTAATAACAACTAAAAATCAGCGAACGACTACTAATACCATAGACTCAATAGGCCTAGTCTGGACGACATGACATGTTTACTTCCCAATTTCACATCTTTGTTGCTTCTTGATTAGCATACAAAGAGCAAAAAGTTCACGAGAGTCGTTTCCGAATGCTAAATTGCAAAACTGTAGCAAAAGAGAAAAGGAAAAATAAACCTGTTTAGGCTTTCAGCCCGATACCCAGGGGGTCCCAAATTTTTTCGGATGCTCCCCTGACCCAGGTCCCCGCCAGTTTTGGTCCTAAACGTTTTTTGTCAAAGCCAATACGCCTCGACGTATTTGCTGCCCATCTATCTAATCGAAAAGTCTATAGATATGTTCTGTATAAAAGTATTGAGTCATCTTTCCATGTGGAACTCGTGTAAATTACCGTACTTTACAAGTGAATAATGAAATTCGAGGTAATCGGGTTGTAATTCGGGCAGTAGGCCTAATGTTCAAACTATTCGTCGTATGTATATTTTGTTACGGTTAATGCCAGTTCGGTGATCAGCTCGGCTGTCCGGTTTGCCAATATTCATTGGATGCTGACCCTAGTCGTTAGCAGGGCCGTAATAAACGCGCCGACTTGGAGACGAGTCGGTGAATAGAGATCGCGCACGGCGGTGGTCCGGTCCAGATGGTCGGCGGACTCTGTGGCGTGTGCGTCCATTGTTGACGACGAAGGCGGCGTCAGTTGCGACTAATCTTTCAATTAACTTGCGCTTTCGTCTGCACAGTGGCGCCCTCTCGCTCGCTCCAAGCTGTCAATTCAACCCACTATAGAATGCAGATATGCACACGACAAACCTCGTCTCCTCGTCGAATGGTGCCATTTCCTATGACCTTGAGTAACCTAGATTTCAAGGTCACGATATTATTCAACGTCAAATAACTCGACAGTGGTATAGGGATAAAGATACAGCTATACTTACAATGGCAGAGTAGTATGTAAGTCGTATATCATCTATCCATTGGCGCCATCTTCAATGACCTTGAACGATCCACAACCCACACTTCAGGCTCACGCCAATATTTGACGCTAAATATGTCCTTCAGACTACAAGATAGATACATATTTAGGCCTACAATGGATAACTAGCATGATCGTGTACATAGTTCGAGAATTCGAATTTTACGAATTTTAAGAATATTAAAAAATGACGAATTTTAACGACTTTTAAAAAGCCAACGAATTTTAGTATTTTATACTTCTTACTTTTTAACTTTTAACACATCAGCTTAATGTGTTTGCAACTTACAACTTGAACTACCTCACAATTCAGTCACCAGTTTATCCGTAATGTGAACTCTAAAGTTCGCGTGAACTCAACTTAATCAACGCTCTAACGTTGTTGTCCATTTTTCTCTTCGATCTTGCTATGAATGAAGTCGTATGTGGACCAGTTCCTATCAGCATCACATTTTGTTGTTGGTTGTGAGTTTTTGAAAAATGCCACTGTCGATGTAAACATAGCCCAAAATAGCCCAACGAATTTTTACGGTTTTTACGAATTTTAAAAATTTGTTAAAATTCACGAATTTTAACGAATTTTAAAACCGAAAGTCACGAATTCTCGAACTGTCATCTAACACACGCCTTACTCATCGGTGTAATTTTGGATGATCTTGAACGACATTGAGCGACTTAGCAATTTTTTTCGTTTATGAAGCAGGCGGTAACTTGCCTACGCCCAATAAATCAAGTTACGGTGTTAGCTTTACTGTGAGTGTGTGGCAGTACTATTAATAGCACAACTAGGTCAGCTGACTGACCAAAGCAAGCAACAAAGTAGTATGTTTTATTTCTATACCGTCCGTTGTCGCTGTTCAGTTCAGCGATAAGTTCTGTAATGTCGTAAGCTTTAGCACCGTAAGCACCGTATCTTTATAGAATTCTTGGTCTTCTAATAAAAATTTAAGGCCTAGTTTAAACCACGTAGTTTGCGGGTATTTTTCTATTGAATTTCCATAGATATTTATCAACAGAAACTCATCAGTAAGTAAGTAAGTAATCCCGTTAATTTATAAGGCGCAGTAATTTATAAGGCGCCAAAAAGTCGCCATTCGTCTATGAAAGAGGCGAACATTACGGGGAAATTGAGTATACGGGCGGTAAAGTTTTACAGTCATGGGGGTGCTTCAGGTGGTAATTGGAATTTCCCTGTAACGTTCGCCTATCTTATCTACTGACGAGTTACTTGTTCGTTCTCGTTAACAAAGTAACCTCGGGTATTGGATTGTACAGTTTGAAAGATATGTACAGTTGGGAATTTCTTTTTTTTGTTCCGATGATCCGATTTTGTCTCGGTTTTTGCTACGAATTGACCGTGGACCTCAGAATTCCAATCCGGCTGTTTTGCGATACATTACTACGCCAGCTAGCATTGTCGTTTGTTGGACGCTGGTGGTCGTGCAGTCAGTTGGCCCGCTCGCACGTCAACACTAATCCACGCTAGGATTTACGTCGCTCGCCTCGTAAATATGACGTAAAGATTACGCCGCAATCACAGACGGGATTACCGCGCGACCACCCACCGACCGGAAGTGCAACGCGCATGCCCGGGCGCATCGTTTATTACGACGTCGACGGCGGCGTTTCGACGAGTCGCCAGAACCGAGCGACATCTGGGCGCAGGCCGCGACGGGCATGCGCCACGGCACCGATATGCAAATGAGTGACGTCCGGATCGTACGACTGCTGCCCGATCGTCGCAATGTCCGTACCGACGATGCTACGACAGACCGACAGATCGTTTGTATGATGACTGACAAACGCCTTCGTCGTAAAACCGAGTCGCTAAAAGGGGTCTACGGATCCTGTTATTTCGGTCCGTCGACAGTCGGTAATTCCAACACGTGTTGATTTTGAAAGCTATCACATAGTTAACTTAAGCGTGGGTATCGGGCTGAAAGCCTAAACACTGTAAACAGGTTTATTTTTCCTTTTTAAGCGCCTCACTTTACGTTAGTAAAAGAGGCGCTTATTGAGATAGGCTGTGTCGTGACGTCGTTGGTCGTTGGACGTTGGTTGGTTGGTTGGTTGGTCGTTGGTTGTCACGCGCGTGCACTGTGGCCAAACTGTGCATCCTAGGCCTATAGTTACTATGGAACACTAATAGGAAAACCTACCCCAGGAATTCAATGGTACAACTTTCGACCCCCTGGGGTGACCCCTAACCGGGGAATGGGCCCCCCGTGAGGCGCTTTTTTTGTCAAATTACTTTGACCTCTTGTCTCTTTTGCTATACAGTTTTTCCTTCCAACGATTGTCGTATATCATTATTGGCGGACGATTCGCAGCACACGGCCTGAAGCAGTGATCATTATGTACAGTAAAGGCCCTATAGTAAAGTAATTATCGACAAACGCAACGCTAGTATGCGATTTGTCTGATATTAAGTTTGGTGAACACTGTAATTCTTGGTATCTTTCTATCTGTCCGGTTACAGATATCATCTCGGCGACGGTGACACGATCGGCGTGAAATTTTGCATGATGGTACATATCGGTCCGGACACAAAGTCTCCCCTTTGGGGGTAGCCCAAGGGGCCCCAAAATCCCAAATTTTGACCGCGAATATCTCGAAAACGGTAAGTCGCAGCGTTACATGTCAAATGGGATGTAACATTGGCTCGACGAGAGCTTTCCAAATATGTATAGCATGGGACGGCAGCCCCCAGGGGAGTCCCCTATAAGGAAAAAATATGTAGTTTTGCCCGGGGGACAGATATCTCGCGCGGATCGGCGTGAAAATTTGCGTGATGGTAGAGCTCTGTCTCGTACGTGGGTTTCTCCACTTTTGGTGGCGATATCTTCAGGGGTCTCCAAATAGGGGGGGGGGCAAAATATTTTTGGACAATTTGTATTCGACGTAGCTTCGGTGACTTGCGTCACTTGACTATTGTCCACTGATGCGTGGCCGTGCCATTCATCAGTGGATACTGTTTATTGCGCCTACACGGGGTCGTCGTCGTCGTCGTCAGCTCACGTGCGATAAGCTAAGACGGTCGTCCAAATGGTGATCAGGCGTGAGCACTCATCAGTGGTCGACCAGATATATGTCGAGAATCGCGAGTTTTTCAAACGCACCTGCAAATTCAGCTATTTTATTGTGGGGGTCCGCCTGCGTTTTAACGGAGATAATTTCTTTTCTAAGGGCGATTTTTTTGGAACGATAATCGATTTCTTTGGGAAAACGATTTTAACATCCCTAGTAAGGAGCGATTACGTGTTTTCAGGTGTGGTTTAAGAATCGGCGAGCGAAATGGCGCAAGAAAGAAAGAAACTTTGACGTGGCGCTGAAAGGCGCTGGATGCTTTGCCACGGCTGCTCATCACCAGTTTTCGGGGTTCCTCCACCACGGTCAGCCTTTCGACCACGCCGCCAACAGCCTCTACGCCCCGCCCGGCTACGGCTACGCGTCGTCGACGTACGGAGCGGCCTGCTGCAGTCCGTGGGACTCGTCCAAGATCCACGCGCCGCTCGGTTCCAAGGGGTTTCCGTGGAGTTTCGGCGCCGTCAGCCCGCTGTCATCCGTCATGCCGCCTCCTCCACCACCGCCACCGCCGCCGGCCGCGATGAGGCAGCACTTCTCCAACTACCAGCCGTCGACGGGCGTCTGCGTCACGGGGACGGGCGGTCCTGCCGCCGCCAGCGGTGGATTCATGGCCGGAATCCCGCTGGAACGGCCGCCCATCGCCTGCAGCCCGTCGACCGTCGTTCCAGCCGGTTCAACGCCGCTGGCAGCCGCCGCCGCGTACCTGTACGGCAGCGGGGCCGGAGGACGGCCGTCTGGCACGGGCGACGACAGCGACAGCGAGTACAGCAGCATCGCGTCTCTTCGTCTACGGGCGAGGCAGCACGCCGTAACGGCGTCGGCCCTCGTCGACGTCGGCAGCGGCAGCGCCGGCTACTCGGGCTCACCTCGGGACATCCACGGGGCACAGACGGCGGCGACAGGCGGACTACAGCCAGCGTCATCTTGTCAGTTCACGCTGGCAGGGACGCCGTGTGGCGGCGTCGCGGTGTTGTAGCAATTGCTATACGTCACTCATTACCTACCCACTTACTCTAAATACCATTCCTCCGGATCCTGCAGACACACTCTCGAACTGTTCAAGCTTACGGTTTTCAGTTTTGTTTGTGCGGTAGATAGATCGGACTTCACGACTTCTTGGTCCATTCCCGTATTTCTCAAGCTCATTGTAACATTGCGCATCATATGACACTCTTTAATAACTACATAAATGTTGTCCATTAAAACGTAACAGTAAACTTCTGTCAACAACTTCGGCACATCTTAACCGATTTTAATAATTTTACGCACTGTCTAAAAATAAATTTTATAACAAAATTACTTATTAAACAAAATTACTCATTTGCGTACTTACTAATGACGCCATCAATACATCATTGTTTGCTGACGAGTGACGACGTTTGCACATGATAACATAGAACACGAAATTCTAATCTGTGAATGATACCATTGATCAATGGCGACGTCAAATGTCAGCCTGTATCTATGCTGAAGGCGGACATTTTCAACATCACCTATAGGCCTAACACTTAGCGTGGAAATTTTGTCGGCATTTTAATACTTTTATGAAGAACATTTGAGCGGTTGTGTGAGAAAGCGTTATATTCTGATTTTGCGTCGTAGGGTGCAGGGGTTTATCTAGACTTTCTCATCAGGGGGGGGGATCTCCGTA
>Ga0209149_1002840_pt1 | contig 10014 bp, 5 predicted proteins | sample WorMetTyACAVOLI2_FD_187423 | JGI IMG/M metagenome (GOLD analysis project Ga0209149, IMG submission 187423) | Marine gutless worms symbiont microbial communities from Max Planck institute for Marine Microbiology, Germany - Olavius algarvensis... ... | reverse complement strand
CCGTGATCCGTCACTGTCGCAGTCAATCTTCGGAAAGCTGCTGAAAACTTATTTGTTTGTTTAAGGGTCGCGGCGCTGGTGACTTATGAACTGGCGCCTTGGAAATGTACTGACTAACTAACTAACTCTGCTCACAACTTTGGCTTTATTTCTGTGAACACCTTCCCTTATCAGACCAAATCTCTGCACTTTCTAAATATTGCTGCTATCAAACCCATGAACTTCGCTGTATCCGCCCATACCTTGATTTAAAACAGCTTGCACGATTGGAACCTCCATTGTCCATTCTAAGCTCGATTACTGTAACTCTCTCTATTACAACCTTCCAAACTATCAACTTAACCAGCTGCAGCAGATTAAAAACTCTCATGCTTGTGCTGTTGTTAAGGCTCCTAAATCCTCACATATCACTCCCATTCTCAAATCTGTCCACTGGCTTAACGTCAACGAATGCATTGAATATAAACTTTTCTCTTACGTTACCTACAAAGTTCTTACAACCAGTAAACCTAGCTATCTTAACAATCTGATCTCTGCTCAGTCCCCACGCAGTACCCGCTCCTCATCTGTTGTCACCCTTTCTCGCCCACCAACCATCTCCTCATTGAAATTCACAGATTGCTCATTAGATATGCATCTCCCCGTCATTGGAATCAACTCCCAGATTCACTCAATCAGCCTCGCCAGTCATGTCTGGACTCACCTTCTCATTCACTTGTCAACTTATCTCTGTCATCATCACCACTCTTATCTTCCATCACTCCTTCAGTCTTTCACTCCTGGCTCGCAGTATTGTGTACTGTTGTAATAGTGCATAAAGATACGAGCAGTTCTTACAGGTTGGTCAACTGTATTGGGTTTTGATCTTGCTTGGTTTAGCTCTCTGTCTTCCGAGCACCTCTGTGTCTTCGATCTTCATGGTGCTATATATGTATTAAAATTTATTTTTGCTTACATCCTTCTCTTTATTTTTTAGTGAGCTGAGCCTGGTGAGATTGGCCTTTGACCTGGTTGACTAACCATCATCTTTCAGTGGTATGACACTGTTGGTTGGGTCATCTGACCCGTAAGATCGTCTCCAAAATGACCTATAATGTGTCGAGTGGGACGTTAAACACTACTATACCTACCAATACCTACCTACCTTGCTCAAAACCTACCTTTTCAACAAATCCTTCCCATCTTAGTACTTCTACCCCAGGACTGCCTTTACGATCATGTGACTGGACCACACTTATCATGCTTCTCGATTTATTTTTAGTTCGTTTTTCTGTAATTTTTATGTTTGTTTAATTTGATGGACTAAGCTGGCTACACGTCAGCTTTTTACTGTACGTTAAATACAAATATCATATCTTATTTCTAACACTAACTTTAACCCGAACCCTAGCCGTATGTGTACAAGCAACGCAGTGTGGTGTGCGCAGAGCTAGCCATGTGTATTGACACTTTGTAGCAGAAATGTTATTCAACTGGTTGTCAGCTATTTAGATACTGCAGCAATGCAATAGGCTTTTGAAATAACATGCTGCAATGGGCTGGCTGTAGTATCTAGGTCTGCAACATCCTGCAAGAACGATAATTGACAAAAATAGTGTCAGTCATTGTTGTGATATTGATGTTCGTTATTTGTCTTCATTTACTGCAAATTTCTTTGTTTTGATGATATATGTAGCTAGTTATGTTTAGTTAGGTTACATTTTGGGTTAGAGTTAGGGTTAGTCATTAGTTTTAGCATTTCTGCTGTTTAGCCAGTGACCAGTTAAATATCCTGTGCTCTTCAGTTGTGTGTTACATTCTCTGTGAGTCAGACTCTTGGAGGTGCGTGATTGTTTCTCTTGTAGCTGCTGATTTAAGTCATTTGATGTATTGGGAGCAAAACAGCGTCAGAGATGTCAAGCAGCTGCGTAGTACACTCGCCTCGTGAAGTGTTGCATCTTCTGTTGAGTGACTGTGAGGCAACGTCAAAAGAAGGTTTTCTGTCCATTTGTTACTTGTGTCTTGAGTTCTATGTGCTGCATGATATGTTGATAACCTGCTTTGAAGTTATTTGTTTGGTTGGTTGGTTGCTCCAGGGAGGTGGCCATCTTCATTGCTGCCACATTTTTTTTAATTGCGCTCACTTTAGGCTGCAAAGTCCTGTTAAGTATATGTGATTGTACACAAGTACGTGCATGTTAAAAATGTGTAGTGCTCTGCTCACTCACGATGATTGTCATGATCTGTAGCGCCACATAATTGCAACAATACAGTTGATCACTACCACTCAACCTCATAACCTCATCTCTGTTCACTGTTTAGCTCCTTTGCAACACTCCTTTCTCATCTGCTGTCACCATTTCTTGACCATCACTATCTTTCTCTTTAATAATTACTAATGGCTTATTTCGTTTTGTATCTCTGGAATCAGCTTCTTTATGTTGTATTTCAGTCTTATACTACGCAGTCTCCTTCACATTCACCTCGTATCATTCATGCCAGTTCATCATCATCACTTCTACTATCCATAACCTTTTCTGTTTTTCACTCCAGGCTTAAACCTACTGGTACCTTTTTACAAGTCATTTCCACCATAGGCTGCTAGTATCAAACCCAAGGACTGCCTTCATGGACTCCTGACTGCATTTCAGACTTTTTGTGCCAATCACTTTGTTTTATTTTCATATGCCATTATTTCTTTTAGTTTCTGATCTCATGTGGTAGACTAAGTTGGCTCTCCATCAGTTTTTGTGATTGCACGTTAAATATCTTTTCAATAAAATCAGTGATCATGATCATTAAATGCAAACACATGGTTTAGTTACAATCATATCCTTCTGGTTCATTACTGACTTGATTTAGCCCAGTCCAAACGAGGTCAACAGTGCAATGTAAGGAAGAGAGGAGTTGGTCTGATTAAGGCCATCTGTGTCATTCTTACATGCTTGCCTGAGTGAGCAGCTTAGTCGGACGATACAGAGGTGAAGAGTACTACAGTGGCTCCAACACTGGGTGTTGACACGCCACTTTGAAGTCACTTCGGCAAGGCCTGTTCCTCATCCGTGCCTCGCCTACTTAACCAGTGATGCAGAATTTGCAGATGCTGATATGACGGCGACGGTGGTCTGTCACTGACTGTGTTGACTAGATTCAGTTCACAGCGAGTGGTAGGGAGATTGTGCACGTTTTGACTGCATCCTCGTTCGTCGATTTAGCATGTGTGATTCTGTGAAACAGTGGATTGTATTTATAGCATAGAAAAACAGAGAGAAAAGAAAGATGTAAGCATACATGCACACGTGCATAAGCGTAATGTAGGCTGATATAGATGGGTAAGTGAGTGACAAAGAAAGCTTTTATGCCATTCACTAGGTGGCACTATGAACACGATCAGATCATGGTGTGATCAGTGACGTGACGTCATGAGCATAGTGCTACGTGTGTGGCGTCACAACTGTTGGATGTCTGTAATGAGATAGGAGCAGTTTGAAGGTGTGTTGTGTGAGGTCCATACAGCCACATGATCTACTGGTATTATGCTACCTCGCCCAGCCAAGATGACGTATGTGGCATGCCTTGGATCACCCAGCAAAGCCTAAAGTGACAGCCATCTGCAACCTGTGACAGTTTATGCTCGCTGTTGGGTGAGGTAGAATGCCTGTAGTATATGTTTGTGCTGTGGCATCACTAGATCTGTGTCTGGTCTCCATGTCTACCGTGCCAAATGACCTGACTGAATGATAAGTTCATGAGTTCATAAAGCTCTGATGCTTGCAGCTAAAAAGTGTGACCAGCGCGGATTACAAAATAGCGATAAAAACAAACTAGTTAAATAAAAGTCAAACTAGAAGCTAATTAAAACTAGGTGCTGGAGCTGTAACATATCTGAAACACTACAGTTTTAAAGGGAAGTCCGGCGCAGATTGATCTATATTTTTTTCTCGTTCAATAAAAAGTTTAATATATCACATTTTCACCTACAAAGTTTGGACTCTCAATTTTTACCGTAAGGGGCCAGAAATTTAAAGTTTCATTCTGACGCTGGGAAAATCCGAACTCTGTCGGTAGGTCCTACTGTCTGCTAGGTGGCGACTTCGTCTAATTACATTGTCAACCTTGGTGTCGCATGTTAGTTGTGCAGCGTGCACTAATACGTATCATAATTCGCCGGGGAAAAGTTTTTTCGTTTTCCAACGGATTCTGAATGGTATGTACAGCAATTTGTTACAACATTTACGATGGTATTTGTCCACTCCACCAAAGATATACTGCGGGGAAAAACTCGTGAAAAAAACTGGAAATTCCAAGATTGGACTAATCACCTATACATTTTGGGCTGAAATAATTATTTCGCAACAGCGCAATTAGGAACAATTTTGCTATAGAAAAATATCTGATAGTATATACTTTCAAGATGGACCGAAAAATATATGCAATTTTGCGCCAGAGTGTCCCTTTTTTAAGTTGATGTTTAAAAGCTGCAGTATCGGTTAGTTCTTGAACTGATGATGGAAGGCTGTTCCAAGCTGCCGGACCAGCAAAGGCGATGCAGCGCTCGCCAAATTTGAGTCGCGTTCTCGGCTGCTCGTAGCGTTGGCTACTTGCGGACCGAAGTCGTCCACGGTAACTGAGACTGGCTGTGGCGGTGACACTGTCAACCAGGTAGGATGGTGCCTGATTGTTGTGAACAAGATGCATAAGTAAGCAGAGCTTGTAAGTGACGCGATGCTGTACAGGGAGCCAGTGCAGATCGTGCAGAGCATTACTGACGTGGTCACGCGGTTTAAGCCGAACAACCAGTCTCGTGCTGCGTTCTGTGGACGCTGTAAAGGAGCGATGGTGGTCTTAGTAAGACTGGCTAGTATCGCATTGCAGTAATCGAGTCTACTCAACACGAACGCAGAAACAAGACTGGTCGCAACGTCAGGTCCAAGCAGCCGGAAGATCTGCTTCGGACGATGAATATATTAAAAACACGCACTGGCGACTTCTTTGACATGACGCTGTAACGTCAGTTCACTGTCCAGTGTTACCCCGAGGTCACGCACTGAAGCTACACTGTGGATGATGTCGCGGTCAATGCGTAGTGACTGATCTGTGGTAGCTGTCTTCTGTAGATTGGCATGGGAGCCGAACCATATCAGTTTCGTCTTAGTCGGATTGAGTTGCAGGCGTCTCGAGTCACACCACTGATGAATAGCTGCGACACAGCTCTGCAAACGATCGACGGTGGACCAGATGTTAGAGGTTGATATGGAGCCAAGAAGTTGCGTGTCATCTGCATATAGATGGTAGCTCAGCTGATGATTGGTTATCAGATCAGCTAGGTCCTCGGTGTATCCAATAAACTTCAGCGGACCCAAAACTGACCCCTGAGGTACACTACAGCCAACGACGTGTGGACCAGAAAGCTGCTCGTTGGTGCTGAAAATCTGGGTTCGCTGGCTCAGATACGAACTACACCAGCTGAGTGGTGCATCGGTCACTCCAAAACGATAGCGAAGCACATGTAGAAGTGTCTGGTGATCCACGGTGTCGAAGGCGGCACTGAGATCGACTAGAACTAGTGCACATACCTCACCGGCATCGATGGCCTTGACAATCTCGTCGTGAACTGCAATGATGGCAGTCTCTGCAATGATATCAGTCGCGAGCCCAAAACGTTTAGAAACCTTGACATTTCCTATCCAAGGTCCATGCCCAGCATTTTCAAAAATGTTTGCTGATATTAAATTAGCACTGAAGAAGTATATGTGTGTAGCAGTAGAAGCTGACGAGGGCATGCTGCTACCAAACCGTCGCTGGGACACCGTGGCAACTAATGATGACTGGTATCAGGACTTGTTGGCTTTCTATGAGAATTGCACAGCATCCTACAAGTAACTGAAGATTTGTGATTACTCAGCTTTGATGTTTTCTTTAATTTTGACTGTTTTGTATGAAATTTCTGTCGTCTTAGTGTAATTGTCTTGAGTTCTGACACGGTTTTTATCGCACGTCAGCACACTGACGCGCGATGTTGATATAGCAGTTCTGTCCGTCCGTCCGTCCACCTGTTAGTCCGTGACGTTTCGGTATTAGATGAAACGGCTTAACGTATTCTCATAGTTTTTTCACCATACGGTAGCCCAATCATCCTAGTTTTATCAGCATCAAACATCTTCGCACAATTCATTCCAACGGGGTCACCCCCTATGGGTGTGCTAAATACAGGTGGGGTATAAAAATTTCACGATTTTCTACCAGTAAGTCGCTGTATCTCACAAACAACACAATATAGCACCATAGTTACTATGGAAGACTCACATGCAGTCTATCAAATGGTGCCATTTCCAATGTCCTTGACTGAACCCCAACCCTGTTTTCAAGGTCACACCACTCTTTGACGCTAAATATCTCACAAACAGCTACAGATATGGCCATAGTTACTATAGAAGGCAAATAGGAAACTGCACCATAGCTTTCGAATGGCACCATTTTCAATGACCCTGAGTGACCTCTAAGCCAGATTTCAAGGTCACGGTATTATTCAATGTCAAAACAACTTGCAAATGGTACAAGATAGAGCTGTAGTTACAATGGCGGACTAATAGAAAGTCATAAATGGTGTACGGACCGTGCCATGTTCAGTGACCTTGAACTACCCCAAGTCAGGCCATTCTTTGACACTGAATATCTCCACAATGGCTAAAGATACGGTCATAGTTACTATGGAAGGCGAATAGGAAATCGTACCCGAGCTTTCAAATGGTACCACTTTCAATAACTTTGAGTCACCTCTAACCCACATTTCAAGGTCACAATAATATTAAACGTCAAATAACTCGACTACTACTAAGTCGTGTATGATCTATCCAATGGTTCCGTTTCCAGTGACCTTGAGTAACCCTTAACTTAGATTTCAAGGTCACGGTGTAATATTTAGGCCTATAGATGCCCGTCAACGTATAGTGTGCACAGCTGACGCGCGATCTGTATGCGATAGCTAAGTTCTTGTTATCTCTGTTAGCTCTTTGTCATTCAGTATATTTCATGGTATTGAAGAACTCTCCAGTACTCTGAAACCAACTTTGCATATGTGGTTCACTGTGACTAAAGTTGTTTTTTTTGGTTTATTACATTTTTATTTTAGCAAGATATTTGTCATAACCTATGGTAACACAAAACTGAGAGTAATAGGTTAAATATTTAAGCGACTTATTGAAATGTGAGTTTTTAATTAGATGATACAGACTGCTGAGTGTCATCAGTTCGTGAACAATACAGTCAGCTTGACTGCTGAGTGTCATCAGTTCGTGAACAATACAGTCAGCTTATGTTGTGTGACTGATTTATGTCGCCATCAGTTCTCTGTCTGTGTTGAATGCTGTTTCACGTTCTCTAATTTGCTGTGTTGGCTATTCTAATTTTGGGTTGTTGTCATGCAGTTCAGCTTATAGTTGCAAGTATGTTCAGTAAAATTCTCTTCTGATTTACATTTGTGAGTGCGTGAAGGACATTCAGAGTTGAGTTTACTGATTTGTGAGATAGGGATGAATTTACTAAACTGTTTGATCACTCATCGTACCTCCAGCGACTACGCTCCTGCATGCTGCGTGGTGCTGTCAACACGAAACGGTTTCGCAGCTTGTGCTGGAGTGTTAGTGTTGCATTACTGTGCTTTTGTTGATTTTATGAGTGAACCTTTACCATACACCCACCTGCATGCATATATTTGAGTGATTTATGTAATGGGAGTATTGGCCTCATTGGTGGTCAAGTTGATATCTCTCCTGCAATGCGTCAGCTGGCTGAAGCCGTCTTTGACAGTTGTATTTTGGCTGATGCACACTGTGGTAGAAAATAAAGGCACATCATTCCAATGACCCTGAAAGGCTGGATCAGGTGTTGATCCTGCTTGATTTAGTTCTGTGTCTTCTGAGCACTTCTGTATCTTTGGTTTTCATAGAACTATATGTACACCGTCTCCAGAAAAAAAGGTGCCACTGATTTTTTTTTGCTGTAACTTTTACAAATGTTGACGGATTTTAATAATTTTTCGTGCACAACTTCACAAGAGAATGGCAAAGTCATTGGCGTAAAAATTTATTGTCATACGTTTGTTATGTTGCTACCATACCGTGTGAAAGTCTCAGACACAAAAGTAACACATTTCACACAATATCAGCGCTTTGCACATGTTTATATCGATCACGTTTAGGGCAGCCAGTATCGATGAAACAAACAAAACACAGCAGAAAGTCATTGGCTCAAAATTTATGTTCAAAAGTCCACCATTCACGTGAACACATGCATTCAAACGAATATGCCACTGCGCAGTGCGCAATCGCTGCTGCGATTACGGTGTGCATGGTCCAGAAGCCTCCACTCCCTCAGCAGACGTTCTTTCAACTTTCAATGTTCTTTCAACTCCTTCACATCATGGATCCACGAGCGGTAGACCCTCTCTTGAAGCATACCCCAGATGCTGTAGTCCACCAGATTCAAATCTGGCGAATTAGGTGGTCACATCTCTGGAGGGATAAACTCTGGCGTCTCTTTCTGCAGCATGGTGACAGTGTCACGTGCACGATGTGCTTGTGCCCCGTCTTGCTGAAAAACGTAGTAATCCCCAAAAACAGAGCGGATATCCAGCAGAAGCATATTTAGCAGAACTGCATTCCGGTAATAGTCACCGTTGACCTTAATCCCTGGTTCCAAGAAGTGCAGCTGCGTAGCACCAAGACCGGACACTGCCACCGAAACCATCAGCGATTGCGTAGTGGCATAGTCATTTGAATGCATGTGTTCACGTGAATGGTGGACATTTTGAACATAAATTTTGAGCCTCTGACTTTCTGCTGTGTTTTGTTTGTTTCATCGATACTGGTTTCCGTAAACGTGATCGATATAAACATGTGCAAAGTGCTAATATTAGTGTGAAATGTGTTACTTTTGTGTCTGAGACTTTCACACGGTATGGTAGCAACATAACAAATGTGTGGCAATAAATTTTTACGCCAATCACTTTGGTATTCTCTTGCGAAGTTGTGCACGAAAAATTATGAAAAATCCGTCAATATTTGTAAAAGTTACAACAAAAAATCAGTGGCACCTTTTTTCTGGACACGGTGTATTTAATAGTTGTTGGATTCTTTACTTTAGCTTTTAGTGAGCTGAACATGGTGACCCTTGATCTGGTTGACAAACCATTGCCCTTTAGAGCTGTAATGTTTCTGTCCTATCAAATCGTCACAAAAATGACCTGTGTGTCGAGTGGGACATTGAAGCCCTGCTATACCATGCCATAACTTGAATGACCTATACGATTATCGTAGGTTATCGGGGACTTACATATAGGTGACTTTATTAGTGGTCATACTGAGCTTAGATGGTAGAAGCTATGGCCTTATGGCGCTATACAAATCTGATTATTATTATTGTATTATATATTTGTACATCTACTAGCTTAGGAACTTGTCACTTTGTATTACAATTTGGGGAAAATATCTAAGGAGTTATAGGTGAGTGTGCAAGTTAAGTGGAAGAGCGGTATGAAAAATTGGCATTTTTTTACCAATATCTCGCCATGTTTTGATACGGTACAAGATACAGCCATAGTAACAGTACAAGATAGAGACATATTTACAATGGAAGATTTCAAGGTCACGATGTTTTTAAGGTCACAAGTCGAAAATGGTACAAGATAGAGCTATTCTTACAATGGCAGACCAATAGTAAGTTGTATATGCTCTGTTGATCGGCGCCATTGTCAGTGACCTTGAGTGGGCCATAACTAGGGACGAACCTAATTTACGATTTCACGGCCGTGACATTTTCCGTGAAATTGGCCTTCTTCCGTGAAAAATGCCCATTTCCATCTTTCCGTGAAATCCGTGAATTATAATGCTTTTACTTTCATTTATGAAGGCTGTCTTTATCAACAGCTTTTGTGCGGATTTTGCTGTTTGCTACGTGTCACACTTCAGCACTAAGTAGTTGGCATGTATTCACTGTGTTACTTACTTACATCCAGTCTTGAGTCTTGACTTAGTA
>Ga0209149_1002839_pt1 | contig 10015 bp, 6 predicted proteins | sample WorMetTyACAVOLI2_FD_187423 | JGI IMG/M metagenome (GOLD analysis project Ga0209149, IMG submission 187423) | Marine gutless worms symbiont microbial communities from Max Planck institute for Marine Microbiology, Germany - Olavius algarvensis... ... | reverse complement strand
TTCGCTTTTCATAAGTAGACCACAGAAAATAGACCGTAGAACATAGGCCTAATTACAAGTCCATTGCATTGAATACTGGAGTTATCGTCGATGTAAATCAGCTGAGACAGTTTTCTGCTGCCTACACGACGTGTCCGGTAACATCTGGTTCAGCAACAGGACGTGTGTGTGCGTGTGCACAATGTGTGCACGTCACTTCGCCGCCGACGCAATCATTACGTCGACAGTTTCATTACGCCCTATACATCACGTGCAGCGTCTGTTTCCCGGCAATATGATTTGATGATAAATAGGTTTAATATAATTGACCGGCGTTAACCCTTTACAGTCCACATCAAGTAAAATGAAGTTGGTACACTGGCCGTTGATGGGTAAGCTGTACCAAATGTAACAGCCCACCCATCAACGGCCAGTGTATCCAATCACCGTATTGCTGTATCATGATTCGTTGTTCTGCGGTTTTAATGTGCCCATAATGGGTTAAACGTCTTTCGAAACCTTTAACACATTAGACATGCCGCAAGGTTGCAACAAATACACTGTGTTCAGAAAAAAACATCCACTTTTGTTTGCTTGGCATTGCTTGCATAACTCTTTTTTCTGAACACAGTGTAGATCGTGAATCAACAACGTCGCCAAATTAACCGAATTTGAAAATTCTTTCAACGCCAAACTCGGCAGTGAATTTTTATCGCGCGATGCTTCCTCATAGCGCGGCTATGCCGTCGCAAGACGTCTGTCCGTTTGTCCGTCCGTCTGTCACATGCCAGTATTCTGTCGAAACGGCTAGACATATCCTCAAACTTTTTCACCACTGGGTAGCCACGCCATTCTAGTTTTTCCACACCAAACGTCATGGCAATATTCAACCATAGACTTCTGGTACCTTACCCCTGGATTGCCTTCTCGGACTTAGACCGCTTTTCGGACTTATTATGCTCATTAGTCCCGTGTGGTAGACTAAGCTGGCTATCCGTCAGTTTTTTGACTGCATGTTAAATACTTGTGTATCATATCGTATCGTATTCCGACGGCGACCCCTGCCCCCTAACGCGAGCGTCGAATGCAAGGGGTATAAAAAAATCGCGATTTTTGACCAATATCTCGCTTTATCTAGGAAATGATACAAAGTGGAGTCAGAGTTACCATGGAAAGCGAATAGGAAACCGTAGCCAAGTTTTCTAATTGTGCCATTTCGAATAGCCTCGACTGATTTTGAGTGAAATATTCAATGACACGAAGCATCGCGCGGTCTCTCTGCATCAAAGATCCCACCAGAGAAACAATACGCAGACAGAACGTTAGCCATACATTGTACAACCACAGTCACGATATAGTTTAATGCAAGGCGAGCAACGACGGCTTATCTATACAATCTGCAGCTTCAAAACATATTTGCTTATAAACAATGTTAAGCCTACACAATCAGTGAGACGTAAGCCGTTAAAGAGCTTTTTCACGTGCCAACGTTTCGATGACAGTTCGATGATACACATTCGCGCTTATATTCAGAATATAGTGCGATTGTCAAGCGCTTATTACAGATCCTGGGTTATTGCCAGTGTCCGTTAGGACTTATAATCCAGTTCACAGTGTTTTTGTACTTGCTCTATATGCGATTCCCATTTTATCTCTCTTCGTTTAACATGTGTGAGAATAAGTGATGGACGATGACGATGATAATCTAACGCCGTTCAGACTCGCTGTTTGTACACACATTTAAACGGCACAAAGAACATCAGCCTCGTCACGCCACTCGTTTCCCCAGAAGTGCCTGTTCGAGATTTTTGATTTTATCAATCGGTTCGACTTCCGTCCGTTGCGATCTTATTTTTATGTTTTACTGCATGCAAGCAACTGAAAGTGATTAGGTCTACGTAACGTAACGTATGAGTCAAATTTGAAAAAGGTTCGAGTTTATAATACAAATATATATCAGCCGTTGGTACTATAATCTATAACAACAGATATTACATCTATGATGACTGAGATAATGGCGTGTTATCACCTCACACCGTTAGGCTACTGCTATTACCACCCACTATTACTACACCATTAGGTATACTGCTATCATTACCATGACCTTAGGTAGGCTAGGCCTACAATCAATTACATCATTAGGAAGCCAGTGCCTTAGGTTCGTTTACGATTTTTGGCGCTACATAAATGTGGTTGATTAATTTGACGTACTGCAGCCAGGAAACTGAAAGTCGCCCATCGCGTAAATTTCATCACGTGCTGGGTAGCGCCGAGCAATGCGTAGTCATACTCACACGACTACAGTACGACTGCTGGCAACGCATCAGCGCGATGTGTAGCGACTGAACGCTTCGGCTGCAGCGGTTGGCTCTCTACGTCATGCAACACAGTTGCGTCGTTTTGTTTACAAAGAACGAGACTGGTTTATATTTTTATCGTAGGCCTGTAGGCCTATGGTCGATTAGAACATACGTACCTCGTACGTCGTAAGTCGGCGACTTCCGTCACGCCTACACGAGCGACAGTAACGTCAACCACAGCGACGAGCAGTCGACGATGGCCGTCGGCCAACTGAGCACGTAGAACGTGCGCGCACCGACTCCCCGTGCGCGGCGTGCAAGGGAGGGGTTGGGCAGAGCGAGCGAAGTTTGAGTACGGTACCCAGGTGAGCATTCAGTCGATCGGCACACCTGTATTGCCGACCCAATCATCCGTTCAATACTGCAGTGGGGCGGCGCAGCAGGCAGGGGCGGCGGCGGAGGCAGAGGCGCAGGCGGGGAGGTAGATGCTAAAGAACCGCCGTGCAGCTACGCAGTAGAGATGCGCGATATCAAGAAGTGTCCAACGATAATATACCGCCGCTCGACACCGGTATACCGCGGTATTTACGACTTTGTCTTCGAAAATAATTTGTTTAAAACCGCAGATACCCACTGACTGCAGCGATTACGTCACGATTTGATGCCGATATCTGGTGAAACTACTCAGTATGGGTCGCCCATGCCTATACTGCCTATGTGCTTTTATCGATTTGTTGTGATGCCCGTTCATCGGCCTACACTACACGGTTCGTATGCAGCTGGCTTGACGACTTGCTTTGTTCTGAGTCATGCAAGTTGGTGCAATCGCCCGACAGTATACGGCATGGCCTGATTTAGTTATTGGGATTTCGGCCGCTACCTTGGGAGCAGGTGTTCTATAGACGTAGCAAGACTACTCCGATTTACAGCGGTTGAGTTACGTGAATGGACTACGTATTAGGCAATTTAGTTCAGTCTCTGAATTACAATATTACACTGTACAATACCATACCATATGGTGCAGCAATTAATCTACCTAGCGCTGAGCCCGCCTCATGGGTCCATTGCGCAGCCCCTATGTAACCAATTGGTTATTGGACTTGGATTCCAAGAACGGACTCCAAAATACTACTGACATTGATACTAGCACAGCATCTACCAAGAAAATGTAGATTAGTTTCATTATCCTTCGTACACAAAGGGAATCATGAATCTTCTAACTCTTTTGCATTGGAATTAAATGCCAATTAACGATATTATGATCAGTCAAAAGTTAGAACATTATCTTGGAATCCAAGCGACAGAGGCGAAGGGCTTTATCCCCCTTACATAAAGGAAAAATGAATAACAGCTGCTTTGCATTAGAGCCAGTTGGATATTATGACCAATCAGGGGACAGACCAGTATTCTAAGATCCTGACGACAGAGTCGAAGTGTAAACGGAGTTTTAGAACAACCTAAATTGACAAGGTGCAGAAGAACCTGGAGAAATCGGTGCCTAGAACCTGCCCTTGGGCAGAGAACCTAAAGAAGAAGAATTAGGCCTAACTTTGCCGGCCGTAACCAATAATATTGGTTGATAGCTGGTGACAGATCGGTTTGAGCATCTCCAATATTTTCGTAAAAATACCACAAATGAATTGGGTACAAATTGCTCTTTATCTGCATTCGTCTTATCTGTTATACAACTAGTGGTTTACTGATTATGCTAGTAGTAATTATAAATATTCATTTAAACCCGTGACAACGCTACAAGTTACCGGTAGTCTACTTTATAGGCCTACGCTACCATACTCTGCCTGATCAATCGCCAACTGCAGTTTCCATTTTCTGCAGTTTCGAACTTAGGGACTGCATTATTAAAGTCTCATATAGCACGAACAGCGTCAGTTACGTGTTGCGATTTTCACTTTTTATGCGATCAATGTTTTTTCTTTATTCGCCCAAAATTATTCAGCCCATTGGGAATAAGCAGTAAAATGGTAGACAAGGCCTAAATCTGATGGAATGTAGCATCGTAGCAACCCTAATTTAGTGCTTTTTAATATGAAAATGGCATATAATAAAATTATTAATGAACTCAGTGTCATAGGTGATGGACTAGATTTCTACAGGCACAGTATAACTGAACATCGATTTTATTGTAGGCTACTAGATCTACCCATCTTGATTCATTCCAAAAAATCGACAGAATGTAAGTGGAGCAACAGCATGTGTCGCCATCTGGCGAATAGGCCTACACTTGCTTAGGCCTACTGGAGATCGAGTGGAGACTGTTGAAATTTGAAAGTGCTACAGCGAACCTCAGTAGCCCTTTGTATTGTGTAAATATTATACAGTATTGTAGCCGAGGGTTGGATGTCAAATTTCATTAGAGCGATAAGACAAAACTTGTCGCTGACTTTTGTCGTAACTTCACCTCGGACTTGTCTGCAACGTCGCCAATTTGTTGTGACAAGTCCGTAACTTATCGTCGACTGTCTCAACTATAGGTACGGTACTAGGAATTTTCGTCTCCACTAACCAGTGATTTAATATAGAATTTTTTATGGTAGGCCTAACATGCGACATATTGGCGATACGGGTCCATGCAAGCTGCTTTTCGTCTTCGGGGGCATTTAACCCTTTAGAGTGCAAAGGTAAGAGCGTATGAAATAATATGAAGTTGGTACACTGGCCGTTGATGGGTGGGCTGTTACATCTGGTACAGCGAGGAAGGGAATGGGCGGAGCCACAGCCCGTCCAGTCCCCTCCTCGCTGTATCAATTGTAACAGCCCAACCATCAACGGCCAGTGTACCAATCACCGCATTGCATTGTCCGTTGCTCTGCGGTTCCAGATCATTGGTTCGTTCTGGTCCAAATTTACGGGGCACAAAATGACTGAGCCGTGTTAAAATAGCGCGAAAAGAAATTGTCATCAACCACAATACTGCCTGATTGGTGGATGCGTGGTCGTGATAAGCACAGACCGCGAAAGTCGGTCATGTCTTGTCGTGTTCCAAATTCCATTACACAGTCACGACACGATACGACGTGTCTGCCAGAATGTCGAGATCTTCTAACTTCCCCATAACAAAGGGAATGGAACTTGGGTTTGAGCATGTACGCATGGCGCCCGGTTGATGGGGCTTAACGGTATATCGGCAACATTTTTATTTAACATGAACTTAAACTATCTTTCTTAAACCACGTTTACGTCAGATACGTGTAGCCTGGTAGGATGCCAGTCAACTCGTCACAGCTATTTTTCAATGACGATCGAGTTGACCGTGCATCGATGACTATATATTTGCTTGCCTAGATGTGACAAACATATAGAAGTTTTACCTATGTGGCTGTGCGTGTGCGAATCGCGTACAGCTCGACGTTCCACGCGCTACATTTTCGTCGTGCGGTGTGCTGGTCCATCTCTGTGGAACACTCTGCCCGTTCATCTCAAGAACCGCAATCTGACTCTTACAACTTTCATGCGCCATCTTAGGTCTTATCTTTTTTCTCAGTAATGATTTCGTATTGAGCGCGTTTGGGGTGTGATCACATAAACGCGCTATATAAATTCACTATTACTTACTTACTTACTTACTTACTTGACGACACGTACAAGTACCAACATGTATGTAACGAGTCACGCAAGTTACGTAATTTGTTTATAGCTGCTATAAAATGCAAGCGACAAAGTCATAATAATAATAATAATAATAATAATAATAATAAGTACAAAGTAGGCCTACTAATGCTGCAAGACTTTCAGCCGCCAAACAGCCACCAGTTATGACGATATGTGACGGCTGTAGGACTGTAGGCCCGTTTATGTTTCTGTTAAGTCTGTGACGAGTTCACTGTGGCGAATTGACCACTTGACTGTGTGACTAGTTGACCTTGTGACGAGATGTCTGGAAGCCGCCTGATACAAGTTCTAGCCACACTTGTATGCGGCCCAAATAGAATACCGCTCTACTGTGTCCACGTGTAGTTTGTTGCTGGTTTGCTGATGTGGCTTTTGAGTGGTCCTACTTCTTATCTGATCGTGTTATGGCAGGTTTCGACATGCCATAACACGATCAGGTAAGCAGTAGGTTTATCGTGTCCAGCAACTGGTCCGGTCGTAATCTGTAGGGGCCAATCGGCAGAAGCGCCTGCATATATGATACGTGCTTAGATCATTCGAACGGAACGTGCTCCTTAAAGCAGTGTGTTTAAGTTGCGGCCGCTATAGAAATCAACCCTGACGCCAACATGACCGTGGCCCTCTTCCTCTTCATTTTTTTCGCAATAGCACGTCTTTATAGGCCTAACTGTTACCTCGCAATGGACCGATTTACTTTGAGTATACAGACCAAAATGTGCAAATTCCGGGGCGGGGAACCTGCCTGCTGTACCTAGCTCTCTAGATTTACTTGTTTACACAGCGTTGCAGGGTTTATAACGGCGTTTCTTTCATATTTTTCATGGTTACAATAATTCTCGAACATAAAAAAGATTGATATCAGCAAACATGGCGGCAATGTGTTCCACGTCTGTCAAGCGTCACGACGTCATGTCATCTCCAGCAGACTGATGGTTGTCTGGCACTGCCCGTCGTTTGGTCCATTCGCGCTAATCTGGCGGCAAATCGAAAACATACAGCGCGTCACATTGTGCCACGTGCGCCTCGCAGCCTCCTGCGATTGGCCTAATTAACCCGGGCGAGTTTATCTTGCCAGATGCGTTTACTGGAAGTCCGGGATCGCGGACGAGGGCGTGCAGAGCGGGTGATTGAGGCGTGTCGGCTGGTTACGGATCGGATGACGGTCATGAGGGGGTAGATAGCATAGACAAACGAGAAACCGCGGGCGTGGCTGTGGCGGTGGCCCCGGCGTCCCAAGCCGGCCGACCAGTAGGTACGTGAAAGTTGTTTCGATTGGCCGCAGATTAGGAGAACGGATGTTGAAATCCACAGGGACCTGATGGCTACGATGACTATACGGCATGTCAGTTTGCCAGATGTCGCCGTTGACGAAGCGTTTCCACGTCGCCCGTCCATCTGTCGGGTTTAATCCTTCACGAGAATCCGCACGTATAATACACATATCGTAGTCTACGTCTGCATAGGAAAAAAAGATGTAATACATCAAGCGTGAAGTTATCACTGTAGCAGCAGATTGAAAATATTAACAACAACAACAACAACAACAACAATAATATTAATAATAATAATCAAACGAGAAACAGATCGTGCGTTAACTTCACATACAAAGTAACAACAGTAAATTTCCAACTACTGTGACGCGTTTATGGTCGCCACGTATAAGCCCCCGCCGCAATCATAAATGTCAGGGGAAGTTTCTCACGCGGGAAGAAACATCTGTGACACCCTTATTGGCGGCCGCTACGTGGACAATTTGACGGTGTGGTAAGACTAAGCTGGCTATCAGTCAGCTTCTTACTGCACGTGATAATACATCGTATCGCACCCAACATGTATTCAATACCCCCATTAGGAGTGACCCCGTCGGAATTTCGCGATGATGTTTAGTATTGAAAAACTAGAATGATTGCGCTACCATGTATATACTGAAGAAAGTATATAATATGTTCAGCCGTTTCGATACAATAGGCTTACATGAACGTTACAGACGGACGGACAGACAGAAGACGGACAGAATTGCTATATCAAATATCAATGTCACGCATCAGCATTGCGTTTTATTGTTGTTGTGCTACCATTAATATGGTGAATAAAGATTTACAAAATGAAGTCGTGCTTTTAGAGGTGCTTGAAGAATAGGTTTCGTTCGTGTGTATTTAAATGGGTAGCCTGTCGAAAAGAGCTTCGATCAGACATTTGAAGAGTGGCAGTCGGACCGCCAGCTGAGCGGCCATCAGTGGATTGGCGCAGCCGAAGAGGTCGACCTAGACCGTAGACGGACCTATAGGCCTATCTGGTACCGCTGAACTCGACCTCCATCCATGCAATTTCGGCCTTAATTCTGCATAGCGCGCAGGGCCGCTCAAATGGCCTCAGGACGGTCAGCTTGTGGGGCACAGTTACTTATGCTTCACGTACGGCGGGCGTGCCACTCGATGAGTCGAACACTTTCGAGAGGAATTCTTGAACTTGCGACTTTCAAGACGGGAGGTATGAAACAATTTCGGCGACGCTATAGCAAATATAAACTAGACTGTACTCGGAGAGCGCAACCTCCGCGCCAAGTCGTCTAACCTGGACCGAATCTGATCCGGAATTCGAATACGGATTTCCGAATTAATCCCGATTCGGATCCGGATGTCTGCCGGATTGCTTCAAAAATGTTGTGGATTCATTACCTCGTCGACGTCAGTCATTTCGCTGAGTGTTGTGAAAATCGGCCGATGACTGTATAAAAAAAAATGAGAAATGCTAATAAATCTCCTAAAATCCGTTATTCCGCAATGGCAAGGGAAGTGGAAAAGTGATCCGGAATCCGTATCCGGGACCCGATCACCTACAAAAGTTAATTTAAATGCTTCCGACTGGTAGGCCCAATCATAACACCAAGTTTCAATGAAAAATCGTCTGACCACTTTTTCAATCTTGTCCGGTGGTTTGCTGATATTGATGTGTAGTCCTATTTTTTCTTTTCTTTTTAAACAGTTCTATGTATTTTATATTTTAACTATGGACTTCTGTCTGAAATAAACATGAATCGGTGAACTTGTAATACTCCACAGCACAATGTAGCTGGGAGATAGCTTTCTGCATTAGACTACGGACTGCAGCAGACTGTCGTCGACGAATGTTGCTATCACTTTCCCTCTCGTACGCTAGACGTGTAGTCCGGGTTACTAGTTTTGCCGTATATCAACGCAGAATGCTGCAGCTCGATTAAGCCAGCACTACAGCTGGACAGAACTTCATCTCAATGCGTGTCTTGTGCAGTTCATCTGGTCGTCGTCAGTTAGCAGGTCCAGTGCGCCACAGCGCCGCGCTGTTATCGACAGAAGAAACATAATTAGACCGTAATCTCGTTCAGTCATAGACGCCCGACCGATTGCTCACGGTGCAGTTGAGTAGCTGGAGATGAGCGACGAATGCTGCTTCGCCGATGGGACTCCTTGGTACCGTACGTTTTCTGAACTCTTTGGGGTGTCAGTGCTGTGTTGTAAAGAAACCAAGTACAAAATTGGTTGCGTGGCACAGCGGTAGAACGCTGGTCTTTGACTGGCGAACTTTCCCTGTCCTAGCTGCGCTCTACCTACAGCCACTGGCGGATCCAGGGGGCGGAGGGCGCCATGCCCTCCGGTCGTTCCCAAGGTTAGGGATGTGGTTAGTACTTCACTCTAAATTTGTTAATATTTTGGGTACTAATATGAATGAGAGTAAATGCCAGTACGTCTCATCGCATTAGTTAACAGGACCAAGCATTCCATTGCTTTGTAATCATCATCGTTTATTTCGCCGAAGCAGCCACATATTAAAACATCACACAATCAATAAAAACACTAAAATAAAAAAAATGAAATACAGCCTATTTACATCTGAACATTTTTCACAAAGTTCAACCAAATCGTTTGTTTAATGTCAAATACTGAGCTGCGTAAAGAACGAATACCACATTTTGAAACGCAGGCAACAATTGCATCATGTTTGTTTTAGTCTACCTAGGACTCTCAACACAATATTTTCACTACTTTGCAACCTTTTGTAAAACATAATAGTTTGCTGATCAACTAAATATGCCATAGGTGAGACCTCACAGTAAAACAACAACTGCC
>Ga0209149_1002838_pt1 | contig 10017 bp, 6 predicted proteins | sample WorMetTyACAVOLI2_FD_187423 | JGI IMG/M metagenome (GOLD analysis project Ga0209149, IMG submission 187423) | Marine gutless worms symbiont microbial communities from Max Planck institute for Marine Microbiology, Germany - Olavius algarvensis... ... | reverse complement strand
TACGGTAACCCCAAATTCCCGATTTCCTATACTTAGCGATCATGACCCTTACAACAGTTAGCACTACCGTGCTATACTGTGATATTCGTAAGTTTAAATGGCTTTCGATTCGCTCCAAAGTTAAACAGTCACTGTCTTATTACCAAATCCCACATTTCTTTACCGATAATGTAAAATTTTCCACGGGGAACGGACCTATGGTTCGGTCACTAAATTTCACATTGCAGCACATTTCGACCACTGAGTAAACGACATCGGCATACTGCCCTACAGGCAGTCCTGCTCGTAATAAACGAGGTACATGAAAATATTAAAACATAAACTACTAAAGACACCGTTTAATCTTCGAGACTAACAGCTCGTCAGTAATAACTAAGAAATTATTAGCTTATTTTAAAAATGTAACTTTTGAAACCCTTTTAAGCTGTAAGAAAATTGTTTTTAATTGGTAGGAAATTTATTTGGCGTTTGCAATCTCTACATCACAAGTGATGAGTGAGTGAGTAGTTTCTTAACGGCACCTCAGAACAAAAGGCTATTTAGTTCCATTCAACGTTTATACGACTGATCAGGTATGGAAAATTAATAAGAAGGTAAAATTTATGCATGCATGATCAAGGCTATTAAGCTGGAATAAAAAGTATACAACAAACATTAATATGAAAACATTAAAGTTGCTTATAAAAACGGGTTTCTTTGATAAAATTAATGATGTTCTGTGCTTTGACTACATCGCAAACACAGGGATGCTAATAAAATTTGATTTCGTTACCTTTATGACTTTTAAACAAATCCACAACAGCGATCTGTACTGCTTCGTTTTTGATGGCAACCAGGTGGGCGTTGCTATGCAACGACTTGCATTTGTTGACAGCATCCGACCACGAAACGCGGGTAGAACCCAGATAGTAGCAGCTGTCAACTGCGCTAACTGCGCTGATGCAGGTAAAGTTGGGCGGAACAGCTATAATTGCAACACAGCAAATCCATATATCAGCATAATCGTCTAATGATGATGATGATGATGATGACGACGACGACGTCGACGACGACGTCGACAATGATGCTGATAACGGCGGAAATTTTAGGCAGCTGGGGCCAAATTCTCAAATGTTACTAAGTTTTTCCTAAGTCTTGCCTGTGTTTTTCTTAAGTCAGCGAGTTAGGAATTCTTAAGCAATGCTTAAGAAAATTCCAAATTCCAAAAGTTTGGTGGGCAGGCCAAAACTTGGAGGCCTATATCAATCGGTTCCACCCTGGGAGAATCGCATAAGACTCACACATATCTAACATACTGCATAACCTAGACCGAGTGAAAAAGAAAGCTGTCTGATTTTGGCAGAACAATTTCTCCACCAAACGCTGAAAAATTCGCCAAAAACCGTCAACAGAGCCTACCGGGAGAAGGCGTTGGTGGCGTGATAACAGCTGGCTTGACTTTGATCAGCATGCGACTGGCTAGGACGTCCGTCCTAGCAGCATCAGTCGTCCAGTAGGTGACGCCGTCCGTGTTGAGGTTAGACGTCGAACACCGGTTGAACCACCAGCCTCCGCCCCGTTCAACAGCACAGCTGCCTCGCGGCCAAGCATCGTTGTCGATGTCTGAAGTGCTGAACCTCCTCCCTTTGGCTCTCCAACGTGTATGCAGTGTATCAATCAGTGCATTGCCGGCGTCTCCGCTGTAGCCGGACACCGTCAGACGGCAATTGTCAACCTCGTCACTGATGGAGAATCTCGTATATTCAGCCCAGTACCAGCGTGGGAACGTATGTTCCGGCATGTGCGAATGCACTGGGTCGGACACAGTAGTGACCGGCGGCCGGCGCGACAGCGTGTCTGACTGGTGTGGCAATGCTGATATCATTACATCTTCACTGTGCGGCGATGGGTCGACGAGTGCCGGTTGGCGTGGCAGCGTGTCTGACTCGTGGTATGGCATGTAACCTGGATTAGACAAAGCGGACAGCTGAGTACACTGCGTGTCGGTCCGGCGAACAGTCGATTCGTTCATGGCGAAAAACGTGTATTGCGGTCGCGACGTGGATATATCGGCGCCATGACAGCTGGATATGTCTTCTGTATCTGCGACACGTGGATTCGAGGTAAGTGAATGAGCAATATCAGGCCTATATACTATAGACGGCTGTCGCTGAGTCATATTTGCTGGTAGGCCCTGTACAACATAATTATCGATAGGCGTAGCGGGCCGTGTAGGCGACATCGGCACAGCAGTAGTAGACTCAAGCGGTGCTATGTCGGCAGACTGCACCGGCACGTCAATAACTTCGTACGCTACCGTAGACTGGCTTATATTGGCTTTTAAGCACTTTAATTCAGCCTCTAAGGCAGCAGCCCGTGACCGTTGAGCTGCTAAATCGTACATATCGCGTCGCATATCAATTTCACGCTGTGCTTCACGATCGCGTTGAAGCTGAATTTCGACCAATAATTCTTGGCGGGCACTTTGTGCATCGCGTACCAAAATTTGCTCTCGCTGAACTTCTAATTCACCTGCGCGACGATCGCGTTCAGCCGCAGCAGATAACAAACGACTTTCCCTGTCCGCAGCGTCAGCTAAAAGACGGTGCTCGCGTTCAGCAATCTCGTTAAACATTCTTTGGTCGCGCATTTCAGCATCATCACGTGTAGACTTAAGCTGGTCCTTTACCGTAGTAACTAACTGCGTGGCTAGCTGTGTAAGCTGGTACAGCGAACGAGAAGCAATACTGCGCACAGAACTAGCGACAGACGGAGAGGACGGTGGGCATGAATGAGTACCCAGCACAGGTGGTCGATTTTCCCGCTGACTGGCCGTAGGCGGACAGTCGCTATCGCTATCGGTACTAGTCGATGACATTAAATTACGCTCATGACGCAATAAATCGGCAATCGGCGTCGTAGGCGGTGCCAGTGGCGTGTGTGCAGCTGCGTAAAGTCGCTTACTTTTAGTATGACTATCAACGCAACTCGATAAAGGCGACGACGGCTCAGCATGCACATCAACATGAATCGGCAAAAATTTACGCGTGTCGGCAGCGACAAAATGCGGTTGCGACGGTGGCTCAATACGCGTGTCTACGTCCACAGCACGCGACGGAGCAACAACATTATGCGAAATACCGACTGTGGGCCGTATGGTACCCTGTGACACATTACACACATCAGAATGGACGGCGGGACCTCGAAATTCGCTGTGTGGGAACCAACGAAAGGTTCTAGGGTCTTGCCAGGGTGACGATCCAGGGTCGTCTTGCGTATGGAACGTTCTGGCATCTTCTGTGTGTAGCCAATTAGTGGTTTGGCGGCTTCCCCTATCCGGTGAATCCGGGTCGACCTGCGTGGTAGAAGGTCCGAACACGTGGGAAGCTACTGGTGGCCACGGCCCAGGCGAAGTGCGTGTCGGCTGGCGAGTAATGACAGAAGGACTGGTCGCTTGAGGCGACTGACTAGTCCAGCTAACGTCTGCCATGGGCCTGGTCACTTCCAGCGGGTCCACTCCAGGTCTAGTGGGGAGGACCTCGGCTGACCCCAGAACTTTACGAAACGTGACCTCCGAATCCGTGGACATTTCCAGTGTCGAGGCCTCGGTACCCGGCCATTGGGTCTCGGGTACCCTTCCCATGGCTTCTAAGACAGCGGCCGCTTCGAGGTCTCGAAGGTCAAGACTGAATTTAGCCATAGCAGTGGCGGAGGCATCACTAGACAGAACCTTATTCGCGAGCCCGGGCGGCGAGGCAGAACTCGCCATCGATCCCGTCGCCTCGGTGGAGTCTGTAGTGCGTGTAGTGTCTTTAAAATACTGGTCGGCCATTAGACAGGTGATGATAGACGGAATGAAGACGTACCGGTACTCTGGCGGAGGCAACAGTTGTCGCAACCAAAATAACTTTGGCCGGCCAACGATGGTCGGTCGTGTCGTCGGACGAAATGTTGGCAGGCACTAACAAGTGCTGCCAAACTGTAGACGCAACGTCGACGTAGATCGACGATTGTTATCGATAACGATGACACGCGACGGCGCAACTGTTGCCGGAAGTTCTCGACTTCCGGTACGTCGACACTTTTCTCCGGAATTTATTTCATTGTAGATTAATTCAGAAACTACTCCGAAATACGTTGATTTCGTCGCGCAAACTTTATTTTTCCACAGTAGGATACGCTATGTTGAATCGCGCAACGCTACGTTGAATCGCACAACAATCGCGCAACGCGCAACACGTGCTGTCAAAATCTCAGTAACGACCGAACGCAACAAGAAGCGGTCCAACGGAGAGAAAGAGGACGACTGAAAATCGTGTTTGCTTATATAGGATACTAGCTCGGGCCAGGGGGGGCGGGGGGCCTATTTAATATGCATGAGGCGGCCTGGATGGCCAGGGATAGAGGCGGCCTAGATGGCCAGGGATCTAGTCGTGTAGCACCTCGTTGCAACCAGGCTAGCAAGTGCTAGCTGATGGTGCTAGTCACGTGTTGATTAAGTTGCGCGTGTAAGAAAGTAATGTTTTATATATATAGATATACAATTTGGACAGATACCAATGACAGCTGTGGCCGTGTAGTATCGGCCAGCTATGGATAGCTGTATGAATGGTAACAGTTGTGTAGGCTTGCGCACTTACGGCGCCAGACTCTAGTGATCCGGGATAGTATCCGGAAGAGTATGGACGGTTGGCGTAGGGATATTTTAACCGTTGAAGTATCGCAAGTGCGAATGTAAGTATGAAAGAGTTATTATATAATTTTGGTGTAGCTAATGTTTTGGTGTTATGAAAATGGCGACGGCAGCTTGGCCGTAGCTTATGCTGGCGAGCGTTACGATGTGTAACGATAATATTAGTAATTATAATAGCGAAATAAGCGATTTGGGCTATCTTACATCACCCCGGATTCTTAAAATGAAGCGTCCCGCTTCAAGTGGGGCGGTATAAAGAAAATGAATATGACGTTATAATGACCTTATGCTGTCATGGGTAGAAAAATTTCTGTATGAGTGTATCTGTGTGCACTCAAGTGTATGAGATGACGATGTTAGAAACTAACTGTTCGCAAAGTTATCGATATGAGCTATCGAGAGTCCATGATGTGTAAGTGTAAGTTAAGTTATAGAGATAGTAAGGTGAGATATAGCAAGATTATGCTAGGTTATGAGTAGGTAGATCTGCTGTTGTTGTTATAAATACAACTATGCAGTGAATAGTAGGTAACAATGTTTAGTGTTGTTGTTATAGTAATACAACAATTATACAATAATGAAGAACTGTAAGAGTAACAGTGTTCTACTGTTAGAGGAATGGGAATTAATATATAAGAATAAGTATTTGAGTAGGAGCTCTCAAGCTCTTTTGAGTTGCAAGTAGGAACCCTTAAGCGGAGGTACTAGGACCTCGAAAACCGAAGGCACGCGGGCCTTGGACAGGAGGCAGCTCGGGCCTCAATAAGAACCGGAGGTACGCGGACCTCAAAAAACGGAGACACTCGGGTCTCAGAAACAGGAGGCAACTGGCCTCAGAACGAACGAGGGAACATGGTCCCTGAGAATTAAGGGGTTTTGAGGAACGAAGGACTCACCTTCGCCTCGGCTAACATGCCGGATACGAAGACCCAAGCAGAGGGCACGCCATGTAGCCTAGTGTTGCAACCCAACAGTGTAAATCGGGGTTGGAATATATATGGTAAACAGTGAACATAAATTTGAAGTGTGTCTATGAGAAGTATATGCCTAGAGAGGGGTTGGGATGACCAAGTCCAACCGGTAATCTCTGGACATATGTAACAGGGTTATGGAATAACGGATGTCTATTGAAGACTGTCAACCTTGGCGGCGAACGCGGGGATAGGGCGATACCCCGTTATCAAGCTTCACACCAAAAGAAGACAGTAACCATGTAAAGTTAGGGTAAGGTAAAGTAACTTTTTTTATATACCTGTCTACAGTTACTTTACAGTAATGAATACTAGTATTGAGATACAGATATTTTTTATGACAGCTTATTAATAATAGAAAAACTTTTTAGTTTTTTAAATTGGTAACCTCCTTATCCACCTCCTATGCCTCTCCTTTTATTAGCCAAAAGGAAAAACAAAGGAAGAGAATTTAAATCCGAAATGGAAAAATCCAAAGTGACCTTAAGAAAGGCAATACATAAGAGGTGACTTTAAGTGACCTAGCACGTACCTTGTCGCAAGAGAAGAAGTATGACTATGAAAAGTCACACTTTACGACCAAGTAGGAAAACATAATTATACAGTGTAAAAAGAGAAAGAGCAGCGTAATAAATCGCTGCAGGGCAATGCAATGTCGCGTTGCAATAGTTATAAGCTTATAAACGAAAAATAGTTTTATAATGTAGCAAATTACGAGTGAAAATTGTTCACTAAGGCGCAGGCCATCTGATTGGTTATATAAGTAATGTGAGTAAGTCTCACATAGGTACATGAGTTAGTCTCATATATAAATGAAATGTAATAGCAGAATTAGGAAGTCTAGCATTATAGACTTAGGCGCAGGCCTGCTGATTGGAGATTCTCGTGTATATTTATTTTATTATGTTTTTGGTAGTTTAAGTTTTAAGTATATACAAAATTTAATGGACCGAAGTCCAGTGTGTATAAATACACGCTGATTAGATATAATACAAGATATGCGAGCAACATCATCCCTCGCCCGTGCGAGTGAATGAGTAGCTGGCGATTACAAGTTATACAATAATTTGAAGAGACCGAAGTCTTATGTGCATAGCACGCTGATTGGACAATGTTATTATACAGTAGACAATTGACAACTAATGTGGACGCCTAATCTATGGACTTTTCAAGAAGACCGAGCGACGTCCGACATATATAGAATTATATAAGTTTTTAAAAGACAATTTATATAGAAGATAATAATAATAGAAGGCAGCACGGTAAGCTAGCGGCGGTGCTGTGCAAAGATGGTGCGCCAAATAGGCATCAGCTGCCGTAGTAGCTGATGTAGCGGCATCTCCTGTGGGTTGGCAAGCGGCGTGAGCCAAAACCCACCCAGCGTGATAAGTTCACGGCTGGCTTCGTCAGTGACCTGCTGAGCAGTAGTTTCTGACCCAGCAAGTATGACGCGCGCGAGCCAAAGGACTTGCGCAGCGAGCGCCACCTGAATATGCGGATCGGCGGCAAAAGCGCTGGCGGTGGCAGAAATGGACGAAGCTGCAGGCGAAGCAACAGCAACAGCAGACAGAGCGGCGGGCGAGGCAACATCCAACGAAACGGGCGCCGCGGGGGACAGTGCAGCATAGAGCGGCTGCACAGAAGCAGAAGCAGAGGTCAAGGCCTCAGGCGAGCGAAGCGAGCTGGAAGCGGGGTCGCTAACAGCTAGCGGCAAGGAGGCAGATGGACCAATCGGCGAAGCAGCGTTGGCCAAGTCTTCAGCAATAATCTGTGCCAAATCATCATCCACATCCGAGAGCGGAGTGGGAGATCGCAACGGCACGATCACGGAAACTGTCTGCTGCGCCGAGGAAGCGGGCGTCTCGGCGTAGGCCGTAGAGGAGGAAGAGGCACGGGGAGGCTGCTGCGAATACGCATGCGACGGACAAGGCGTGTCCGAGGAAGACGCAGCAGTAATCGTAGCGAAATGCGGCGGAGCAATGCCAGCAGCGGCGGCAGGAGGCGTCGTGGCTTCAGCAGAAGCAAGCGTGTAAGCGACGCCAACGGAGGGCTGCCGAGACGAGCGAGAGCACGATACGTTGAACTGCGGCCGGGACGGATACGGTGCAGTCCAGCAAAGCTGGCGGCGCGCGCACACTCCGCGGACATTCACATGAGTGACGTACGCTGCCCAACTAAACTCCTCGCCGCAACATCCACAACGCAACTGGTGCGGCTTGGGGCAGTACGCGAAATGCTTGACGGCATGTCGCTTTGAACGAACAACATGTCCACATAATAAGCACCACGACGTGAAGGGGAAACGTGCGGAGTCCTCCCCTCCTGAAGAATCAGGCGTAGCCATATCTGATATATACAGAGTTAAGGGGGTTTATAGTGGAACACTGTCACTATTACTACATAAGTACCCTATATCATACATTCAATAGCATACAATACAATAACATGCTAGAATATACAATGGCATGTTATAATATAGAACATGACATGACACACATGTGTCATAAGAAGAAAATAGTTATACAAACTGAACTAGCATAATTAAGTACGTTGATTGGAGCGTAGCGTATCCCTGAATATTTACAAACACTGGAGATGGCGACATCTGACGAAGAAATTGTCCTGTTGACATGGCTTGTATGTGTAACAAGTCGAGAAGAAGAGTTCCATGGAGTAATGTCAACATCATCGTAATAACGTCCAGTAGATATTGTATCCACTTGATGTAATATATGGCTTCATCTCCAAGAATAATAAGTGTCCATAGAATAGAAGATTGTTCCAGTGAATAACTTGTGAATATTCCAGTGATATAATGCATGATGTACTACCCAGATAAACCTTTTGCCCGTAGATAGTGAACTCGAACAAGCGGATCCAGAATCCAATGTCCATATGAGCTAAAAACAGATACAACTTACGGCAGTATCTTTTGTTTTATAATTTTGATTAGTTTTAACCTAATTTTTGTATACCGGCATGTCCTTTGTTACTCTGGTGAGTAACTGGTTAGGTAAGAAGGTGGTCGACGATTTCGACCTGATTTTCGAATTTCGGGTTGGACGGAATTTTGGTGTTCAGGAAGAGAATCCTGACTGTTCGAGGCATTACAGGCTCCAATGTCAGAAGGGTCACGTTGTTCTCGCTGTTGAGAACGGCACGGCGCTAGCCGATCGACGTGAACCGTCTGATGTTTATTTGTTTTCAGATTTTGAATTACAACGACAATGGAGGACTGGAATTTGATTATTCTCCATGGTCCTGACCAAAGACGTTGAAGTTTGCGTTTTTGTTGGCGGAGAAAAGGTCTGGGTCAGTATAACCAGACTAGTTGGTCAACATGAAATGGTGAGCCACGGACAAATTTATCGAAGTAATTTTTCTGTGTTTTAGCAACGGCACCTGTATTCAAACGGATGCGATGATGGACATCACGGATGGTTGACCGAAAAGTAGTGACGTAAGGCGTCACTGGTTTAGATGGCTCATCCGGCGGTTGAGTAATTAAGGTGGCCGGAATAAGAACTTCACGTCCTCACATGGCCAAATTTGGTGTGGTACCAGTAACGGAATGGGTAGTCATCCGGTATGCTGACATTAAGGCTGGCAAGAAAGAAGGCCAGTTATTTGCATTATCGGATGCCGTGGTGCGAAGCATTTGCAGGAGTGTCCTGTTCATTCGTTCTGTCTGGCCATCGGATCGAGGGTGAAATGGAGTGGTGTGTGTTTTGTCTATGCCAGCAATGTGGCATAGTTCTGTAAACAGTTTACTTTCAAAATTTTTGCCCTGATCCGAATGGATTTGTCTGGGGAGTCCAAAACGTAAAAAAAATTATTGTAAAGAGCGGTCATGCAAGTATGAGCTTCGGCATCCGGTAATGGGTAAGCTTCAGACCATTTCGTAAAATAGTCAGTAACGACTAAGATGTATTTTGAGCCATCGGTTGCCAAAGGCAAACCTGATAAGATATCAATGGCCACAATGTCCATAGGTTCTCCTGTGATTACCTTTTGAAGGCGACCATGAGGTCGTGCAGGTGGACCTTTGCTTGATTGACATTGGTGACATTCTTGGCACCAAGTGTGAACATCTTTATTGAGACCGGGCCAATAATATTGGCTTTTGAGTTGTTTGATCAGGCGTTCCGCACCTAAATGGTCGGCAAGTGGTCCAGAATGGGAGGCGTCGAAGAGACGACGTCTCAATGATTGAGGAACCACAAGCTGTACGTTATCCTTAACATGCCTAACTAAAATACCCTCAAGAATCTTGACTGTGGGTCGATGAGACCAAATGATTCTTGATTCGAGCGGTAGTGCTCGCAAATCATTACGGCTTGGAGTTATGTCATGTTCAAGGAAGTTAAGTACAGG
>Ga0209149_1002837_pt1 | contig 10021 bp, 5 predicted proteins | sample WorMetTyACAVOLI2_FD_187423 | JGI IMG/M metagenome (GOLD analysis project Ga0209149, IMG submission 187423) | Marine gutless worms symbiont microbial communities from Max Planck institute for Marine Microbiology, Germany - Olavius algarvensis... ... | reverse complement strand
ACGTGGTAGCACTAATCCAAGTGAAAGCAGTGTTCCACGTGGTAGCACTAATCCAAGTGAAAGCACTGTTCCACGTGGTAGCACTAATCCAAGAGAAAGCACTGTTCCACGTGGTAGCACTAATCCAAGAGAAAGCACTGTTCCACGTGGTAGCACCAGTGCTGAGAGAAAATCTACTGACACGTCAAATAACAATTCCAGCTTAAACCGCAACGCCAACTGTTGCAACGACGACAATGCGAGTGGATCATGGCGTTTCATGTCAGCTTGGAGCGAAGTTTGGAAGGACTTGCAGAGAGTCCTGCGTGCTGCTCCCGACCTCTCCAGCGCCGTTGAATCCAAAGACGAGCTCATGAAGTTTCCAGGCGAAAGCGTCGATGCGCTGGCACAGTCGTTGGTAGGGGACGTCTACCTGAGCGTCAGTAAGTGCCAGAGTGACCCAGAAACCATCGAACATCATCAGAACAGACTCGTAACGTCGCTGATCTCCGTACTAGATGTTCAACCGCACGATCACAAACTGACAGTACGTACGGTTATCGAAACAATTATGTTTAATACACTACGATAGCAGTTCCATAAAAAGAATCCATGCTTCGAAAGAACTGGCGTCGTTGTAATCCTACGTAAGGTACCTCACCTCTTCGATAGCTGGTGAGTTAGCGTTGTCGGTAGTCTTGCGTACCGGTACGTGGTGTTTTTTTTAGTTCGTTAGGCCTACGCTGTAACTTCGTAGCGATGTGTTTGTCGACTTTTTGTAACTTAGCAACATTAAGACAAAACGGTTAAATTCTGAAATTCTTGGAATAGACAACCAATGTCTCTGACATCATCCCATTAAATTCACCGAGTGACCGCCCCTGTAGTGGAGCGCAGGGTGAGGTTTGCTCTGCATGGCAGCACTTATTAAGCCGCCGCTCGTGACAGCGAGAGCGGCTTAGTGCATCGCATCGATGCTGTTCATCTCTTCGTTTGTTTGTTTGTCTGTCTGTCTGTTAGTCTGTCTGTCTGTCGCCAAAATGCAAAAAACGCTATTTTCTCAAAAACTAAGTAATTTAGAGCTATGGCCTCTAGACCTATAGGAAGTCGGCGCCTTGTGACATTTGCCTAAAAGTGCGCCGTATATAAATCCACTTACTTACTTACATGGGTTTTTCAAAGAACCCATTATTGGACCCCTAAAATCCAAGATGGGTGAGATCCGCCATCTTGAAAATCGACATGACGTCATGTTTCTTCTACTGAGGGTGGTCCGATTTTGATAAAATTTCGCAGACTGGTGCAGAATGACATGTCGACTGTGGTGATATGGTCGAAATCGAAACCAGATGTAGAATTCCAATATGGCGAACGTTTGGGCAAATTCCATGGCATGTCATCCCAGAGCCACATATCACATTGCAGGGTGCTGCCATTTGGTGAATTCAGTGTCGTGATTCCAGAGCCACATGCCACATTGCAGAGTATAATAATTCCATCCGCCATATTGAAAATCGTTTTTCGCCACATTTTATTTTATTTTTAATGCAGTTTGGGCTTTGACGAGCGGCGGCTTTCGTATCGTCTCCGATACACTTGTTTAGTTATGTTTACAGTTAAGTTTAAAGGCAGTTTAAGTTTTATACATTTTGCTAGCTGTGTGGCTGAAGTACACCGTCACCGTGTCAGATAAATGAAGCGTCCGCCATCGAAGTTGGGGAGCAGGCCTAAGTAAGTAAAGTATGTAAACTGTGGGTTTGTATAGCGCATCGTCGCGAACACGCCTCTAATGCGCTACCGCTTCCCGTAAGTCGGCGCTGATCTCCGCTAGCCAGTGCCTGTAGCCAGGCATTCAGCGAACACTGCAAGACCACGGGTAAGGGTTGGTGTATCACGCGATATGCCTGTTTACTTCCCCAGCTTTCGCCGGGTACTCATTCTAGCCTAATAACCACAGAAAACTGGCTCAGGCTGAGTAAGCTTGGGTGCATGGTTCTGCGCCGAGGTGGTTTACCCATCGAAAAACGGTCACCCATCCAGGCACTAACCGGGCCTAGCGCTACCGTACGTTGATCGTGTCCAACGTATTACCGCCACACTAAGCCGGTAACCAGGTTATGCAGGCGATGGATGCTGTTTGTGTTTTAGTCTGCAAAAATGATCAGTCGACGTCATTGAAACTTTGTGTTATGATGGGCGTGGCCTACCAGTGGGAAGAAGCATTTAACTTTTGTTGATGATCCGGTCTTGCATATGGATTTCGCACCAGTTTTCCACTTCCATCGGCATTGCAGAATAGGGCATTTTAGGTGATTTGTTAGCATTTGTCACGATTTTCACGAAACTCGGCGAAATGACTGACGACTGACGCCGACAAAGGATTAATCCACGACATTTTGGGAGCGATCCGGCTGACATCTAAATCCGGATCAATCCGAAAATCGGCACTCGAATCCCAGATCAGTTTTGGTTGAGTCGACTTCAAAATTCAAGGGGTTAGGCGTACTTGACGTTGGCAGAGGTATTAAGTAAGTAAGTAAGTAAGTAAGTAAGTAAGTAAGTAAGTAATTCAATGACGTGGTCTTAGTTGTGTGTTTACCAGCAAAGCGCAGCGTATGAGCGTGCAGTTAAACTGTGCACAGAGCAACAACAAGGCATCATTCGACAGCAGTCTTACTACTGCAGTGACAGGTGCGCCGGCGGCTATTAGCCTGTCACCGGTCGTCGACCACCTCTCCCAGTCAATCGTCGTCAACTCCATCAACTGTTCACTGCTCGCTGCCGAGACCCGCTGTAGACAAGCGATGAGACAGGCTGCAGAACGTCGTCGACGACTGGTCGCCGAACTGGCCATGCGCTGTCCACCGCTGACCATTTACGGTCCTGCCAGCGACGCAGCAGGTGACGGCGGCTGCTCGGCCGAGGACGAGCCGTCCGTCTGGAACCACAACAAGACGCGACCGTTCGACGCTGTCGACACAATCAGCCCGTCACAGGCAGCTCGCCTGACCGACTACCAAGTAAAGTTGATCGGTAACCACACGTTAGACAGCGGGACCCCACCAGACAAGCTAAGTGCCATGCTCAGAGAAACGGTCAAACACTACATCTACCGCGAGTTAGATCGCTTCGCCACAGACATCACGCCGTCGCTGTTCGACGTACTAGCTGCCAGGTACTGAATTCTACTTCCTTCGTTCTAAACATAATTTCATATTTTATTTTCATTCACTTCGGCAGCTTCACTTTAACTTGAAATTTTAATTATATTTCGAACGTTTAGTTAGAATTTTATTACAGTTTTAACTCTCTGTGTAATTTTAAATTTTCATATGGTTGTAGCGGAATAATTCCTAATTCCATTTCATTTATGAAAATAATTTGATTTCTTTCTTGCAATTAGGTAATTTTAATTTTACTTCCCGTTTTAATTTTAACTTAACAGACAAAAACAGCTAATTTTTACTTCACTTGCACTGTACTTATGTAAATATTTGTTAAATTTTTATTTCGATCATGAAATTATTCCTAATTTATATGATGGTTAGTAACGATTTGAAACGAATGTCCACTCACTTTGTTTTACAGGATAATTATGAGAATAATGCAAAAGTCTATTTCTGTCGGATTTTGCATTGTGTCCCAGATACTGACATTCGTTAACGCAGGCTAAAGAACTCTGTCGTAATTTTGTGAGTTTAAAATGATCAGACGTACGGTAGTTACTAACTTCAGTTCCGAAAATTATTCTTAAAATTTCCTTCCATACGTACAACACCCATTGACCGCGATTCTCTCAAAATCTCGCTATGGTATTTGATTTATAGAAAGAAGATGATGGCGCAAAATATGGTGAAAAGCTTGATGATATGTTCACCGTTTTGACACATCATAAGTGTGACGAACACATAGATGACGTGTAGACGGACAGAATACCGTAAAGCATATACCACGCTCTGCGTAGAGTTGTGCAATAATAAAGACATAATATGACTAATTTGCATAAACGGAGTTCGACAGTGTTACTTGTGAAGTTGTTACAAAAACGTGACTGGTGATGATAGAGTGTCACGCAACGTGGCGTGGCAGCTGTCTGGAGGCGAAGAACCGGACACAGAGACGGCGTTCCTGCTCAAGATTTGCAACGTGGTGGTAAGACTGATCGACGAAGAATGGCGCGTGCTACGACTAATGAATATGGATATTGCCGCTGCTGGCGTTGCTAATCATTACGTCAACGTGGCCGTTGCTAACGCCGGGCTCAGAGTCCATGCAGCTGTACACCGTCTCCTTGATGCCCGAGTTCCTCCCGACACCGGTCGACTGGTCAGAGAACCTGACTGGAACTGTCTTGTCGGCCAGCTGCGCGGCGACCCTAGCTTCGATCTGCGTGTGTTAGCCGAGATACGGAAGTCGACGTTCAGGGCGAAACTGGAACAGGCGGTCGGCGTCGATGACTGGTGGCCGACGACGACTCCGCTGGACAGGGATGACGCGGTGGTGGGGCGCGTGGACAGGGACGAGGCGGCTGCCAGGAAGTTCATCTCGGACGAGGTGGATCGCGTCGTGAAGCAGCACGGTTGTACAGTGCGTGAGAACGTGGAGCGCTGCGACACGTCGACGTTGGCAAAATTCGGAGCGGCTCTGGGGCAGGACTACGCCCGCTCAGCGGCCACCCACCGCGCTGTGATGGACACGCTGACCGAGCAGCTGTGGACGTCAGCGATTGACGCGGCCTCCCGTCAGCTCGCCGAACAACTGACCGTCATCTCTTCACTGACCGTCGTCGACGCCGCTGACCGCGTATCTCATTGGCTTAGTAGACTCTCACGGTCAACTTCGATGAAGGTATGGAGCACACATGGACATGGGCGCAGGAACCGGGAGGGTCAGGGGAAGCATTCTCATGTTTTCCAGTACTTATGGCAAGCAGTGTATTTGTCTCTGGCTGCATTACAGACAGATTTACGCGAGGATACTTTGTAGGTCTAGACTCTAGTGAACCTACAATGTGTGTCAAGACATGAGACTCGCGTAATCTTGAATATCTTGTACAGTTGTAAGTCTATTGCAATGAAATTTGGCGTGTGATAGATGGCCTTAGCTATTAAACGCGTACATTATTTGCCACTTGACCTTAGTTATGTTTCTACACTACCTGACATGACATTACACAAGTAGCTCTGCTGCTGCAGAGAGGCCGCACTGCTTTGTGTCCGTCAGTAGCCTACAAGATATTCCGGATTACACGAGTCTCATGTTTGGAACACGGTGTACAAAACAAAATAAATATAATTTCGCTTAATTTGCTTGTCTCATATTGTACAAGTTGCTAAAGCCAGTGGAAAACTAAATCAGCTCAACTGGAAACAGCAGCTGAGTTTTCCGCTATAGGTGCATTAGGCTTAAGAGAACGATTACTCCACTGAATTATCCCGATCTTTATCGAGAATCTAGTTCGATTCAGAATTAGAAGCTTGCAAATAATCGCAGATTGACTTCTTATCAAGGTCCCCGTAAAATTATGCCGTTTGGCCCAATTTTACATAGTCTGTTATGTTTAATGATTTTGATCTGAAGTCCATATCTCCTTACTTCTGAACGAGCGAGTGGCTTTTTGCTCCATGTAAAAATTATTCACCGAAGCGGGCCTATTATAGTGTCACATTTTATGTGTCTCTAAAATGTATGCTGTCGTCTTGAATTTTTCTACGTGAAATGTAAAATTAAGCTGTCTTCAACTACGATGTGTCAAGCGATCGTAAACAAATAGCTTGACTTTGATGAGTTAAACAGGTTGCATTAGCGACGCGTGTCAGTTCTAGTTTAACCCTTTAACATAAACGACCACAGCAAGGAGGGAGCATTATAGAGCAATAGGACGGACGATTGATACACCCGCCCTGTTACGTTTGTTACAGCAGAGGAACCCAGACAAGTGGGCACACCACCAAGTTCTACTGTCTCGCTGTACCAAATATAACAACCCACTCACGTCGAATGCCAATGAATAACAAGTTCATATTTTGTCGGTGAAATAACGCGATATTGTAGCCATTCATTAAAAGCATGGAAACTATATTTTTTGTGGTAATTAAAAGGGTTAAATGTTGTCATTTCAGGGGCACGTTGATTACAATACGAGTAACAACAATGTAAATACAAATGCAGCTACCAGTAACATCGGTGAGTTGCACTATATATTCTAGTCGCAATACATACCGTAATTAGCTACACGTACTTAGGCTAATTATCATGCTTTCTGCATTAACACATTTTCAGTTGATTCGGTTAGGCCTATTTCCTCCACAGCCAAGATGACATCATTTTTTACGTGGTACCGAATATGTTTACAGAGTTTTATAACAAAATTTCAAATCATTTTTGCCATAGGCGTAAACTTCTATAAGGCTGCTAGGCTTGAGCCCCCCCCCCACTTTTCAAGCTCCTAGACTTTCTGGCTTCTGAGCCCCCCCCCAATTTTGTGTCATATGCAGCGCCTATTATGAAGCTGTCTTCTGTTGTCTACCGAACAATAAAATAACTCCAAATGATGTTCATGCCAATCAGACCACCAGTTTCGTTCGAATCCAGCAACGGAAGCTGATAATAGTGTTTTGTCTCTTATGATTTCAGTCTTGTCCTTCAAAGGGATACATAATGACATTTGTAATTTAATGTTTTTCTCTATGTGTACAAGCCTATTGCAAGGGTGGATGTTGATGACATTGCATTCTCCAGTTCGTTGTTCAGTGACAAGGTGGATAACACGGATGGGCTCAACCAGCTGCAGATGGATGCATTTGGCTTCATGGTTCAAGGCTCATTTTAACTCATAATGTACTCAGTAGGCCGTCACAGTCGTAGAAGCAGCAGAAATAGAACGGGAAAGCCTTATGCAGCGCATCTTGCACGATTGGATTAATTATTGATTTATTTGCCAATTGCCAACGCAAATTCAGTTGACTCTTACTAAAATCATTAAAATTGTTGCCACCAGATGACGGGTTTTAAGGCTAAAATGCACCAAATTCGATTTCGGCTGGGGCTCCGCCCCAGACCCCGCCCATGCAGACCCCGCTCAGGGAGCTTACAGCGCTCTCCCAGACTCCCTAGCTAAATTTGGGGGGTTACTTCTAAGGAAAGGGGAGGGATTGGGAAGGGGAAGGGGAAAGGGAGGAAAGGGGGAGGGGAGGGAAAGGGAGGGGGGAAGGAAAGGACCATGAGCCCCCCCCCCAGTATTTGGAGGAAGTTTACGCCTATGAGATTTTTTGCCGCGCGATGCTATGTATAAGCGCGGCCTATGCCGTCATGCGGTGTCTGTCTGTCAGTGTCCGTGTGTCTGTCACGTTCGTGAGTTGTCAAAACGAATAAACATATCATACCATCAGGTAGCCACACCATTCTAGTTTTTCTATGCCAAACGGCATAGCAATATTCCGACGGAAACTCCCCTAACTGGGGCGTCGAATGCAGGTGCATGGGGTAGGCAGAAATCGCGATTCTGAGCCTATATATGGCTTTAGTGCCTGCTGTTAGCGCTGCAACATGCCAACAGTGTCGCCGGTGGACGACGGCCACCGTCTCGCAAGTTATGACACATCGCTGGTAGTAAGCGGCTCTGCTGATTGTGGTAGAAGACGACGAAATGTTTATGACAAGAAGCCTCAACATTACGCCAAAGACAACAGAACAGCACATTTAACTGCACGCAGTGACAAATCTGTAGCCTACGTAACTGAAGACTCTACTCGGACGTTTTGTAGCCTAATGTTGTAGCCAACTACTGACAGACACGAAGCATCGCGCGGTCTCTTTGCGACAGCAGAGCTACTTGTACGTTTAACTGTTTCAGTGTGTTGCATTTGTTGTTTCTCTTTATGCATTGCAAGTTACCGGTATGTCTTCAACTGCAACTGCAGCCTAATGTACCGTACTCGGTTACAATTTTGTGCACTGATGTGACTGACGTCAACGCTGAACAAGAGGTATGAGGCACAGAAAATCTCGCCATGCGCCCCACGCAACGGTGCTGCCACCTGGTGCAATTAATGGCATGATCCTAGATTCATTACTTGCCTATTCTGAAAGTTTCATGATGGTAGAGTGGGCCTGGGCAGGCTGCGACCCTGCCCAATCCCCTCCTCGCTGTACCAAGTTTAACAGACCACCCCATGATGGTAGAGTGGACCTGGGTGGGCTGCGACCCCGCCCAGTCCCCTCCTCGCTGTACCAAGTGTAACAGACCACCCATCAACGACAAGTAAACCAACTTCATATTATTGGATGTGGCACTTTAAAGAGTTAATTATGTGATTGGTGGCGTGTAATGTGTGGCAGTGTTTCAAGACGCACTAACATCGGACACTGATGCCAGTGGCTACGTATCGAGCGCCAGCAGCAGCCAGAAGAGGTCATCAGTCGCGTCACAAGTCGAGATGGCCATCAACGTCGAACCGACTCTCAACAACTGGCGCAAGCTAGTGACACTCTGGCTAGGACACCACAAGTGCATCGAGATGCTGCTGACCGTGCTGTCCTATGTACTCTTTATAATGCTGCTCGTGCAGTGCATTGTCGCAATATCTGGCTGCCTGTCACTTGGTTCTTCGCTGCCGCCAGGAACTGCCTATTTGTGGCTGTTCACGGTCTGCATGGCTCTGTTGGTGTACGTGTTCGTGTTTGAGCCACTCAAGGTCCTCATAATCGCTATACACTTCGCACTCTCACAGAACAAAATGCTCCTAATTTAACCGTCTAACTTCCAGTGGGCTGCCACTCTCTAAAGCAGCCGTTGGCAATTTGACTAGACTGTAATACAGTTATCATGAACACAGGCACACTCGATGCATTTGATAGAGGTGTGTGCATGATAACTTGAAAACTACTGCTTTCTGCTCAGTAGTTATGCAGACTGGACAAAAATCTCGGACGACTTTGCAAGGCAAGGGCAAGGTCATTTTTCAGAGGGTTCAAAAGGAATATGACTTCTTATTAGAGTTGTGGGTGGTGAGATTCCACCTCTGTTGTCTTAGTTATTAGTTATTATTATTAATATTAATATTACTATTATTATAATTTTGGCTGTCCACTGCACAGCACCTGTTTTCAATACCAATATTTTATGGACATTGATTTCACATTACCTGATGTGGGAAATCGTTTAAATGATGACTGTTGTGATGTACAAAAAGACTGTCATGTTAATTGATATAACATTTTGGTTTTACACCAGAAGACGACTTAACGCTATAATACAATGTGTTTAAAAATTATGCTATAAAAATTGCAATCAAAACTGACATAAAGAGACAACAGAGCATGGATGGTCCACACACTGAAGCAAATGAGAACTCCACTGTTACAAGCACAAGCTTAGCTATGAGCAGCAAGATAAGAAATCTATGTTCTCAAGTGCACAGTTCAGCTCAGCCGAGTCTTTCCAAACACAAATCAGATCGTGAACTTTGCTCAGTTGGTCTTCTTGATATAGTCGCTGCAGGCAGAAGAGTTTTGAGGCATAGCTATCACTGTGTCAAAGCAAACCTCCAGTAAACTATGTCACACCGTAAAACAATTTACTCAATGTTAAATGGCTGATAGTACTTAGTATAAAATTTAAAATACAATTATTATGTTTATTTGTTAGAACTTTAAATTTTAAAGAAGATAATATATGTGTAAAAAGCATCTCAAATTTGACAATAAGCAACAAAACCAACAGTTGTTTAGAAAACCTTTTCAGTATTAATTTAAATATTTCAATAATATTTTTACATTACATTACATTAAGTGTTTAGTGCCAGGCCAACAACAGACCGGACTGGCCCGGCAATACAAGTGTAAACGATAATGCTAAAAATCACTATTTTGTAGTGATTAATAAGATAAGTTGAGAAGCCTTCATAAAACAATCTATAGTTGCAATCATAGTGACAACTGACAACAATAATTCTGCAACACTCACAGCATGCAGTTCAACAAGACAATTGGAGCCAATATAGTAAAGTATAGTAAGTGTGGATTTGTATCATGCATCGTT
>Ga0209149_1002836_pt1 | contig 10021 bp, 8 predicted proteins | sample WorMetTyACAVOLI2_FD_187423 | JGI IMG/M metagenome (GOLD analysis project Ga0209149, IMG submission 187423) | Marine gutless worms symbiont microbial communities from Max Planck institute for Marine Microbiology, Germany - Olavius algarvensis... ... | reverse complement strand
TGCTCGATCTTTGTCTAATTTAAACATATTTCCTCTGGTTGTCGAATCATACACTCTAAGCACCTTCGGTGTTACGTCGGCATCATATTTACCAGTCAGAATCTTATACATTTCTATCATATCTCCATGATATGAGTAGTGATCACGTGATATGACTCACAGCCTGCACAAACGCCTCCTTTGTCGCCTTCTTCATCACTCGTCGCTGTCTGTGGCATTGTAGTCGATATGTCTTCAACGTTCAGCTGCGACTTGCTAGGAGAAGGCGCCGGCTCGTCGCCAACGGTTGCCGACTCGATGTTCGTAGCATCACCACCAGGTGAATCCGTCCCAGCAAGAGGCTCAGTTGGCGCATTCACCTCTTCCTCGTCGCGCGGCAGTTTCTCAAAATCATTGTCGTAACGACCGCTATCGTTTGAACCAATTGTGTTGATGGTTTCTTCCATTACAAAGTTATGTCAGTAAACACTTCAACCTTCGTAACAAAAGTCTTGCACTTCCCAAAAATTAAATCTCCACCCTTTATACTTCGTAAACAACTCGTCTGTCAACAAAGCTAATGCGCATGCGCTATAAAGCAAAGACTGGGCGCGTTCAAAAAAATCTCGTTGAGTTGATAAACATAAACATAAACAAGCCATCAGAAACTGCGGATCTAGCAGATCCGCGGATCCGCGACGAACAATTTCTAACACTTATCTATGTCGAAAATGATAAGTAAGTAAAATCCGCGAACGTACAGAGAACTGTTTTTCATTCGATTTATTAATACGCACCCGCACAAGGCAGCAGTAAATTATGAAAATACATAACAAGGCCAGAATGGCACCAACAGTCTAAAACACGTTGCTTCTCGTCGATTCCGCCGCAGCTGTTTAAAAGCACATAAAGGAGGCCTAAGCAAAAGTGAAAGGGCAACGAATTGAAGGATAGTTGAACATGCACATCATTTCTGAAAGTGTACTGATGCTGTTTATTAACCAATAATAATTAGTACATACTTGTCGAAACCACAGCTTGCCAAATTTTGCGCGTTTTTTGAGACAGTGTAAGCTCCATTCGCAGATGGCAACCCTCTAATCTCAATTGGCGCGGGGCAAGATGTGTTGAATTTTTACCACAGTTTTGGAAGTTTTTTAGCAACGATAAAGTATTACTTTTGTCTTATTATCACGTGTCAGCACAAGGGACCGCCGAGACACGCGATATTGATATAGCAATTATGTCAGTCTGTCCGTCACACGCCGGTATTCTGTGGAAACGGTTTAACATATTGTCATAATTTCTTCACCACACGGCAGCCCAATCATTGTAGTTTTATGAGTATCAAACACTTTCGCGAAATTCCGACGGGGTCACCCCCTGCGGGACGCAGGTGGGGTATAAAAATGTCGCGATTTTCGGCCAATAACTCGCTTATCTCGCAAACGATACAAGTTAGCGCCAGTTACTATGGAACGCTAACTATAATATGAATATGCGATCTATCAAAATATGGCGTCATTTCCAATGATCTTGAACGAACCTAACCCTGTTTCCAAGGTGACATTCTTTGACGCTGAATATCTCACAAACGGCTACATATAGGCTACGGCCATAGTTACTATAGAAGGCGAATAAGAAACCGCACTCAAGCTGTCGAACGGCACCAGCTTCAATGACCTTGATTGACCACTAAGCCAGATTTCAAGGTCACGATATTATTCAACGTCAAATAACTCGAATATGGTACAGTATTGTTAAAAGCAATAGTTACAATGGCGGACCAACAGAAAGTCGTACATGGTCTATCGAACTGTCGAACCGCGCCATTTTAAATGACCATGAACGACCCCAAAGTCAGATTTCAATTGGTCAGGCCATATTCTTTGACGCTGAATATCTCCGAAATGGCTGAAGATACGGCCACTACGGAAGGCGAAGGAACCCGTAGCCTACCAAAGCTTTCAAATGGTACCATTTTCAATGACCTTGAGTGACCCTTAACCAAGATGTCAATTTAAAGTCACGGGGTTATCATGGCCTCGGCGTATTGTGTGTGCAGCTGACGCGCGATTTGTTTGCGATAGCTAAGTTCTTGGGTATTTTAAGATAAACTAGACGCTGGCATGTGACGATATCATGCCAACCGGATGGACGCCCGACGCAGCCAGTTCGACCTTGGAAGAATGGACGCATACATTTAGCCGAGGGCAGCAATGTAGTTGTTTTAGCTACGTAGTTCGGGCGGGACAGCAGAAAGTTTGCTAGTGGGGTCCGAAAACATGGCAAATTTAGTTACTGTTTGACCCACCCTGTAGTTTAAGGATGACCAGGAAAAAACCCAAGTAGTAACTTCTCTAATGACACTCAAGGTCCACCACGTGTAAAACTTTCGCGAACCTCCGTTCACCAGGGCCGGAGAATAAGGCGGCCATAAAAAAAATTTAAAAAAACATTGACAAAATATAACATGGTCGCCCGCTTACGCTGAGCGGGCGTCCATAAAAATGGCTGGAAACATAAAACGATGAGTGGATGAGATGATGACAATATACTACTGTACGGCCTACAATGTCAGTCTGTAGGAATTTGTTGTAGTTCTAACGCAAGGCGTTTAATTAACGTGATTACTCACTCCACTTGAAAAACTGAACAATTTCAGCAACTCTCTAAGTCATCTTTGTACGTCATCATATAGCACTCACTCACTCGTCGACCTTCATCGATGAGGGTTGGCGACAGCAGATGACCACTCCGATATCTTTCTTCTTGCATTAATTAAGACAAATCATTATGACGTAAGAAGCTGAACACAAAGTTTTAAAAACATCAAAGGACGGTAGAGACAACTCCAACAACACGGCAGCAACATCTTTACATAATCACACACATTCTATAACACATTAGGCCTACGACACTTGGTCCATAAGTTAGAGTAAAAACAAAACGGTACCGTTTCGTTAATTTTTATGCCGCGCACGCTACGCTACTTACTTAACGTCACGTTTCTTGTTAAGTTCCTTGCCGGTATAGTAAAACATTAGCCTATCTGCGATCGCGAGGATACTCAAGTTAACTCAACTAGGCCTATCTGTATGAACGGGAAGGTGAGGCCGAGAATCACGACAATCACAGTGCGCATCCGTAATTCTACACCGGTAGGCATATTCTATATTTTAATTGGTAGACAGGTGCTGACATCCGATCGTAACAGAGACACAGGTATCTGTGGATCTGCATTATAGAAGCATGGCTGTGTGGATGTCCATCATACGGAACACATTTGGTTGCGGATCTGCGTTATAGGGACATTGAAGGCTGCGGATCTGCATGATGTAAGCATAGGACTCTGCGGATCTACATCATAGTGACATGTCGAGCTGCGGATCTGCATTACAGAAGAATAGCACTCTGCGGATCTCCATCAGAGTGACATGTAGAGCGGCGGATCTGCTTTATAGAAGCATATAGGACCGTGTGGATGTCCATCATAGGGACACAGACAGTTGCGGATCTGCGTTATAGGGACATTGAAAGCTGCGGATCTGCATCATAGAAGCATAGGACTCTGCGGATCTACATCACAGTGACATGTCGAGCTGCGGATCTGCGTTACAGAAGAATAGCACTCTGCGGATCTCCATCAGAGTGACATGTAGAGCGGCGGATCTGCTTTATAGAAGCATATAGGACAGTGTGGATGTCCATCATAGGGACACAGACAGTTGCGGATCTGCGTTATAGGGACATTGAAGGCTGCGGATCAAATAATCGGCGCCAAAGAGACATACATTACAACTGATCTGCGTCATGTTTCGCATGAACAGATGGAGGTCTGACTCGTTATTAAAATTAAATAGTAAATTGTCCCGGATGTCGTCGTATGTATAGCCGCCGTCCTTGCGACTATTTTGCTCCAAAAATGCAGCGATCTCGTCATCCGTTGCTGTCGCCACCCACGGCTCGTGGACGGTGGCATGCAGCAGGTGGCCATTGGACTTAAGCCACAGTGATGCCTTTCTCGCATCAGTGACGAACGACAGGAAAGTCTGCAAACAGATATCATATGTGTACGTAGGCCATCGGCAACAGCAATGTCTACTTTGAACAACTAATTTGGCCTAAAGTCAAAATGCAACATAGTACTTAGATTTGTGATTACAATGTCGCTGAAGAGGTACATTACCTAAAATGCATATCGGTTGAAACAAATAATCCCCAATGTGGAAGTACGTAGGACTACATATCTTGTACAAATGTCAAGATTTAACCATTTATGACACTAACAAATTTCAACCGATGCTTTCTTTTTTACGGGTATCACGTGCCCACTTCACGTACCAGTGCTGAGGCCTGCCTCACGGGCTGGCCCAATGCACAACCTCAGTTTTGAGACAAGTGCAGTGTAGAGCAACAGCATCAGGCTTGCCGGACGGTCTGTGTTAGGTTCAGATGCTGCGCAACCTCTGTCTTTTCTCATAATGGACTCCGCCAGCTAGTCCGCTTGACTGCAACTTGGTCAGAACCCACGCGACAGAGAGGTGTGGCACTTTCATCAAATGATGACGTTGTAATTGCAATTTGCATGCAATGTACTGCTCTAAATTACATTTTGTTAAGCTGGCGACAGCATTGAACAATTCATTTAAAAGTAATACTTTGAAACGCAATGTAGGCATAAAAATGAGCGATTTATTTATGTTTTCATGTCGAAATTATTGTCATAAGATACCTCATTTGTGGTCTTAAGATAGCTCTGTCGTATGGTATGGTATAGTAGAGTTTAACGTCCCACTCGACACGTTATAGGTCATTTCGGAGAAAGGTTTACGGGTCATATGACCCAACCAACAGTGTAACAGCACTGAAGGACGATGGTTAGTCAACCACATCAAGGGCCAATCCCACCAGGCTCAGCTCAGTAAAAGGTAAAGAGAAGGATGTAAGCAAAAAAAAAATTAGTATCCATATAGCACCATTAAGACAGAAGACACAAAGGTGCTTGGAAGATAGAGAGCTAAACCAAGTAAGTTCAAAGCCCAAAACAGTCAACCGACCTGTAAGAACTGCTCGTATCTTTGTGCACCATTATAACAGTGCACAATACTGTAGCACAGAGACAGTTGTTATTTATATTCCCCTTCCTCCAGACCAACATCACATCTCAGATGTGGCCAACTGGAGGTAAGGGGGACTAAGTTCTGTCGTAAGTCTCTGTTAAGTTTATCGTGAGATCTTTTGTAAATCAACAATGACATAAGATTATCTTCAGATTGTCGTAAGTTTGGTGATTGTCTTAAGATAATCCTAAGATTGCCTTAAGATTCTTTGTAAATTGGGTCCCAATTCAGCTGAAAAATCTATGCAATTGTTTCTCTTACCACACCTCAACCATCCCAAAAAATTGCATCAAAGTCAGTTGATAAGTATGTGAGTGATCATGCTAACAAGCAGACAGACAGACACCTGTAGACAGTATCACGGACTTGGCTCAGGTAATGCTTGCAATACTCACATCGCTTGCGATCTGCTGCTCATTATCGTAGTAGTCAGAGTTGACGACGGCTGCTTGTGCTAAGACGGTTGCACTTGTCTCGGCTGTGGCGTAATGTGATGCTTCAGGAACTTGACCTGCAGACATACAGGGTGGCTATGTTTAGTAGAACCATTTGTGAGGGGAAACTTACCTGTCCGAAATTTGCCAATTCCCCCAAAGTTATGGAACTCCGTTAAAGGCTAATGATATAAACTGTTATCCGTAGACCTGTAGCGGTGCCTGCCCCGGTGGTGCTATTGGTAGCCTCGTGTTACGGCTGACCTGACCGGATCTGTGTGTCAGGTTATAGCTGCGTATGCTTTGAGATTAAATTATCGGGCAGGCACAGAGGGTTCAACGGTGTCCTCTTTAATCTGTGACAGTTGGCTAAATACTGGGTTCAGAAGCGCTCAGTATTAGTCGATGCTTGATAACAGATGGCCTCCTGGTGTATGCGCTGATCGGTCATCAATGGCTCTGTGCACACGCACGGCTAAATTGCACCCTGAGGACCCACGGTGCGAGGCGCGCCAGAGCTAAGGCTGAGGACGGCCGTCTGTCGTTGACATCCAGCACAAGTCTAGCGAGTAGTGACGTTGCCACCTTACGGAGTATAACGTGCGACATTGCTTGGCGTCGTGCAACAACAGATAGTCGTTTTTCAATGCTAACTTTTGCAGGGAGTCCCCGTCCAGATCCCCCTCGGACTGGTCACTGTTGACCGATGAACCAATGCTGTTTTAGTTAAAATTCACAAAGGTGCACTAAAACGGAAAAAAGTGGTGCAGTTAACTGTCAACAAACGTAAAAAAATTGTCCCCAACAGCTTATGCTTCTGAAAAAAGTTTTAAAATAGCACATCACAATGCACTGAAACACACCGTTTTAGGATTAAAATTCAATAAGTTCCCTCTACCCTTGGCACTGTCAGCTATCATCCCTCTCCTGCTACTCTCCCGCCCCCTGATGTACCTAATTTCTAGAATAAACACTACAGGATGGACGACTGACAAAAGAAAGTGATACATTGTGTTGCAGGTGTCAACTTCTTAGTCTACCGGGTTCCATAATGTGGACAGCGCAAACGTATTGTTGTCATAATGAAATATCATTACAATGACAAACACTAAACATCACAGCAAACAATTTTAATTAATCTTACGTGCTCCAAGCTGCTCGTGATCAACGTTGTTGACACCGGTGCATCGAGGACATGAATAATGAGCAGTCGTCCGCGCGAGATGCTGAAACATTTCGTCACTGATTCCAACGCAGTGCTGGTGAAACCACTCATGGCACTGATCACACTGTAGCATTTTTTCACCCGGCAAGTGAGTGGACCGACAGACACAGTAAAGAGACACAACGACAGAACGGACCACGGGATGCCGTAAGGTTCGGAACTTGGTGACAGGGAATGGCGTGATGCGGTTCGCTTCTAGACAATGCATAAGATGTCTACGCATCTGTATCTGATCCAAGTTAACATTGCACGGATGCTGGTCACGTGCCAATATCTCAGCATAGGCGATGGCGAACAGGCCGCAGTCAACGGCTCCTCTTTGTCTGACAACGTTCATAATGTCAACGGTCAATGACGGAGACTGCATGCGAAACAACTTCGCCACAGTTGCCAGGCACTGGGCACTGGGAGTCATATGCAGACTGCAGTAAATACGTAGGTTGCCCGCTAAGCAGTGCTTATTGGTGATGCACAGCCAGTGTTCTTTAACGCTGTCGTGCACAATCTGAACACTGTTGGACGTATTGTCGGAATCAAGCAGCACATCACATGTTGATGCAGCTACAGCGACTGTGTCTTTGAGGCCACTGATACTCGTGTACTGGCGACTCAACATCTGCTGGGCCGCGTTTATGATGTTGTCGTTGAGACACTGCAAGTCATCGGCCAAGGTCTTCATGTCAACTGAACGCAGTGAATTACTCCTCCCTACAGTGCTGACGTCGTTGCCGTCGTCGTCGTCGACCGCTGTCAGTGTACTGAGTGTATCTGGCGACCCGGGAGGTGTACGCCGTACAGGTCTATAACAATCAAATAACACGAGGCAACTGATGTCTTATTTATCAACATAATAATTATTTCGGAAATCTATGTCAGTGTACAGGATCATTTTGGTGCATAGAAACTTAGTGTAGCGTATTCTGTCAGTCGAGATGCACACATGTCACACACACACACAAAACATTGGACTGGACAGTTTTTTCCCGTCTGTGCAGTTGCAATCACAAGAATATGACACACAAATCATATATTACAAGAAGCTCAGCTGTCACAGAGAGGCCGCGCGATGCTTCGTGTTTGTCTGTAGTGAGCTTCAACATACATGTACCTACAGCGACTCGTACGGTTGATAACACTGTATGCAGCGAAGCCAGATATTCGCCCGCGTTTTTTTTACCTACCCCACCTGCATTCGCATGCCCCCGTTTGAGGGGTTCCCGTCGGAATAGCGCCACCCCGTTTGGTATGGAAAAACTAGAATGGTGTGGCTACCCGACGGTGACAAAATTTTTGAAGATATGTTTATTCGTTTTGACATGATCCACGAACGTGACAGACAGACACTGCATGACAGCATAGGCCGCGCTTATGCATCGCATCGCGCGGCAAAAACCATGCACTAAGGGTGACCTTGTGCACTCAAAGGCGTCAAAAAATTTACCTTTACTAGTATAGGGAAAACGCAGTAACCGCAAGCCAGTAGTGCCAAAGTTTATCAGGTGAGTACACCAAAATTACGTACTCGAACAATATGAAGAATAAATGTTCTGCAGAAAAAAAACGGTTATCAGTTACAAAATTTATTCAGCGCGTGCAAACTTCGTCATTAAACGCAGGTGCGACCACACAAGGTGCTAGTTGTCCATGTGGCGGCGGAAGTAGTGTCTTGAGATTTCACTCAAAGCACGAAATTGTATTGCATTGACGCAGCTTGTGTGGTAACCGGTTCCAAACTTGTTAAAATAATTGTTAAAGGTTAAAATTATGTGGCCTATTTACTTACCACAAATGCGCTAAAACTAACGTAGGCCTACGGCAATGTAGAAATTCGAAAAAAAATTTCAACGGACAGACACCAACATCAACACAGAATGAGCCCTCCCTACAGGGTCAGAGACAATAATGGACGAACAACGAAGTGTTCTGGCACGAAACGATACGACAAAGTAATGTTCACATGGAGAACTTTGCATTTGCTGGTATTGAAAAGCATTTGCCATTTTTTCAGACCAAATAGTAAGTTTGGATAAATCGTCCTGAAGTGAATGCCAATCATTATCATCAGTCATTCGAGTAAAAATTTTAGTGTCATCAGCAAATTTTAAGATCCAGTTATCTATACCAAACTCTAAGTCGTTAGGCCTAATGTATATTAGGAACAGCAGTGGACCCAGCACCGATCCCTGTGGGACACCACTTAAGACTTCAACCCAATCCGATAAAACACCTCTAATTCCCACTTTTTGCTTTCTTCCTTTTAGCCACTCAGTAATCCAATCAAGAATTTTACCTCAGATGCCGTGGCTACGCATTTTCAGAATCAGTCTTTTATGAGGGATTTTATCAAAGGCCTTAGCAAAGTCCAAAAACACAATATCAACATTTTCCCCTATATCAATACAACCAGTGACTTTATCTAGGAATTCTAAAAGATTAGTTAAGCATGACGAGACGAGATCTTCTTGAAGTCAGTAGATCGACAATTCGAAGCACATTTGCTTGCCTTCCGATCCATTCTGCTCGCTTGCATTGCATAGCTCGAGCATAGCCATGGTTAAACTGCATTAAGAAAATATGCTGCCAGCCGTTTTGTTCTAACATTTATACATTATTAGACCTACTGTTGTTTGTCGAATAAATATTTGTATAAAATTTCACGTCCGATATCGTTAACTAATTTGTTAGTAAACACCTCAGTTTGAACGTGGATCGAGTTCGCTCCTATCCCAGAGTTGGATACGGATTGGATTCATCCATGGATTGGAATGGAATCCATTGGATTGGGTCGATTTGTGGGAGGAATTGCATGGATTGGACTGGATTGAGTCAGATGACCGCTAATTGCCTCGAAAGTGTAATTTTCAGAGACTCAAAGCTGGACTGGTCAAACAAACTTTGACTTTATTTTAGCATTTTAGCTTTTTCAGTGTGTGTAGCTTTTTCAGACTTTTAGTTAATGTCAGACATTGCATTACTGTGGCTTTTGTTTGTAGTAGATTATCTTATTAACTGCACATAGTAGATCGATAACGAAAACATTTTTTTGTATTGCAACTGACAGTGTTTTCGCCACTGCGGGGTCCAATGGATTGGATTGGATGTGGGTCGGAATACACATGGTCATCGTGGACTAGATTGGATTGGATGTGGGTCGGAATACACATGGTCATCGTGGACTAGATTGGATTGGATGTGGGTCGGAATACACATGGTCATCGTGGACTAGATTGGATTGGATGTGGGTCGGAATACACATGGTC
>Ga0209149_1002835_pt1 | contig 10022 bp, 6 predicted proteins | sample WorMetTyACAVOLI2_FD_187423 | JGI IMG/M metagenome (GOLD analysis project Ga0209149, IMG submission 187423) | Marine gutless worms symbiont microbial communities from Max Planck institute for Marine Microbiology, Germany - Olavius algarvensis... ... | reverse complement strand
TTGTGTCAAATGGTCACGAAGTGCGAGGACATGATCTCAAGTTATGCAAGCAGTATAATAGACTAAACATCAGGAAACATTTCTTTTCACAACGAGTCATTGATGCTTGGAACCAACTTCCATCATCAGTCGTGGATGCTACATCCATCAACTCATTTAAGAGAAATCTGGACGATTTTTGGAAAGATATGGGCATTAAAAGCTAGCTTCTCAGCCCATCATCATTCAAGATTCAAGAAATAGGATTATCCAAATATGGAGTAGTTTACCAGATTATGTTGTTGCTTCTCCTATCATAAATACATTTAAAGCACGTCTTGATAAATTCGGTGATCTTGCACTAACAAAAATTGATATAGGAAGATCGGCGATCTAGTATTAACAAAATTTGCTAGCGGAGTGATAGGACAAGATCGGCGATCTAGCGCTAAGAAACAAAATATTTCTAGCGCAAGATCGGCGATCTAGTAGTAGCACTAACCCTTACTCCTGAACCCTAACTGACCAACGAGGCGGTATAATACTGAATAAGTACTAGAATACTGAACAGCACTTGTATCAAAGTTGTATGATGGTTTATGCTATAACTGGCACTAACCCTTACTCCTGAACCCTAACCGACCCACCAGGCAGTATTATACTGAATAAGTACTAGAATACTGAACGGCACTTGTATGATGGTTTATGCTATTTATGCACTAACCCGTAAATCGCCGATCTTGCTATATCAACTTTTATTAGTGCAAGATCGCTGATTTTGCGCTAGTAATATTTTGCAACTTAGCGCTAGATCGCCGATCTTGTCCTATAATTATCGGTTCCGGAATGGGTATCCCGACAGTCTACTGTACGTCTATTTGCTGGTGATAGTTTTCTTTACCGAAAAATCCGTTCCACAACAGATTCGATCCAGCTTCAGCATGATCTTGATTAACTTGCTGTCTGGGAGCAATCATGGCTTATGTCATTCAATCCATCCATCTACAGCATGATTACACATTACATGGACATGTACTTTAACAGATGCCAACAGCAGTGTATCTGGGTTTGAACTTGCACGAACAGCTATCCTACAACTTCCACACTGATGTGACAGCAAAGAAGGCTACAGCATTCATTGCAAGCAATATTCACTCCTGTCCTAAGAAGGTCAAGGCTGCATGTTACACCACTCTTGTACCCCCAATGATGGAGTATGCCACTTCTGTGTGGGCCCACCACACTGTGCAGAGCTGCCATAAACTTGAACAGGTCCAGCGACGTGCTGCTCGGTTTCATGTCACAGGTACGAGAGAACAGCCAGTGTGACAGCAATGATGAGCGATCTGAAGTGAGAGTCACTGGAGACCAGGCGTAATAACCAACGGCTGACCATGTTTTATCGTATGCAACATAACATGGTGTCTGATTACTCCAGCTGATCATTTTGTTCCAGTTCAGCAGTCATACAGCAGAAGATTGGGCCACGACAAAATGTATCAAGTTCCTTATGCTCGGACCAATGTCTGCAAGTACTTCTTTCAAGCAACTGTACACATGTGGAATACTCTACCTGCATCTCTGATCCATTCTCATTCACTTCAGTCCTTCAAAACAGGCATCAGTGTTTATAACCGACACTGACTCACATGACCATAGACCTCAGTGCGTGATACTGGACTCATCGAGGGATGCACTTTATTGAAAGATGAAGATGAAGATACCAACTACTGACTATAACCTAAAACATATCGTAAAAACACAAAAACACAAACCATGTGCACCGATCATAGTGGGAAACTACAAACACTTTGATAATATGACTTTCAGACTTGTAATATTTCAGTGTGCACTTAATAGGCCTAAATCAGGAAAGTAGATAGTGTCTCGGCAGTCGGTACTCCAAACAACTAAAATTAGTGTTCCAGCAGCGGGTACGGCCCCTGCAGTACCGGTCATTCACCGTTTTCATTAAAATTGCTCGCCTTGGTTCAGGACTCAGGAGTACGGGTTACTGCAGTTTTTGAAATTTTCGCTTTAAGAATGTTGCTACATTCCGACCTGAACCCCACCATCAATCTCTAGATGGTAACGTAAACCTGTGCATCAAATTCCGACATTTTTTGGTGTGCTGTGAGCTCATAACAGTTTGCATGCATTTTTTGGGCACCTAGGAATCAAATTTCAACATTATTGCCCGGATTGCAACACCAGTAGCACTTGATGGGACTCTAATTTTAGCTGCTTGCAGTACGAACGCTATCCGTGGTGTTCTATTATATGTAACTGAATGCATTGCAGGTCGTATCAAGGAAGTTCAGCAGCGACGGGTTCTGGATGAGTCTGCAAGGAAGAGACGACAGCGCAAAGCTTTGGAAGCATTAGAAGATGACAACTTCCAGGAAGATCCCCATGCTGATCTAAAGATGAACAAACGAGCACCAAAATTTGAAGAATCAGTCGAAGCATGTATGTTTCTTCTGTTGTGGCACATTCTAACCATAATGAGCAAGTTGCTGCTAGAAAGTAAATTCTTTGTTCCCAATGGATAATGATTCCATGCGGTACAACAGAAATGGAAGGATGCAACAGTCATACAAGTGCAGCTTTGTGCCCTTTTAGACTTATCACTGTGTCTCACAGTTTTGTACCAATCATACCTCCACTGACTGTCATGCCAAATGTTCAAAATGTTTTAATTTTTGTGCCTCCGTAAGGCCAGACTGGCAGGTGGTGGCATAATGTTCTCAACATGTCCTTTCATCGATGCATCCATTCATTTGTTTGTTGCCAACCATGTGAACACAGTATTGTCGTCGTCGTCGTTTCTGGCGTGCAACTCACAATTGCGTAGCGCCATACTGAGCCAAATCTGCTGGTTCGGGGAGCGTAAGATGGTGATGCTTCAGATCCTGTTGAATGGTGCTGAGCCATGTGATGCCGCGACGACCCAGTTGTCTTCTCCAGTCTGCCGGAGCGGAGGCCAACAGGATCCTCTTAGCATCTGCGTTGTTGTCAAGACACATCAGTATTTACTGCCACAGTATTGTGAAAAGGAATAAACCAATTATTGGCACAAGTGGTCTGTGGGACAAGGGCATGAAGCCTGTGGGCGTTCTGTTCATCCGGCCCTACCTAGTGGAACACTCTTCCAGCTCGGCTATGGCACTCATCACTGACACTCGAACAGTTCAAGTGTTTGCTTAAGGCGTCATTGTTTGCGTGACTGTCGCCACACACGCCTTAGTGACAGTTCTCTGAAGTGTCTGTTTATTATTATTATTATGAAACGATCAACTTCAGTGTCACGAGGTCAAAGGTCAAGGTCAGATGATGCCAAAGATAGATTTGGAGCCCTGGCAAGTTTTTTCTTGTTTTTGCTAATTTTTGGCATATTTGCCTTTTTTCATTTAAAACAGCCAGTAGGCCGTTGCTACATCGTTTCTTCACCATAATTTTGTATGTACATAGATGAACCAACAGGTTGTGCACAAAATAATATTATAACATGTATTGTACTTGACTTGACTTCAAATTTATGTTTTTTTCATTGATTTAAGGCATTTTCAGGTGATGCATTGTTCAGGCAGATTGCTGTAATTTTGTCGCTTGCATAATTATGTAGAGTTTGATACTAACAACCTTAAAGGGTAACTTGAATTTTGAGAGTTAACCATGTTTTCTCAGTGTTATTGCTACTGCAGTTTGCAAAGATGTTCTCATATACAGTTCTCGATATATCAAACTGCAGGGGACCACTGGCTAAACTTCAGAATATTTGTGCTTCAATATAACTAGCTGATGCAGTCGATCAACCAGTTAATGTATGGCACACCACAGGGAACAAAATTTTACAATAGGTCTATCCATTTTCAGTTATATTGAGAAAACAAATATATAAGTCACAAGGTACCTTTTCGCCATGGCAGACTTTTCTCACCCCTTTCAACAGAGAACAGTGCACAGTCTGTTCGTCTACATTTAGATTTTTGACTTTTGACTAGCCATAATTAGTGCACACTACACCCACCCTGTCACTGAAGAAACAACACTGCACAACTTGTCTTAGTGTCCCGGCGCACATGAAGGGGCCGAAGTGAGGGGGGGGGACTGTGATGGGCATCTCTGCAACGCTGAGACACGGCAGATGACTAATAAGTGGGAGCTAATGAGTAACAGTGGTGCTGCTGCACCCCGAGCAGCTCACAGCTGACAGTATGTGTATCAGTAGCACTCCAAGTTTACACGAACCGTATGCTTATCAGTGTAAACTGGAGGCTATTTCATCTGCCAATGACGACCATGACATGTGAACTTAGATATATAAGTGGTGCTGCTTTAACCAACACAGACTGAATGGCCTCTTCGCTATAACCGAGATTTTGATATAGCCGTGTTCGTAAGAACCGATGTTAATTGCTATACTTAATCATTGTCAGCTGCTGACTTTTGTTCTGTATAAATGAGGTGTTGAATTAACCAAGTTCAATATATTGAGATTTGACTGTATACAGTAATAAGGGTAGTGTTTTATATTGACTGTGGTTGCAATTTGTAATGTGCGTGTAGCTGTCCGAGGAAAGAAAAGAAAATCTCGAAGTGATGTTTTCAAGCAACGTTTTCGTAAAAACTTTTCGGCTTTATTGGAGGAAGAGGTGAGAACAAGTAGCTCTGCTGTCGCAAAGAGGCCGCGCGATGCTTCGTGTCTGTCAGTAGTTAGCTTCAAAATGTCGAGCAGAGTCCTTTATTGTTAGTTACATAGGCTACAGAATTATCACTGCATGCAATTAAGTCAGCATAGGACAACTAATGCAGGGCATGACTGTTATGGCAAAGTTCCTTCGGTCTTAAATGAGACTGGGTCCTCGTAAGGCAGTCTGGCTACCTAGGCCAGGAGAAACCCGGAAGTTGTCGAGTGTTGACCAACAACGGGATTTAAACTTGAAATCAGATTACTGAGTTGTTATACTGGCTTTGTTGCTTTGACTGATCTACTTGTTACTTATAGATCGATCTTAACTTCTTGCCAATGATGTGTTTAGTTTGACAATAAGGAGCTATACATGTATATGAAAAGCTGAGGATGTAAGTATCTGTGATGCGGAGATTGCTGACTTATATTTTTTGTTGTTGTTATATTGTTCACTAATATATATATATGAAAAAACAGCTGTTGATGTAGTTTACCAGTGTGTGCATTTATTCCTAGTTACATGTTTCCATTGTTGCAGCAGTCTTTATTTGGCGATGTACCTAATTATCTGTCAGCTGGTGTACCACCTTCTAAGTTCCCTGAGCGACATTTTTGTTCTGTGTGTGGATATCCTTTATTGTTATTGTTGATTAATTATATTATATTGGAATTAGTTTTTGAATTAGTTTATGGCGTGATTTTGACTGTGAAAACATGATTATGTATAATAGTATATCCTGGTTGATGTTGGATACACACAGTTAAAATCATGGCTTTATTAGCTTGGCCATGATCTAAGAGCTATGTTAGTTCTTTGAGGTGCAAATCTGTCGAGTTTAGTGGATTTGTACTACATCTAGAGAGGTTTATAATTGCGTCATTACACTGTAAAAATTATGAACTGGACAGTAATGTCAACTGAGATGCTCTCAGCTGCTAAGAAATAAATTTACAGAAACAAAAATTACAGTTTAGAAAACAGTTGAATAATAGTCTAAATTAAAACATGAAACGAACCTTCAGTAAGCAAGTAGAGTGATGGCAGCTGAATAAGTGGAACATTTTAAATCTTTATTACTTAACAATATTTATTAATTAGCAAAATTACAGCAGCACAGTTACAGCTACCATCATGAAGCTTTCTGAATAGATGGGCAGTAGCTCCAAGATCATGCCGTTGGATTCGCCAGGTGGCAGCACCCTGCAGTGTGGCATGGAGCAAAGTTTATGTGCCTGCATCACTTATGTTTAGGCTTTCTTTTAGTTCATTCTGAACATGGGTAGTACTACCCCTAAATCTGAAATTTTCGTTCAGATTGGTTACTTTTTCTAAGAATTATGCAATAAAACAAAAGTGGGTGTGTTTTTAAACATCGTGTAGTATATGAAATGCTTTTGAGATTTTGTAGGCCTAGTTTCTTGTACGATAACTGCTGTTACTGTTATCAGAACCGTGGTCTGGTGCCATTCTGTTGGTGATGATGTCATGTAATATATTTCCTTAATCAAGTTACTTTTCCATCAAACTATACGTGTGTCACATGTGGCTCTCGCTACTGCTGCATTAGATGCCTTGGCACTCATCAAGACACCCGGTAAGGCTGTATTGTATGCAGGGGTTAAAGTAGGATGGAACGCACCGGAACACAGTTCCGGGGCCCACCAATTTGGCCATAAGCGTTCCGGGGCCCAAACTTGCGAAATATCCTGGCCGGAACACACGTTCCACCGCACACAACAACTTGGGTTAGGGTAGTAGCTTACCAAAACAACTTCTAGCACCAAAATTGGCGTGGGTCTGGGCTAGGGGAACATCCCAATATTTGTGATCCTTCCTTATTTCTGCAACCGTTGAAGCTAGCAATTTCAAATTTATATCACACGCTCAAAACAATGTATCGACAGTGATGTTAGGGGACCACCAAAAAGTAGGGGCGGCCCAGAAAATCTTGTGAGGAGCCCAGGGAATTATACAGTTTCACCTTTTTTTAAATTTCTACTTTAACCCCTGATTTTATGACGTCATGTTGGAGAAGTTAGTAGTTTGCTGTTAACCAGAAGAGTGTGGTTAATCAAGTTGTCCACATGTATTTTGATTGGCGAGATGTATTGGAAGTGCAGCTGATAGCCAGTACGGGATTTGTTAAATTATAATGCAGTTACTGGTATTATGCTACCACCCCATGAGTGGGAGCTTGTGGTTCTAACGCCATGTCTTCTCTGTGGTCGTGTTGTCCCATCCAGATGATTATCTCAAAAGAGAAGCCATATGGGGCTATGGTCACTATTGATCACTAATGGGAAAATATATGGGATTGCCAACATGCTCATCCCAAGTGACGTAGTATGACCCTAAAGATCATTCAGTGACATCAGATATTAGAAAATGCTACAATTTTTAGAAGCACTGAATGGCTTACAAACTTGGATTAAATAATTTCTTTATTGCGTGTTTGATGTATCAGATTGTGTGTTCATTGTAGGTGCTTGAAGTGGACTGCATGAATAGAGGTAAATGGGCAGACAGTTGAGACAGTGAAGACAGGAAGAACTCTCATACTAACTGCATGTACGAGTACATTGGTGAATGTGCATGTCACACAGGTGACATGATGAGCTGCAGTTACAGTGGTCATTGTGTTGTGGTAGTTGAGATGAAGAGTTGAACGTCTCCGTCACGCCAGCACTCAACAGCTGTCGGTAAACTGTTGACCACAGATATTTCAGTTACGCTAACTGGATTACTGCAACTGATCATACCAGAGATCTGTGTTCGACATTTTTGTGTGATAATTTGATGACCATACATATTTACATACTATACACTGTGTCTCAAAAACAACCGGACCCCTACGATTAATATGACATAATTTCACCAGTTCGTAACATTTACTACATTAGGATTCATACTGTGGGTGGGCAGCTTGATGAGCTGTGACTTTTTGTGGTAACCCGCCAACATAACTACTTTTGTTATTACATACCATTCAGTTTTGTTGGCAGATAAAATGATTGATTATTTTTGGCAGACGGAGACCGTATTTAATTCTCAGTTGACTAAAATTAAATAAAAAAATGAAACTTAAATTAGCCATACAGAATGGAATATCATTAAAATATGGAATTGAAATATTATTTGCTACTGTACGTTGTTTATACATGGTTACAGTGTGAACTGTATGATATGCTGCTGAAAGCAGTTTCTGCTGCAGAGAATTTTGAACACAGGGTAACAAATATTCCACATCAGTGTGTCAGTGGCATCTGTTGCTTCAGTGCAAATTTTGTATTTTGTTACTAACAATTACGTTACCATTAGTTGTATGTTATGTGCTTGAGCTGCATCATATGAAATGTGATGTTTAGTTTGATGCCAATCTCAAGAACAATAACTGACACTGATGAAATCTTTATCACCTTTGTCTATCATGTTTTTGTGGCTTTATGTTAAAATATTGCTATCAAGAACATTACACATACTGACTGTGTTGTAATTTAATTGTTAAATAGACACGGTATTGGTAAACTTCCGAGAAAAGTGATGATTAATGCATACACAAGAGTGTGGGTAGTGATGATCGTCAAAAAAGTGCATCAGAATGCGATAGAACATGCAGACAAGAAGCTCAGCTGTCGCAGAGAAGCCGCATGATACGTCCTTCCTTCCTTCTCCCTTCCATGCAGGGCAGGCAGCATAAGCTGCCCAGTGCTGAGGCCTCAAAATGGGCCCAATGCACATCCCCAGCACAATATACACCTTACATAAAGGGAACAGTGAAAACCCCTTAGAGTTAAGTTTGGCACTTAAGAAGTTAAGTGCCAATTAAGGAAATTATGACCAGTCAAGCGTTATACCAGCATTCAAGATCCTGATGACAAAGGCGAAGGGCTATGTCCTCCTTAAAAGGGGTCAATGACAGAGGCAAAAGGCTTTATCCTTGTTACATCAATAACAACTCCTTTACGTTGGAGTTAGTTATCGATTAAGGATAGTATAACCAGTCAGGAGACAGACCAGTATTCTAAGATCCCGACGACAAAGTCAAAAGGTCAAAAAATACCACCAAATGGCGATAACGTGCAGGGTTTCCTTCCGAACACCCTGAAATGCCACAAGTCGTACTCTCAAGATGCCTTGTGACAGCACATCCTGGACAGGAACACAAGTAGCCAACCATTCATTACCCCTTGTGCTCGAACAGGATGCCCGGAGACTTAACGCCCTTATGAGCCGGGTGCTGAGGGCCGCCCCACTCATGCTCAATGAGCAGAGCAATATACTTACCAGCACAGAGAAACCGACAACCAGCAAGGCCGACCCCCAGACCAAGGCCCCCATCGCACCCAGGCAAGGCAACCCCAGGTACCGTGTGACATTGGCCCGCAATATGGAATGATCTCAACAGTATGATTCCTGCGGTTTCCAGTGGCGCGACGTGGACGCTGTCACTCCGGAATTTCCTCTGGACTTGCACAACAAGTCCAGAGTACTTTCGCCACCCGCATGATACGTCGTTAATTGAATATTTAGCTAAGTCACTCAAGGTCATTCGAAATGACACCCTTGAGTAGGACCGTATTTGTAGTATTCCATTGTAACTACGTATTTGTCTTTTACCGTTTCTGAGACATTCAACGTCGAATAATGGCGTTCCCTTGAATTTTGGGTTAGGGATCATTCAAAATGTCAAGGTCATTGAAAGTGGCACCAGGTCATACGACTTCCTATCAGTCTGCTATTGTAACTGTAGCTATTTATCTTGTATCGTTTTCCAGTTATTAGACGTGGAATAATATCGAAATCTGTCAGGGTCAGTCGAGGAGAAAGATACTCTTCGAAAACTTAGGTACGGTTTCCTATTCGCTTTTCATAGCAAGTGGCCGTACCGGTATCTTTAGCTGTTTTGCCACAATACACGAAGGAACGTGACAGCCAGCCATGCCGCACGACAACATACGCGACGCTTATGCATAGCATCACGCGGCAACAATTCTAACAATTTCTGGGAAGGGAAAAATGCTCGATCCTAACGCCTTCGGTGCTATCCCCGCTTTTTGGCTTCAGCTGCCACACCTAAATAGCTATAGGCTATGTCCGTGGTGATTCGCATTCTGGACCACAAAATGTTAAACAATTGGCGTCTAAGTTCACGCTAATGTTGTGTTGTGTCCCAGCGCATAATGCATTTGATTTAATTAACTCTAGACACGCATCACGCAGAGAATGAACTGGAAAAAAATCACAAATCGAGTTCGCAACAGTTACCCATGCATGAATGGTTTATAAAATCTCGGACCACTCCAGTGCTTGACTTACTTACATACAAAATTGCAACAAAATTTGCCAATA
>Ga0209149_1002834_pt1 | contig 10022 bp, 8 predicted proteins | sample WorMetTyACAVOLI2_FD_187423 | JGI IMG/M metagenome (GOLD analysis project Ga0209149, IMG submission 187423) | Marine gutless worms symbiont microbial communities from Max Planck institute for Marine Microbiology, Germany - Olavius algarvensis... ... | reverse complement strand
TATTGTCTTATCATTTCTCACACATGCGGACCACGCCTTCCTTGGCCTCCCACGATCTCTGGTGCCTGGAAGCCCCAAACGCGTGATGGAGTTGATGCACGAAGTGGCACGCTGTACGTGCCCGTACCACCTAAGACGCTGAGTGCAAAGAAAAATAAACATAAATATTCACACATATCTGTCTTGAATGTGCCAATTTATAAACAATCTGTGAGTGTCAGACGAAAGACTGGTGTATGCTGGGACGCCACCTGGCGAGTACATAGCGAGTTAAATTGGCATTACGTACTTCGATGTTGACAGTAGGCCTGTGTACGGCTTTTCTGTTCATGACAGTATCTGTTGGTGCTTTGATTGCAATATGAGTGCAATCTGCTGCTCCAAAGACATGAGAAAGCCATTTTTGTTCTTAAGATTTGCTTAAGACAGCTTCATGGCTTGCCGAAGTCTTTTTTTTTCTTATGTGGGGTGACACACGCTCCCTTTGCATGCCAGCAGTGAGGCCTGCCTCACAGGTTGGCCCAATGCGCAACCCCAGGAAAGGGACTAGTGTAGTGATGTGCAACACCATCAGACTAACCTGTGTTGCATCAGACTAACCTGATGGTGTGTGTGGTGTGTAGGTGTTGCGCGACCTCTCTTTATAGAGAGGTGTGTAGGGCGTGATCGGTGAGAGGTGATCGGGAGTGGAGAGACCTTGTGCCATGATATTTATCCTGCTCAGCCACTGTTTCTCTGCATGATGGACGGCCATAGCTCATGCACACCTCGCACCATGGCCCCCAGGGTCCAATTTAGCGGTGCATGTGAACAGAGCCATTGATGACCGGCCAGCACATACAGCAGGAGGCCATCTGTTATCAGTGGTTCAAGCAGCGACTAATACTGAGCATCTCTAAACCCAGTATTAGCTAACGGTCACAGATTGAAGAGGACACCGTCGAACCTTCTGTGTCTGCCCGAGAATGTAATCTCAAAGCACACGCCACTATAACCTGACACAATGGTCGGGCCAGCCTGGGCCTCGAACCCAGACTCGCCGATCACCGCTGCCAGGCAGCGCATACTGCGAGTCTACCAACAGAGCCACCGGGACAGGCTGGCTTGTCGAAGTATTTTCCTAAGTTTTTCCTAATAACTTTTGAGAATTAGGAATTATCCTTAAAAAATTTTTACTAAGTTTTTCTTAGGAAAATCTTTAAGCCTAAATCTGACTTTTGAGAATTGGGCCCCTGGGGTAGAGTTTTCTGTTTATGTTCAGTACCGGTAGTAACTACAGGCCTCCTATGCACTGTTTAGCCTCAGTTCACAAATGTGACCAACAGCCAACCAACCAACAATATCACAACACCATCTGTAGCACCTCTCACTGTAGTGAGTGTGGCTCATAACAATGCAACATATCAGTACTGTTAGCAGGTATTGAGGAAATATCTTGCAAAGTAGCTGTGACTAAATTATTTCTACAAATCTGTTAATCTTACCATTTACTGAGCTCTTTAGCTACTATGCTGGCAGTATCAGACATACTGACTAGCCGGTCTCGGACATTTGCTAGTTGGAGGTTGCTAATAGTCAAAGGCCTAAGTATAGAATTACACACTTATGTGGTTACACTGGTTTACTATGTTTTGTGTAACTTGTTTGCTGTAGCCATTTTTGTGTATACATGTTCACCTGTAACGGTTGCTATTGATAGCCATTAACGAAGACTGCAGACTTGACTTACTGGTAGATGTACAGCAATATGTTTGAAAATCCCAGCACTGTCAGGATGTGAAACAAAGTGTTAATATTTAGTAATTAAGCCTTGATAATGATACTAATTTAAATAGTAGATAAATGTCCTGTGACTGGAGCTGAAGCTCTTCGTGTCTGTCTGCCAGTCACTTAGTGGCATTTCCTGTTACAGATCAGAATCGCTGAGTGTAGCTGCTCAGCCACTAGCAGCAGTCATGTAAGATGAGATCTTTTAATCTATGGTGGCAGTGTTGTCTGGGGTGTCCTTTTGTAAGTGGTTTGGTACAGTAGATATGCCAAAGCCACCCAAAGGGCTCATCTTGACAACAGCAATAGGATGTGCCGAAGTTTTACATCTCGCGTTTTTACCTGAGTGCTGAACTGCGTTTGTAGGCAGCCTGGCAGTTGGCAGTACAGTGACAGCGCCACTGACAATCGATTTCAACGACACGACACAGTCGGCTCAGTTTGACCTGTGTACATCGTCGCGCAAGTATCCCGTCGCCATTGCTGCACCAGTCGGCGAACTCCTTCGACCACATACACTGCATGAAAGAGAGTTTGTCACATTACAAAGTGAGTCGCATTCTGATGATGTTATCTGTGTGTTAATCTGTCTATCTATCTATCTATCTATCTATCTATCTATCTATCTATCTATCTATCTATCTAATGATAATATGCTGATATGTGATGGCATGAGAAGGCTGAAGATGTTGTCTTTGGGTTACAGTGAGGTATTATGTTGGTGGCTTGCATTTGTAAACTTGTTTGTAAGCAGTGTTACACGCATACAGTCATAGCTATCATCATGAATGTTACACAGTAGACTGGCTCTAGTACTGGAATCAAGCCTATATTTATTTTGGGCCAAATTGGACTAAAATCCACATCACCACTCACCAGACCAAAAACAACAACTACCATTTGACCATCATTTATCCGGTACAACCCGGGTGAGCCGATGCCAGAACTCTCAGAATGTTAACCCTATATACCACCCTCCCACCCTCATGGTCGTCAAATTCATCACAGCACTCCAAACCTTCCTTCCCAGGCCTCCCAGTCTACCTCTAGGGTCTTAGACTAAGAAGAACCCGGCCCAAAAATGTAACAAAAAACTGTGTGATCTGGGCAGATGTATTTGCGCTGCAGAGGTATTTGACAGATGGCCACTGCTTGCATTGCACTTGGATTTTACTGTCATGAGTGTTGATACATGTGACCCGTAAAACCGTCTCCGAAATGACCTATAATGAGTTGAGTGGGACATTAAACCCTACTATACCATACCATACCTTGTCAAGTGTCATTGACGATCTGAAACATAAAGTTAACAAAAAATATCCAAAATGCCATGTCTTGCAATCATAAAGACAATGATAAATGTACAAAACATCGACGGCAGTTCAGTCAAGCTGTAGACTGGAAGTTACTGCTGCACGTAGAGCCAAGAGCAGGTGCTGAGCAATGACATCACATAGTGAGTATCCGCGTCGTATTCTGCCCACAGCTGGTTAAGACGACACTGGACATGACCTGTGACCTTCAGAGACGACAAAAGACGCTGCGCCATGTTAATTATCCGAATGAGTCGGTCAGCCTTTCTACTGTCGATGAAGAATAAGGCTCAAACTGTACTCGAACTACCCATGTTAAATCACTTTAAAATATGCCGACAGCTGTTGAGTTCTTTTACTCTCCGCTTATGTGAGATGGGATTGCATACGATGTTTTGGGCCTGAAATCGATAACTTTTGAATGTCAACAGTAAGTAGCAGTACATTCTTCCTGTGGCTGATATGGTTATTCATTGCAGTCGATATGGTTTTTTCGCGTGGTCGATGTGGTTGTGGCCGATATGGTACAGACCCCTGTTAATACGTTGAGGTTATGATGTGTACACACTGCAAGGTGGGACTTGCTGGAGTGCTGAAGCAAAATTTGACGAGAAACCTAGTAAATATATGTCACTTCACTTTCTGATTCACATATACTGCTGCACTGTAATGTCAATGTGTGCAGATAAGCTCGGAGGAATGAATGAGAATTCAACGACAGTAGCTCTGCCAGCTTCGTGTCAGGATGCTCAAACAATATGTTGCCGAATCTATGAGGTTGCCAACGTTTTGCTGGTCTCCTCGTCACAGCCCGGCACACTTCTTTTTGCAGCACGGTCTGCAGCCACCAGCTCCGATGTCCTTGTAGAGGTGAAGGTCAACGAAGGTCGTGCTGCACTGAAAGTAAACTGCGATAAGATCGTCATCGGACAGATGCTGCTAAAGGAGTTGAAAACGGTGCTGGCTAGGATTTGATAGGAATTAGGCTGGCTGCACATTTGAATAATTAATTGAACAACTGATAATGAACGCCTTCAACGTTGTGCTTTGCTTCCTTCGAGGGCTCAAACGTGCCCAGCGATAAAGTGGTCCTTTTTTGGAGTATTGGAGGAATTAATCATTAAACATTTCTGTCGATTGCAAAAGTTGTTAATCCATTGTTTTAAGTTAACTTTTCTGTTTACTCCCTAAAATGTTTACGGGCTTGTAGTGGCGACATTTCTCGAGTATATTCACAGCAGGATTTACACTGCAATGAAGTGTTGAACTATTTAATTCTGTTTAATTAAAACTAAGCTGAGGTTTAACCTCTCTTATGTATGTTTGTTTTATCACAATTAATTGTCAGTAATCAATTTAAAGCACACACACCGTTATAATGGCCATATTCCAGATGTTCCTGTGTTGGTTTATCTTCATATTTTGATACCTTTGCATCTTCTTGTGACAGGCCAAAACCTTTCATTTCCTTCTTGATACCACTAAGAAACTTTAAATTGTTTAATTTTAATCAGTTTAAAATTAAGTAGAACTTTTTAACTGATACCAGCTTTAATGGGAAACAAATTGGACCATGACAATGATATGGCCTTACTGTATTCTTATTAGGGCTGCAGATTCATCATGGTAATGCAACAGTTAAAGCAGATTGCGATTGATTGCGATTAAATATGTTGAGATCACTGCGTTTGGGTGAATTGTCATCTGATTGATCGCAGAGTTGCTGTTGAGATGTGATGCTAAGTTATGGCGATATGTCATGGTTGCCTTCTTATGTCATACTTTAAACGTGAACTATCATCTGACAATGATTTTGCTTTGATACTAAATTCTAGAGTTCATACTCATATAGTCTGCTTTTAACATTTGTGTAATAATGATGACATCTATATTCAGGCCCGCATTTACTGGAGGCACTGTGACACTGTGCTTCACCTCTGAGGGATCCCACACGTCCGTCTGTGAATTTGCTAGTGGCATTCAGATGTTTGCCATTTAGAACAAGCAAAAACGTATAGATCCTTTAAATGAACAAGTTTGATTTGTGTGAAATGGTGCTAGACTGCTAGTGCTTGTGCTGTTTATGTGGTTTCTGTAATAAAATGTCGCTTGAAAATTGCAGTGCACACCACTAATAAATGTAGTTAATGTGTGGTTTGGGTAAGCTAAGCTGAGTTGAGTTTGCTTCTCACCATTACAAAATGTGCAGCTTAACCATGTGGGACAGGGAACCTGTGGCTTGGCAGGTGCTGTCTTCATCACATCTGGTTTTATTCATTGTAACGCGAGTTCAAGTATCACTACAGCATATCTTTATTGTCCTATCACATGCATACAGAACATGTGTTGATCGCAATTAAGTTTTTTTATCGCGATTAATCAACGATTAAAGAAAGTAATCGTCCTGCAGCCCTAATTCTTACCTGTCGGTTGTGCATTCATTGCTGTGTGTTGTGTAGTTGCTGTAATGTATTCGTATATTGATTGTCAAATGTCGTGTACACTTACATAACGAGCTTGAAGTCAGTTATTTGCTGCTTGCTGCCACTGTGCTAATGCAAAGTCTGTACAAGCCTGAATGCGTAATTCATCATTCGTTTTCTGTTTCATTAAATTATCGCTGTACTATCGAGTGCTTTGGTTCATTGCATTGCTTATATGTCTGTCGTATTTTAACTTTGTTTAACTGTCCTATTTCCATTACAGTGGCAGAACGAGGCATTATATATGCCTGATGCCAAATAGAGTTAGGTGCCCCATTCCAAGACCCAAACCTTTTGTCAGTTGATCGGGTTACGGTTAATAGGGACCCTATTAACCGTAACCCGTGGGTTTTGTTAAGGTCTTCATGGAAACCATGTGGCATGCTGCAGCTGTTTCCCATTTGTTTTATTGGCTTCAGATGTTATTCCTCGCAAGTTGTGGTCTTTGCAGCACTGGCTGTTGAGACTATGTAGAATAAATGTGGCTGGATCACGACACAAGTGACCCAGTTTTTGTTTTAGTTAAGTTGTTTATTTGTTAGCTCCACTGCTGGCTGCAAGCAGCGGAACTTCTAATATCGGCGCTTGATGTCTTGATGTCTGTCCTTGTGGATGTCGTCACACTCTTTTTCAAATTGCTAATCCTCCTACAGTTTTTCTCTGATTCTCGCAAAACTCGACACACGTGATGTATGTGGCAATATGCAAAAAAGTGTGGAAAAGATTTTCGAAATTTTGATTTTAATAATGTTTGACGATTTTTTAAATTTTAAGTTTGGACTTAGTATCTGAAACAGCAGTGGCGGAGCTATTAAATGGCGACCTGAACCAGGCATCCGTTTCGTTAGGTTTAGTTTTGTTTGTATGTGTTTGTAATGTAGTTTTTGTTGATTGTTGTTTAGGTTTTTTGTGTTGTTACTTGGCTGTAGTTATATTTAGTTGTGCTAGTGACAGCCAAGTGCTACAGTATTGTCTACCATTATAATGGTGCAAAATGGTATAAGCAGTTCTCTGAAGTTAAGACCTGTGGCGGGATAGAAATCTGTATATTATTATTATTTTTTATTTTTTTATTACCCTAGTGAGTAAAAATTATTATTATTATTATTATTACAGATAGGTCGACTGGATCGGGCTTTGATCTTGCTTGGTTTAGCTCTATCTTTCGAGCCCCTTCTGTATCTTCGGTCTTTATAGTGCTATATATATTAGTTTTTTTGGTTACATTCTTTACTTTTAGTGAGCTGAGCTTGGTGGGATTAGCCTTTCACCTGGTTGACTAGGTCAAGGATCAGGTCTTGATTCTAGTAGGCCCTACTGTCAGTTTTTTGTTAGTATCTGCCAAAAGATGGGCTGGAACAACTGCCTCTGAAAATAACTTTCACGTAGGTCCGAGTCACCGAGACGAGATGCAGCTTGTGAAACTATCGAGCGATTTATGAAAGCCAGCTGAAACTAACTGGAACCGAGTTGCTGCCTCTGCATTTTGTTACAAATCATAGCATCAGTAGTTGCCAGAATGCGCTTACCAATGCAGGTCGACTAGGTTTTCAGTTCTGTTTTGGTCTTGCGAGGTCTATAGCTACCCGTCATTTAGGATATTGTCGTGTCATCGTCTAGGGGCCTAAATCGGGCGGGCCTGTATCGGAGGGCATATTTTATGATCGATAGATAAGTACAGAATAGGAAGTGATCATATCCGGTGTTGTGTGCGTGTGTATATTTGCTGACGATAAGTAAATTTAGACAGGAAGTACAAATAATGCGGAAGATGATGGAGCGGTTTAGTGCAGATTTGCCTGATGTATACCTTCTGCTAGCATTGAATCCATACGTCGCATTGAAATCGGAAATTGTACCACTGTGGGTTTTTCAGAGCATCATATGGTTCCTGCAAGTTGCCCATTAGCCGACGTATGCCTATACAATGAACCTATTCCTAACCGGATGCAAGTATAAAACTATAGTACGTACGTAGGAAGAAACATTATACTGTCAGCAGCTGCAACCGTCGTGCGTGTAGCCTTTGCACAATGGAGAGAATTCACTGCGGCTGGCTGACCAAGTCGCCACCCGAACGGAAAATTGTCGGCGTAATGAAATGGTTTCGATCGGTGAGCAATTTTGACGTCTCTTTTTATCGACAGTATGCGTTTTGTCTGATATATCTGGTGTATGTTTTTTTTTGTATGGCTACAGATATCGGCGACGGTGACACCGATCGGCGTGAAATTTTTCAGGATGGTAGGGCCTACAGGTCGGTCCGGGAACGGTCTTTTCCCCTTTTGGGGGCGGTGCTCCCAAGGGATCTTTGGGCCTAAATTTTGTCCATTTACCGCGAATTTCTCGAAAACGGCAAGTCGCAGCGATACATGTCAAATAGAGATTAACATCAGCTCGACGGGAACTTTCTAAAAATGTATAGCATGGGACGCACTCGTTATTGTAATCGACAGAAAGTGAACTAAAAGATTGTATTACAGTCTAGTTGGATGCCGGCTACAGCGTTTCCGCTATATTTCAATTTCTGATGTAGCCTACAGGGTGTCCCAAAAAAGTGACCCCCTAAAGTTTAGTTAATATTTTGACAACAGCTGGATTTTAAAAATAAAACTTAGTCCTATGGGGCTATTATGTGAACAGTATTACATAAAATTAAAGTGACACCAACAGACGTCTAACATTAAAATGTGCATGTCCGTAGATATGTTGAAAAAACGTGGAATCAGCTGCCGAGAATGACGTCATTGTGACGTCACTGAGGTGAAATTGTAAACACGAAGTATTTGAGCTTAAGTTGTTAGTTTTTGCTTGATAAATTTTAAATGCAAGTTGTTGATCGTCAGTAACACGTGTAACCTGTGAAGTTTCACTGGAAGACAAACTTCGATTTCAGACGTTGCGAGAGCAGAAACGTGGTGCAAACTGCAAAGGCTGTTGTTGTTGGGCAGTGGCACCATGCTAGAAGCCAGAAGCCTACCACAAGCTAAAGAATAACCCATGAACGATTGCGGAACTTCGAACCACATTGCATAAGATATTGAACGAACTTCCTCAGAAGCCAGTGGCAAAGGCTGTTAGTTTTTGCTTGATAGATTTAAATGCAGAACTTTCGCAAGCGTGCGTGAACAAGGCTGGATGACACTTCGAACATTTCATTTGACACATTCAATACCGCTTCACTGATCATAATGTAGTATTCGAACAGCTGTTTAAGTACTGGTAACTTGTTAGCATGTCTGTTTTCTGGCAGCCTTCAGTTAGTCTCTTGCTGTTAAAAATTTTACTTATCAAATTGCCAGCACGGACGATCAAAAAGTTATTCAAATTTGCAAACTAAAGACTCATGAATAAAACTATAGGCATTGTGTGACGTAGAAGTGATGACGGTATTGTTACAAAAAATTGTCAAAATTCCCAATGTTTATGGAAATAATGACGGAACACTGTTGGGGTCACTTTTTATTGGGACACCCTGTATATGACGTGATGACCGCCATCAAGGGTATCACAGATCGTTCTTCCCGTGTGAAAAACTCACCGTGAAATTTAGCGAGCGGACGCACTAACGTAGCGATCGCATACTGAAATCCTTGACCCTTAGTTGCCTATCGACAATACAAATTTTATGCGGCTCCGATGGCGATTTCGTTGCCGGTTTGGCTTAGCAGTAAAGCGTTGGTCTCGATCAACGTAGTTACTCTACGCCAGGCCCGGTTAGTGCCTGGATGGGTGACCATCTTAGGCGGGTAAACCACCTCGACGAAGAACCAGACACCCAGGTCTACTCAGCCCGAGCCTTTCCTCCTTGGGTAGGTGGGATGAGTACATCGCGTGATGCACTAGACCGTATCCGTGGTTTTTCAGTGTTTGGCTGGTGTGAGTGTTGGCTGGCTGAGGGTCTAGTTTAACAGAGATCAGCGCCGACGTATACGGGATCAAACGGTAGCACATTGATAGCGTGTTCGCGATGATGCGCTGTACAAATCCACATTGCTTTGTTTTACTTTACTTACTAAGGGTCGAGTTTATAGGGCAGCATCCACAATGTTAGCGTTCGTTCTCCAGTCGCAAAACCGTATGCCTAATTAGCGCGCATACCATTGCAATATAGTTACTAACAGATCGGCGTTCCAAAACATTAGCCATATCTCTGAAATATGTTGGGTTCTTATCTTCGTTCCTTAGGCCTTAAGGCTCGAGCTTGTATAATAATGCTAGTGCGACGCCAGACCTACGACTAGGCTACGGTTACCTTTCGAGCCGTACAGCTTCGCCGTTCTTTGTCTCAAACCAAGTAATGTAAGCCATTTGGCGACAAGGGCATTTGTGGCTGAAAAACTTTCCCGAAGTCGTTACGAGATAACAAGACAGCCAAGAGTCGGACCCGCGACTTCTTGATGACGATTCCGATCCCTAATCATGCTTTACAATATGTTGTAGCCTATGCGTTTAGGCC
>Ga0209149_1002833_pt1 | contig 10022 bp, 8 predicted proteins | sample WorMetTyACAVOLI2_FD_187423 | JGI IMG/M metagenome (GOLD analysis project Ga0209149, IMG submission 187423) | Marine gutless worms symbiont microbial communities from Max Planck institute for Marine Microbiology, Germany - Olavius algarvensis... ... | reverse complement strand
CAGTCGACTTAGTCACCACTGAACCTGCAGTCGACATAGTCGCTGAACCTGCAGTCGACATAGTCACCACTGAACCTGCAGTCGACTTAGTCACCACTGAACCTGCAGTCGACATAGTCCCTGAACCTGCAGTCGACTTAGTCACCACTGAACCTGCAGTCGACATAGTCACCACTGAACCTGCAGTCGACTTAGTCACCACTGAACCTGCAGTCGACATAGTCGCTGAACCTGCAGTCGACATAGTCGCTGAACCTGCAGTCGACATAGTCACCACTGAACCTGCAGTCGACTTAGTCACCACTGAACCTGCAGTCGACATAGTCGCTGAACCTGCAGTCGACATAGTCACCACTGCTAGTCGTAGTCATCTTAGTCTTAATCCTGAAACGGGCATACTTGAGTATCACTTCGCAGACAGTGACAGTGATTGTGGATCCCATGTAAGTGGAACAACCAATGGCTCAGTTGTTTCGGAAATCTTTCCGGTGAGCCACTTATATTACCATTTGTACATGCAATATTTGAATAGTTTATCTATTATGTGGAGTGGAGTTTGAATATATTTGTATTATAATAGTTTCAATGACTTTCGGTCATGGCATTTGTTTTCTGGTTGCTGGTCTTGTGAAGTATGACGTTTTGGGGAAATTTTTGTTTGTGTTGCTTGCAGTGAAATATCAAGTGTAAAAGATATAGGCTCTGCACTGTGTGTGTAGTGCTGTATCATTATCGTTTTGGAAGTGGGCAGTGCCATTGACTAGTCAGTTGTTCATAGAAGGTTACTGCTTTTCAAGGGCATCAAACCGCACCATTGTGTCATCTTGTGTTAGGTGACTTTTGTACCCATGTCACTTTAATAGTGCAAGGTAAAGCTAATACTGATATCTTAGACTCGCCCATCCTTGGGGCACACAGTGTTTGTGACTGCCTGTTTCCATTAGTTTGAACTGTGGATATTTACGTGCTGATGCAGCACCAATTAGATGCCACATTTCATTTGCAGTTATGTGTTGAATTTACTAAAAACGGTTTTTTGTTGATGCAGTGCCTTGGAGGCATGATGTCCACTGGAAAATGTCAGCAGCTCACCTCCGTCAGTTCTGTCAATAATATTGATGATAATGGAATTACTGGTGACGTACACGTCTCGGACACAGATGGCCCCGATCTAGTGCCAGATGACCATATTGAAGTGTTGACAACAAATAATAAACGGAAGCGAGTAAGGGACAAGAAGTATAGATGTTTGTATTGCAAATTGGAAGTAGCACAGTTGCCACGTCACTTGTACTCATCGCATGCAGATGAGACTGATATACAGGAACTCCGAGCAACTAAAGATCCGCATAAGAGAAAATTGTTACTGGCTAAGCTGAGACATATTGGGGATCATCAGCAGAATTTGAACACTATTAACCGAGGTAAAGGTAGCCTAAGTGTAGTGTACAGGCCACCTACAGGCAGTTCTACACAGACGGACAGTGCCAAGTATGTGCCATGTCAGTACTGTTTTGGTTACTACTGCAGGAGACAGCTGTGGCGACATGTACGTCGCTGTCCAGTTGCACTTGCATCACATGCAAATTACAATCAGAACAACAAGAAAATGAAGCCTGCTAGAGCTTCAGACCAACTTCTAGTCAACAGTTCAGCAGCTGAAGCTGCTGCAGTCATCAGCAACATGAGGAAAGGAAAAGTTTTCTCAGCAATACGCAATGATACACTTGCACATGAGCTGGCACGAAAGTTAATGTCACGTGCAGGCCATAGCATTCATCATGTTAATTATGTTCGTTCGAGGCTGAGGAAATTGGGCAGGTTGCTGCTACAAGTAAGACAAGAAAATGTGTCATTGAGATCTGCGACACTAAGCACGATTATTGCACCAGAACACTTTAAGAACGTCATTAGTGCTGTTAAAGTAGTTGCAGGGTATGATGCACAGTCTCACAAGTACAAAACTCCATCTGTTGGTATTCATCTTGGGCATGACCTACGGAAGTGTGGACTTACTCTGCAGAGTTCAGCAGTGCAGGCAGGAGACCTTACAACAACGCATAAGGCACAAGCATTCGTTAAGTTGATCACAGATGAATGGAATTACGAGATAGCTGGCGGAGCACGACGAGAACTTCAGACCCAGAAATTCAACCGACCAAACCTGCTGCCACTTACGTCGGATGTAGTAAAGCTGACGACGTATCTTAAGGACACAGTAGTCGAAAATCTGGCAGTTGTCAAGTCTTCTGATGCTGAAGATGTTCGCTTCAGTGCAGCTTTTAGAACCTTGAGTGATGCGATTCTTTCGCAGTTGATACTATTTAATCGGCGGAGACAAGGGGAAGTGAGCAAAGTCACAGTTGACTGCTACAACAAACATGCTCGTAAAGTGACACATTGTGGAGATATTACCAACAGCTTGTCACCACTTGAGCAGCATCTCTGTAAGTTCTACACTCGTATTGAGATACCAGGCAAACGGAACAATTGCGTACCGCTGCTAATGACAGATGATCAGACACACGCACTGAGTTTCATTACTGATGCTGAGTATCGTCAGCGCGCCGGGATACATGAGAGTAACACATTTGTGTTTCCACTGGGCAAAGGGTCATTGTCACACACTCGGGGCCATGATGTACTCAGACACTTCTCTAGCTGTTGTGATGCAGAGAATCCAGAAAATCTGAGGTCCTCACGTCTGCGTAAGCACATAGCCACGATGTCACAAATCTTGAATCTAAGGAACAATGAGCTCGATCAATTAGCTCAGTTCATGGGGCACGATGTGCGTGTGCACAGACAATATTACCGACTGCCAAATGACATTGTGCAGACTGCACAGGTTGTTAAAGTCCTGATGGCGATGGAGAATGGAACGATTGGAGACTACCGTGGAAAGAATTTGACCGATATTGATGTTTCAAATGACATTGGTGAGACTCTGTTGGTGGCTTTGTAAAGTTTGTATTTCGGTAGTAGCTAAAGGTACATTGATGGCTTGATTGATGAACATTGGCTTTTTGTCTACTTTGTCTCCTCGGTTTACTGCCAAAGTCAACTGCACTTTGCAACATAGGATGGTCTTTTCTCGTGTATCTCACTTGTTCTTGCAGTGTGTTTAGATCTCTATTGCACCGTTTGTTAACATTAACTACAGAGGACTTGGCTTGTGCCATACTTTTAAAATTGTGTGAGAATGGCACATATCAGTCTTAAATTATTGTGTTGTAATTTAATAAAGATCTAACTTTTCTAGACATTGTGTGCTACAAACGGCCAAACTTGGCATTCTGAGAACACTTGCTACATGTTCCTTTGAATGTGCATCAGTTTGTTGTTTTGTGTGTGACTGCCAGTGCTTGAAGACACAACTAGTGATGCTGAAACTGAGTCAGAGACTGATCCAACTGATGAAAATATGCCTCCAGACGATCAGTGCAGTCCAAACATATGCAGGACAAGAAGTAAGGGAATCATACGTTTTTATTTTGTGGAACTTGTGTTTGATGAATAGTTTGTTTTCTCCAGCCGCTGCTGGCTATAGCAATGAGTCTGAGAAAAATGAGACAGAGACAAAAAATGATGTAATGCGTAATGTAATCACAATGCATGTTTTGCCGCCTCTGATTTGCTGTTAACAAGCACATTGTGCATTTTACAATCACTAGCTAGTAGCTACGTGTGACAATATAAGAAAGTCGGACAATAGCATTAAGGAAGCCTCTAGCACCGGGCTGGTGGAGTTACACCTGACAGAGAAAGTATAAGTTGTCACCAAGTGAAACCCTCTTAAATGATGAAAGCTGTACAGACATGAAGCAAAATTCGCAACACAGAGCTGGTTGGAAGTAGACAAACACGTGGTTGCTACAGTTGGAGAAGTGAATAGGTCGCTTGTTAACCTCACTGAAGAACGTTTGCATCATTACATCATGGTAGTGGTAATAGCAGATACTGTCGCCACTCGACATCATGCGATGTCCACTGGCGACATCATTTGTCATGTTGTAAGTTCGTCAGCTGGCAGGCTTCGTAGTAATCTAGGAGGTTGGCGTCAGTTTACATCGTCAGTTATGACGATGCCAAATGACACTGTTTATAGCTGCATAGCAAAAAAACTAGGGAGAGAGGGAGAGAAACGTGATCTGCGATTTGCATCACTGTATGTTTTCTGTGTAATTGGTGGTCCTTGCAGATACCATCAACGATGCTGATCCTGAGTCGGACCTTGAGCCAACAGATGAAAGCATGCCTCCGGATGAGCAGAATGATGATGAGTCAAGCCTAGGCATTTATCGGAATGAAAGTATGAGGCTGTTCTTCCTGTTTGGATATTTACTTTTTTGGTTGTTGTGTTGTATTCAAATAGTTTTGGCCGTGTGTGTGGACGTTAAAGCTGCAGAGTAGGCCTGAAATGTTTATAATGTTTGCTGTAGTTTCCTTGGTTTATTGAGGCTTTCGTGTTGTCATATGGTGGTTTGATTTTGCTAATTCTCGGCATAAAATTGGCAGGACGACCTTTCATGGCACCACTCAACTGATGGTATCTGAAGTGACCTGTAGTTTCCTGAATGTAACTTCTGAACCTACTGTCATTACTATTAGACATTTCTATTATAAAATTTGCCATTTGATTTCAAGGCTACTCTAATCTAATCATAGCATGAGCTTGACTGAATGTGAAATGAATGTTTATACATTTGTGGGGATAGGGTTGGGAACACACATGTGGGAATGAGTGATTTTGCTTGGAACAGGGACAAGTTACTGCCTTCATGCAGCTTTTCATTTCCTGCTATAAACTGTAGCAAAACGCTCAACCATATCATTGCTAGCCATCTACAGTAATGCTGAAAATTAAACAAAGCCATTGAAATGGTATGAGAATTGTACTTAACTGCAAGATCAGAATGCAGGGTAGCATCTGTTTTATATTTGTGTAGTTAAGCGAAGTGTAAAAGGTCCTCCTGCAAAAGGATTACTGGAGATACGTCGCAATCGTCGACAGATGAAATGCACAGTGTCCTGTGACAGTGACGACGAATGGATTCCAGCAAAGCGTAAGTGAATTTATGCATATTGACATACTATTCAACTGGCTTTGAGTTTTGGCAGAACAGAAGTTTTCCCTGGCAAATCAACGTTTTTATAGCCCTTTTCCAGATATATTTTGGTGAACAGGCATCAGAATCATATGTCTGCATTTTACTGTGGCAGCCCCCACTGGGTTTCAATTAATCAATCATAATTTTTAACGTGGCTGAAATAACAAATGTTATTGCGAAGTCCACGGGAACGTAGTCGACTGAAACAGATTATTGTAGCAATACGTCAGGAAAGGAATGATTAGACAGATGCGTCTTTAATCGCTGGCAGAAAACAGACAGAGAAGCACATGATTGAATGTCAGGTGGCAGAGAGTTCCAGAGGATAGATGCAGCGATCTGAAAGGAACGGCGACCGGCGGTTGAAAGACGATATGCAGGAACATGCAGCTGGTGTGATGATGATGATGAGTGTAGACACAACGACCAGGCAGATCAGCAACACAAACCAGCTGATCCAAGTATGGTGGAACCAGGCCATGCAGTGCTCGAAACGCCGTGACCGCGACCTTGTAGTCGACCCGTTGTGGTAGACGCAGCCAATGGAGGACTGTGAGAGCGTCAGTGACGGTCATAGTGACTGAGCCAGGACACCAGACGGGTCGCAGCATTGATGAGTTGTTGCTGAAGATAGGCTAGTAGCCTGACCAGGTTTTGACAGGGTTTGATAATAAGCTGCATGCACTTCCCGATGCTCAACCACTATGTAAATAAGGTGACGTGCTATTTTTTTTACTGGCACTGGCAAGGTAAAGTAAAGTAAAGTAAACGTGGATTTGTATAGCGCATAGTCGTGGAGCACCACCTCTAATGCGCTACCGTTTCCTTTAAGTCGGCGCTGATCTCCGCAAGCCAACCCGACAGCCAGGCATCAGCGAACACTGCGAAACCACATGATACGGGTTGGTGCACAACGTGATATGCCTGTTTACTTCCCAGCTTTCGCTGGCACCAAATTATACTGCTTGGTGACAGAGGCAGGTACCGGTATCTACAATCTACACCTCATATCAAACGAACAGCATCAATGTACTGAATGGCTGTATGTAATATTTGTTCAGCTGTCAAACGTCGTCGTCGTGAGCATCAGCCGTGTACCAACATTGACCGGCAGCCAGCGGAGTCCGGCACTATTGCTATCATTACAAGTGGTAGGTGGTCTGAATGCATTGAAGTTACTAATTGTACTGAATGCTGTATGCTTACTAAACTTTAATGACTTTCTTTATTAGGCAAGAAGTTGGCACTAGCGTGGATGACACAATAGCACTAGACCACTGCGGCCTATTAATATTTCGGCAGCGATGTAGTGTTTGGGCCTAAGTGTTTAAGTCTTGTGTCTTGAGACTCATCGAAGACAGAAATAGAAACCTGGGTCTTGGAGATATAGTCATTGGTACCGAACTGGAAAATTAGGAACAATTTCAGAACTTTTATAACCGTTTTATTACATTGCATTGCCACAAGTTAGGCTGCCATTATCGATGTTATTGTTTTTCTTTTTTTTTGGGGGGGGGAGGATCTTGTTAAACTGGGCTTTCTGCTTTTTGGTCCTGCTGGCACTGTTACTTATAATTTACAAGTGCTGGATGTGTTCGTGGTGATCCTCGAGTCTGGAATCTTGGTCTTGAGACTTGAGGATTCATGTAGAAGTCTTGGTCTACATGGCAAGTATTGCGTCTTGGTCCCGAGTGCTGACTGAAGTTTTCAATATTATATATCGGTGTGTTAACTGTGTTTCATTTCCAGCAAAACGTGCCCAGAAGAGATGGTCGTCAGCTGAAAAAGATGAAGTGAGAAGGTTGTTTGCGGTGCACATCGCCACACAGAGGCTGCCAACGAAAAAGGAAATTGAAACTATTGTGCAGTCTTCTCCCGTACTGAAAGACCGGCCTTGGCGTACTGTTCGAGAGCATTTGCGATTTCATTACAAGTGCTGACATATTACTTTGGAACCTGGAATACAGTTGCAGTTTTCTTCTTGTGGAAGTTTGCGCTGTAACAGCATCGGCTGGACGAGTGCTAATGCCGGTGGCATACTGAGAAGGCGGCCGCGTTGCTAACTTCTGTGTTTTCTACGAAGTTATTTTGTTGAGGCTCTTTTCCTCTAGAGCGTTTTACTTTTGGGTCAGGCGGGACTTGCAGTCGGCGCCTTCCGTCAGCTATTCTGCGATCGCGACAACACGAATAACTGCCATTTTCCTTTAGTAAGGTCTCGGTCGAGGTCATTGTTTTGTATGCTTGTGATGCATGGGACTCCTATTCCTGTCATAGAGGAAACAAAATTTCTTGGCATCATCTTCGACCGCAAGCTTACCTTTATTCCCCGTATAAGGCAGCTAAAGGATAAATGCGTTAAAGCATTAAATCTGCTGCGTGTATATTAGCTCATACGTCGTGGGGATCAGACCAAGAAACGCTCTTATTAAAGAAACCCGTTTCTACAATCGATTATAATGTTATCGTTTGTTATTTGTTTCTCTCGTTTCGATTTTATATTATCCAATTTCTCTTCCTCTTAACAGTCAACGTTGTTAAGTATTTCCTTTAGTTTATCTATATATTCAGAGATGTTAAACGAGGGCAAATGCTTGAGGCCGAGGCCAAACACTGAGGCCGAGGTCGAGGTCGAGGCCAAATTTAACAGTTTGAGTCCGAGGCCAAAGTTAAAAAGCTAAACAGAACGCTATATTTCACAGTGAAAATGTATGCCATAAAACACTGTGCAATCATTAATGCTATCATTGCTCTAATAATAGTGAACGCATTTTGACAAGTCAGTCCGATTATTTATTCTGAAGTCCATGCCAGTTCTTCATTGGGCCTAATTGTTTGCATTACATTAAAAAAACCAGGCATTCGAGCGCATCATTTGACATGTGTGCTCAGTGTGAAGACATGATAAGTCCACTCTGAGAGAAGACTCTCTCTACTGGAGCAGAACTGGCTGGCACACAGAACAAACGCTGAAATAGAGGTTGCAGTAATGCGAAGTCAGAATAGAGTTTGGAGGGTGCAGGGGATTCAGCTGTTGAGTCAAAACTGTCAGAGTTGATGAGGATGATATATCCGGAGAGTTGTTTTGATTCAATAGATGTATTTCAGCCTATCAAGTAAGTAACCATTAGTGTGAGTAGCAACAGAATGCTTATTCTTTTACTACAGTATATTCCGAAATCTAAGGGCAGCAGGTTCTTAAAGTTAAATATTAAAGTTCGAGGCCGAGACCAAAAGCTTGAGGCTGAGGCCAAAGGGTCCCGAGGCCAGAGGTTACGAGGCCAAGGCCAAAATTTTGGCCTGGCCTCGAGGCCAGTTTGGCCTCGAGGCTTTAACATCTCTGTATATATTATTTGCTTTTAATTTCACTTTGGCACTAAAATAGCCTAATTTGTGCTGATATGCCGTTAAGAATCTACTCACTCACTCACGCTTGTAAAAGGAAAAGGTAAAGGAGCGTATAGTTCTTCGTGAAATTCACCTCAGAACTACGGGACGCCACTTGTCAATAGGATCACACAGTGTTATCTGCCACCCGACAGCGGTGACCGCCCCGCCTTCACCCCAACCGGGCAGGTTGGTACTCGATTTATCGACCTCGTAAGGATGAAAGGCTGAGTTAGCCTAGTTGGCTATGGAAGGCGAATAGGAAACCGTACCAAAGCTTTCAAATGGTACCATTTTCAATGACTTTGAGTGACCTCTGTCCCACATTTCAAGGTCACGATAATATTCAACGTCAAATAACTCGACTAATAGCGAGTCGTGTATGATCTACCCAATGGTTCCGTTTCCAGTGACCTTGAGTGACCCTTAACCTAGATTTAAAGGTCACAGAGATGCCCTCGACAAATTGTGTGCGCAGCTGACGCGCGATCTGTTTGCGATAGCTAAGTTCTTGTTTTAATACGTAAACACCGAACACTGTGTGACATTTGCAGATGACAACGATTGTCAGTGTCGGTATTTAAAAGGTTTACGCGCATCTCTAAGCACAGTAGACGCACATGTCCCTTTTTCAATATGTTAGATTTTACGCCTATGCAATAAAAACTATGTAGGTGTCCACATGCACTGTAACGATTTGTCGACGTCAGTACAGCATCAAACAAGTTGTCACTTAAAATAAGGCGGTATTTTTTACAGGTTCTCATTTTCGATACCGGTATACTGTTCAGCTCTAAGCACGACTGTGGATCCTGGGCGGTGTTAGGGATGAACGACATTACGACGTGATGGTCGACTGACGAAAGGTCGAATGACAGCGTCGTGGCTGGCACCAAGGCGGTGTATGTCGGCTCAGACGTGACTATCCTATATGTAAGCAGTCGCCGTCTTTAGTGCTGCTGTTGCTGCTGCTGCTGCAACTTCATGATAAGCGCTCCAGTATGTTGAAGCACTTCATCACTGTGGTAGGTATAGTTTTAGCACATTTCTGGTCTTAAAATGTGGACCTAGCCGACTTAGTAATTAATTGATTTTCAATCGACATCGATTGTGACTACACTAATATACGACACGATATGATACGATACACTATTTTAACGGCTCTCGTATATTGATGGTAGCTGAAATTGTCTGCCGCCAAGCTAAAAATGAGTAGCTCAGCTGTAGCAGAGAGGCCGCCCGATCTTTTGTGCCTCTACGTACTTTACTTCAACAGTAACAGTAACAGTAACAACAGTGACTTGTAGTGCGCCCACTACAATCAGACCGATGGCGCATTCCAGAGTTCACACAGTGTTCCCGGTGTAAGCAGCATGTAACAGAAAACTCTTCAGTTTGCTCTTGAATGAAGCAGTCGAACGCAAGAGTTTCAAGTCGGTCGGCAGCCGATTCCAAGCACGAGGTGCGGCAACAGAGAATGCCCTGTGACCAATCTTCCGACTCATTCTTGGTACGACCAAGTCACAG
>Ga0209149_1002832_pt1 | contig 10023 bp, 9 predicted proteins | sample WorMetTyACAVOLI2_FD_187423 | JGI IMG/M metagenome (GOLD analysis project Ga0209149, IMG submission 187423) | Marine gutless worms symbiont microbial communities from Max Planck institute for Marine Microbiology, Germany - Olavius algarvensis... ... | reverse complement strand
GCCAGGATCGTTCGATGTGGAGGACGCTACGACCCTCAGCTGGTCAAGCGCAGCAGTGAGTGAGTGAGTGATCTTCAGAGACACGTCCAGTTGCCAGCGTTGCGCGACTCTTAAGTCCGTCATATTCGTTGTTTTACCGCATATGTTACTGTACGGTATGTGGATACAGCTGCGTCTTATCCAGTAAATTTTCTTTCACTGTCAACATCGACCTGCTACGCTCTTTATACGCATGCACATTCTGCACCGAAAACCATTCAGTGTTGGCTTTGATTTGTGGTAATATACTGACGTCATTTCGGTGTAGTTAAATCTGCATTTTTTTGTCGGCGAGATCCGTTTTCTGTACCGACAGTAGGCAGGCTGTTATTATGGCGTGCGCGCCAGTTGGACACGCCGGAAAGATATTTTACATTGTTTTTATGCACCGGGCGCATTACCGCCGCCGCCGCCGCCGTGTTAGATGTATTCGTGCGCGCGTCACGTGGTACGGAACTGTCGTCGTAGTGTATTCGTTTAGAGTTGGGCAGTTAAGTTAAAAATAGTGAATTAATTCTATTCCGTATCAACATAACAGACAGGCACTTGTAGTGTGGCATATACGGGCGTTCAAAGTTATTCAAGATCAGCGAAAAAGGTACCAATCGACATCCAGTATGTGCTTTCCTATTAGCGGCGAATAATAACCTGGGGCATACAGACAGATTATATAGAGAGGCCGTGCGATGATTCGTGTCACTGACTATTTCGCCAAGTCACTGAAGGTCAATCGAGGTCACTGAAAATGGTACCATTAGAAAGCTTGGGTACGGTTCCCTATCGATTCCATAGCAACTATGGTCGTGTATTTAGCCGTATATTTAGCCGTTTCGACGCAATACACGAACGTGACAGATACAAGCCAGCTAGACACCGCACGACGGCATATTTCTGCGCTTATGCGTAGCATCACGTGACAAAATTGTTTTCTGTCCATGAGAATCATTATGCGGCCTTTCCCTATAGGTGGCAGCGTTAAGCGTTACACCCCGTCCGTACGTCGTCAGTTCGTCCGTCTGTCTGTCCTGTACCAAGCGTTAACTCGGAAACCTTTCAGGAAAGATTACCTACATTAGAAATAACTGGCAGAGCAACTTTGAGGTCAGAAGATCAAAGGTCAAGGTCATTAAGAGCGGGAAAAGGCCAATTGGGCTGCATTTACTTGTTTTAAATTGTCTCTGTATGTATCACACTTATCTTCTCTAGCAGCTCCAGTTTATTTGTCCCATCTACAATGTGGAATTTCTATCCCTAATAAATTCTTAAACTTATAGAGTCAACTTCAGCAACATAGATAGTCGGCCCCGCGGATGCGGCGACTGGTTTCCAATTTTCGCAAATTTTCACACTTTTGCCCGATTTTCGTCAAATTTGAGCCAGGAATGCCTCGCCAACTTCGTTTGTGAGAGTCACCACCGCGCTTGCGTGGCAATCGGAATTTCCGTTTTTTCTCTTACACAGTATTTGTTGTCATTTAACAATTCGATATGGGGTACACATCCAACTGAGCAAACCGGAAGCGAATTTTCCGCCACTTGCGCGATGAACTTCCGATATCACGCATGTTCACGACCAGAGATGGCTGAACGTAATGCAGTATATCTTTTCTGACGCTCTGTCAATTTTTATCCGATCTGCATTAAATCTGGAACGCAGATCCCCCAATACATCAAGGTCACAGTCAATTTTGTAGCGACATAAATGTTACCCGCCATAGTTAGTATGGTAAGTAAGTAAGTAAGTAAGAGTATTTATAAGGCGCAATAATCAAAAAAGTCACGATGCGCCGCAGTCCGTCTGAAACATGAATGTTTTTAGTTGTTTTCTGAATTCTGTGCAGCTGACTTCCTTGTCTCGCAGACTGGTAGGTAAGTTGTTCCATATACGTGGTCCAGCTGCAGCAAAACATCTGTCACCAAAACGACTGTGAACACGAGTGACAGAGCACTTTCTTTCCGAAGAAGACCTGTGGGAGCAAGCAGAACTTTCTGAGGCGAGATGAATATCGTCGGCCATAGCCAGGTACTTTGCTTGACAGCACTTGGTATACCAGGCTGGCAATCTTGAATTCAACTCGTCGTCTGACCGGCAACCAATGAAGTTGACGCAATATCGGTGTGATGTGTTCGCGACGTTTGGCTCCTGTGATCGGCCTTGCCGGTTACATTCTGTACCGATTGTACTTGCCGCAGCGTTACGTCTCAATTAGAGCTTAACATGGAGGCGTATATTGCATGGTTGCTGTTTTATTTCTGTCCGGTTACAGATATATCGGCGACGGTGGCACCGATCGGCGTGAAATTTTGCATGATGGTACATATCGGTCCGGGACAGATTTTCTACTGTTGGGGCGGTACCCCTGGGACCCGCAAATCCGAAATTTTGGGCCTAAATTTTGGCAATTTAACCGCGAATATCTCGAAAATGGTAAGTCGCAGCGTTACGTGACAATTAGAGCTTAACATCAGCTCGACGATGGCTTTCTAAAGACGTAAGTCACGGGGCAATAGCCCCCCCCCCGGGAGTACACCCCCGTATGGAGGGTTTGTATATTGCTGACGCTCTTGTTTTTGTTGTTTGTTACGAGCTGCCGTGTTATTGGTGAATAGAGTTATTGTCACTGTCATTGCGAGTGCGCGACGACTGACTTCCGGTTTTCACGAAGTCACAATTCACGAACGTGACCAACCAACCAAGAACCAACCAACGACATCACGACGCAGACTATCGCACTGTGCGCCTCTCACTGTGTGAGTGAGGCGCGTAAAACGAATACTTTTTCGAGGGTTTGGGTAAACACATACATCGGCCCTGTCGGCCGGCCGACAGGGCCAATCGACTCTGTCGACCAGCACTACATGGGCCCTGTCGGCCACGAGGCGGGGTCCTGACCCTAAGCGACCCACGAGGCGGGCATTTTCTGAAAACTGGCACTAACCCGTACTCCTGACCCTATCCGACCACGAGGCGGGCATTTTTTAAACTGGTCGACAGGAACCCCGTCAGTCGGCCGACAGGGCGATGTAGTGTTTACCTAAACCGTTTTTTCGAATACGTTTAATAAAATGTAAATCGTCCAGCTCTGGTTTACGTCCGCAAGCGCACAGACGAAATGGCGATGAACTCGATCGTGCTGTCTGATGGTGATGGTGATGCGTGACGTGATGAGCGTAGCTAAAGATTCATGGCCGCATTTTCCGCTCGTAAGAAGCATCAACAGCAGCAGCAGCAGTAGTTTATTTGCATGACAATTATGACATCTACAACGGCGCTGTGATGGACATTTGCAGTAGTTTCCGCATTCCGACAAAACGTCAGAATTGAAGCTGTTGAAACTAGACGGAATAATGATGTTACGTTATTTTACACGGTTCTGTAGACATTGGCGCAAGCTCTCTATTCGAAACCGTAGACTACGACATCACTGTTAAGCTTGGCCACTGATTGACAATTGAAGACCTTAGAGCAACAGCAGCACAACTCTGAAAATGTTGTTCTTGCCCAAAATAGCTCAAACTGTTCGTTTTCGTGAGAATTCGAAATCGACCTTGTAAGGTTTTGGGTTCTACTATACGATTGTGTATGAGAAATGACCCAAAAGGATGTGAAACATCCAACCTCCAAGATCATTTAAGCTATGTTTGCTTAGCCTACTTTTCGGTCTCTGATAGAAAGTCCAGGCGTTCTAATGATGGATTACATTGCCAATTACCTTGAGCGGTGTCATAGTCTCTATCTAAAAATACAGCATATACACTGTGTTCAGAAAAAAAACATCAATTTTTGCTTTTTTTGCATAACTCTTAGGAAAAGCAACCAATTTGAATGAAAATTTCAGATAAAATAACGACACTTTTACTGATCTCCGGTTTACATCGCTGCTAGCAAAGAATATGTAAGAAGAATATAAATTATTTTTATGCTGTTAGAATCAACATTTCATTAGCTATTTTGTCTAAAATTTCATTCAAATTGGTTATTTTTCTAAGAGTCAGTTACAGCGGTCGGGCATCATATGTGATCAGTTATTTCTAGTGTCGTATCCGATCTCGACGACTGCTTTATGATGCTGTGCGCGACCTGTTAGCGAAAGCTAGGTTTATTGTTTTCTGAACCACAGTTTGTGTTTTGTTGCGGAGGAACCACGCGCATGTACGGCACGAGATTTGCGAATAGAGACCAGAGATCAACAATATTGTTTCCCATGGAAATATTTTCCAGTGTCGTAGCGAGGCTGGGCAACGTGGGCGGTCTTCCAGGGCGCGTTGGATTCTAGCATTGACGCCGAACTTCTATGTGCTGCCGTTGTCTAGTAAATTGTGTAACGTTGATTTTGTGATTAATTTGCATAGAAGTTAAACTTATTTATGGTCATTGTCACGCATCATAATAATCAATGTATACTTTGAGCTGGGGAACATGAAGTTTTGGGGCGAAAATTTGCTAGAAACCTTCGCTGCGCCTCTCATATTTACCCCCCCCCCCGCCGGGGCGGAGGCTATACGATCAGCTCGGTTTGCTTGTCTGTCGTTCTGTTTGCTGGATTGCTGCAAAAGTAATCAGCCGATTTCATTGAAACTGGTGTTGTCAATGGGCCTACCAATCGGCAGAACCGCAGAACTGATTAACGTTTGGTGGTGATCCGGTCCCGGATACGGATTCTCCGGATCACTTTTCCACTTCCATCACCATTGCGCTCTAGCGGATTTTGGAAGATTTATTAGCATTTCTGATACAGTGACCGGCCGATTTTCATGACACTCGGCGAAATGACTGACGCCGACAAGATAATGAATCTGCATTACTTTGGGAGCGATCCGGCGGACATCCGGATCCGAATGACTCTTGGTTCAGGTCAGACGCCTTGGCGGAGGTTTGCGCTCTCCGAGCACAGTCTAGTTTCCATTGTAACCTTGATGCGTAGTCGACGCAATATTGTATTTTGTTAGAAGTCACGTGACGCATTTTTTACCAATAGCGCTCGTGCTACGTAAAACATTAACTAATGGCCTCTGCAGGTGATCCCATGTCAGTTCGAATCTCAGGATGTACGATTGCTCGGTGCACGGCAGAACCGAGCGGTCCGAGCCGACAGGTTATAAATTTCTGGCGGTAAATGGACAGAAACGGACGCGACGATAATTGGAACCTGAGATCAGATAGTCGAGCCGTGCGCACTTGTTGTCCCTCGTTTCTGCGCTGTTCGGTTTCGCTCGGCCGTTCCGGCGCAATGGACTTAATGACTACCACTCAGTGGGTACTCGGCGTCACGGAGTACTTAACTGCCGTCTGGAACCGCGTATCTAGCAGAGAACCAGCCTTGCCACAGGCGTCCAATCACAGCGCGACAACGATCTTGATTATGAAGAACAAAAGTTTGTTTTATTGTAAGACTTATTGCTTGTCTTTTGCTTGTCAAAAACAAGAAAAGAATGTTGCAATAGTCGCATATTATCAATTTTATCGTATCGATACTTTGCAATTTCGACATTGATGGACAGATATTCGTTTGAGACTGTTTGGAGTCTTCGGCTTAGTACAGGTCCTGCATATTACTACGCGGAGTTGCGTGATAGTTGCTGTCTGTCTGTCTGTCATTCTGTGAGAAGGATAACTAACGAACGCATTTACGGATGTCGACCAAACACGGTAGGCATATGGGCATGGGTGACACTCTAGAAGTGATCATATTTTGGTGTTGATCCAAATACGGATATGGATCTAGGATCAATTTTTATCGTGATCAGGACACTGACGCGCGATATTGATATAGCAATTCCGTCTGTCTGTCTGTCCGTCCGTGACGTTCCGGTATCAGATGAAAATGGCTTAACATATTGTCATAGTTTTTTTCACCATACGTTAGCCCAATCATTCTAGTTATATCAGCATCAAACATCTTCACGAAATTCCACCTGTATTTAGCGCCCCCTGTGGGGGCGCTAAATACAAGTGGAATATAAAAATTTCGCGATTTTCAACCAATAACTCGCTATATCTCGCAAACGATAGAAGATAGCGCCATAGTTACTATAGAAGGCAAATAGGAAACCGCACCCAAGCTTTCGAATGACACCAGTTTCAATGACCTTGAATGACGTCTAAAACAGACTTCAAGGTCACGCTAATAATCAACGTCATGATACAAGATGGAGCTATATTTACAATGACCGACCAATAGAAAGTCGCATATGGTCTATCGAACGGCGCCATTTTCAATGACCTTGAACAACCCCTAACCTGCTTTTCAAGGTCACGCCATTCTTTTACCCTGAATATCTCCGAAATGGCTAAAGATACGGCCATACTTACTATGGAAGGCGAATAAGAAACAGTACCCAAGCTTTCAAATGGTACCACTTTTAATGACCTTTAGTGACCTCTAACCCACATTTCAAGGTCACGATAGTATTCAACGTCAAATAACTCGATTACTACTAAGTCGTGTATGATCTATCCAATGGTTCCGTTTCCAGTGACCTTGAATGACCCTTATCCTAGATTTCGAGGTCACTGGGTGCACGCCGCACGCGACGTATTCTGTGCGCAGCTGACGCGCGACCTGTTTGTCATAGCTAAGTTCTTGTTTACTTTCTTTAACATTGGGAGATACGGCATTTAATCATATATTGCAACTCGCCAGAGGGCGATGCTGCAGCAGCCTTAGCGGAGTGTGCCCTTCCTGAGTGTTCTTGTTCTTGTTATTATTATTATTATTATTATTATTATAGAGCACACTTTATTGACGTTTCACGACGAAAACGTTGCAAAGACACTTCACACTTCACAATGACCGACGCGATACAGTGACCTTGATCTTTGACCTTTTCGCCTAGAAATTGCTCTGCCAGCTGCTCCTCGCGTGGACAACCTCTCCTCGAAGTTTGAGCTTTGTACAGTTTTCCGGTTTCGAGTTAATGGTGGGCACAAGACAGACGGACATACATACATACATACAGACGGACGGACGGACAACGTATAATGTGGCCTTCCAGAAAAACTAGTCGACCAAAGGGGTCGAGAATGATGCCTTCGCCATGCCTCCAAATCTAACTTCAGCGTCGTACAACCTTGACCTATGAACTCCTGACCCCAAATTTTATCTTTCATCCCTTGCCCCGTCGACCATTTTTTGTGCCAGCGAAATCGGTTGGGGAGGAGCAGAGTCGGTTGTGTTGTGTGTTGGCTGTAAAAAGGGCCGGTTTTAGTTTAGCAGATGTTCAAAGTGATGTCCCTTTGCCTTCATGCTTGCACGTAACCTCTTTCTCCATTGACCAACTGCTTCTTCGATAACTTATTGTGATATGCTTGCCCATGAATGAGGCGCTGCATTAAGCCGCTGGTGTCGCGGACAAGTAGGCCTATACACACATTCCTGCATCAGTCCCCAAATTTTGTAGTCAACCGGATTTAGGTCCGGACTGTTTGGCGGACACAGATCAGATAAAATCCAGTGTTTCCTGCTGAAGGACTGGACGGTTTCATGAGCATAAGAGTGACGTCAGAACGCTTCATTTCCATCGTAGCTATTTAACAAGAACTTAGCTATCGCAAACAGATCGCGCGTAAGCTGTGCACACAATACCTTGAGGGCATCTAAGGCATAAATATTACACCGTGACCTTGAAATCTAAGTTAAGGGTCACTCAAGGTCACTGGAAACGGAATCATTGGATAGATCATACACGACTTACTTTTAGTCGAGTTATTTGACGTTGCATATTATCGTGACCTAGAAATGTGGGTTAGAGGTCACTCAAGGTCATTGAAAGTGGTACCATTTGAAAGCTTGGGTACGGTTTCCTACACGCCTTCCATAGTAACTATGGCCGTATCTTTAGCCATTTTGGAGATATTCAGCGTCAAGGAATGGCCTGACCTTGAAATCTGGGTTTGGGGTCGTTCAAGTAAAGGTCATTGAAAATGGCACGGTTCGATAGACCATGTATGAGTTTCTATTAGTCCGCCATTGTAACTATAGCTCTATATTGTACCATTTGGGAGTTATTTGACGTTGAATAATACCGTGACCTTGAAATCTGACTTAGCGGTCACTCAAGGTCGTTGAAACTGGTGCCATTGAAAAGCTCGGATGCGGTTTCCTATTGGCCTTCTATAGTAAATATGGCGCTATCTTGTGTCGTTTTCGAGATATAGCGACTTATTGGTAGAAAATCCCGAAATTTTTATACCCCACCTGTATTTAGCGCCACCGCAGGGTTGACCCCGTCTGAATTTCGTGAAGATGTTTGATGCTGATAAATAAAACTAGATTGATTGGGCTACTGTATTCTGAAAAAAAAACAATGACAATATGTTAAGCCATTTTCATCTTATACCGGAACGTCACGGGCGGACAGACAGACAGACGGAATTACTATATCAATATCGCGCGTCAGTGTGCTGACGCGCGATAAAAACAAAATAATAAAGTAAGTAAAAGTGAAGGGACAAGGAAAGTTGAACACGCATATCATTTGTGAAAGTGTGCTGATGCTGTTTACCGTAAATTATCAAAATTAGTTTATGCTTGTCGAAACTACAACTTTCCGAAGTTGGCGCGTTTTTTGAGACACAGTGTGTCTCTACGGGGTTATCTCACAGATCCCGACGTAAAAATTGCCCCCAGCCAGCTGCTCGCAGTACTACGCGTCCAACAGTTGCATGGCGTTTATGTGCGGTTGATGTTGTTGCCATGGTTACGTTGATGTGATACTTCGCATGTTAGAGTGGCGCCGCGCCGACATGCGACGTCGAGCGTCGACAAACGGCGAAATGTGGCGCGCCGCCGTCAGGTCTTTTCTTCCGTCGTCGTGTCCGTCGGTCCGATCGCCAGAAATAAAGGTTCATTTGTTTACGGCCGGCCGTTCTGGCGGTGCGGGGAGACTGTTATCCGCGCGACGGTCGCCGGCCAACCGGAGGCCGTTGCCGTCCCTGCTCGCGTACGGCCCGCTCACCGGTTTCGCAAGATATAATACACAATTACGCGCCAGGCAAGATTTACTCCCGGTCCGAACGGTCGACAGCGGCGACGCGAGGGGGCCCAGGTGGGGCACGGGCGGTTATTTGGGGGGTGCGCTTTCCCCCGGAGAGAGATGGACGCGGCGGCAGGGTTAGGGGACGCCGGCCCCGTGCCGCAGAGTAAGTCATTATCGTCGGAAATTTACGCGCAATCGCGCGGCCGCTGGCGTGACGAGGCACGTAAACAACGGTTGCGCGGACGCCGCGGGCGCGTTCGCCCCTCCTTCCCCCCCGGGGGGCCCCGAGGTACAACTGCGGCGCCCTCCATCTTCGTCGCCGCTAGATTAATCCGGCGCCCGATGCGTCGTCATGGCAACCGGATCAAACAGAAACTACGACCGAGGAGGGACCGAGGGAGACAGGAGAGGTGCTACTGGGGGAGAAGGAGTGCTTGCTGTTTTATTTCGTAATAAAGTGCACGGCCAGTGGCGGGTGGTGGTCGCTGTTTGGCGAATCGAAAAACGGCGACTTGCTAACTGCGTCCACGTCTGGCTGCGTGGCACAGCAGGGACGACTTACCGTTGTATAAGACCCGCCGGCACACAAGAAGATATGCTTGGATGTCTGTCTTCGTGAACTGAACAGCTGATAAAAAGTATGTAGCCTGCGAGCAACCATAGATCACTTTTGTGAATGTCGTAGAACTTAAACTCAATTGCTTTTATAGGAGGCCCACGACATCGCTTTTTTATTGATATATACCCTGTAGAAAAAGAGAGAAACCTTAACTAAATCTTAACTAATAGTAGGTAGATACATATTACAATCAGTTATATATATATATACAGCTTTATTCGCCAAATATAAATTCATTGGATTTTGTCATTAATAAATTTTTTATGAAGTTATTTAAAACCAGCAACATTCGTATCGTCCAATTATGCCAAGAACTGTTCCATTTTGAACTGCCAAGTGTTCAGCTTGCTCGTCGTCGAAAACTATTTTAGATAAGTTTTGCGTTTG
>Ga0209149_1002831_pt1 | contig 10024 bp, 9 predicted proteins | sample WorMetTyACAVOLI2_FD_187423 | JGI IMG/M metagenome (GOLD analysis project Ga0209149, IMG submission 187423) | Marine gutless worms symbiont microbial communities from Max Planck institute for Marine Microbiology, Germany - Olavius algarvensis... ... | reverse complement strand
ACCAAGTCACCGACTGGGTATTATCGCACTCGCAGTCTCAGCCCTATTAGCAGCGTGTAACACGGTCAGCCTGTGTTCAGTCGGAGAGTCACTTGGGGCACTTAGTGGACTGGAACCATTGTATTGTGTGAGCAGAGCGTGACCAGACTGGGGCACAGTACTCTGCTGTTGAATAGCAAAGCGCCAGAGCAGCGATCTGCATTGATCGAGACCAACGCGTTACCACAAAGCCAAACTGCCAACCATTTTAAGGTACACTGGGCAATTTATGTGCATGGCTGTGTTTAATGCTATTAGTGATTCTCGTCTTGTAGGGATGATTTTCGGCGAGGCATCGTGCAGGGAGATAAACCTGTGATCTATCCGGTTCTCGAGTGGCTGCTGCGACATATGACAGAGCTGAAAGAGCGAGCATACCTTGCTCGTTATCTCGTGAAGATTGACATCCCTCAGGACTTCATGGTTGACTCGCAGATTGCTGAACTCTACGAACAGGTTTGTACATATGAACTGATGAGCAATACTGTGTGCTGGAGCTCAGCTGGCCAGAGACTGTCAATTCATGCTTATTGTAACAGATACGTTGAACAATATCTTGTGCCAGAAACATTGGGTGACTTTAACTTTTGCTAAAACTTAGTTCTTAGCTTTGGTTTTAAACCAAAACTCGGTTTAAAACTCTGTTTAAACCCAAGAGCTTTCGCTAAAACCAAAGTTAAGAAGTAACTGAAGAAATAACTTTGGTGTTAAACCAAATATAGTCTGAACAATTCGGTTTTAAACAGAAGAATTGGCTACTGGATCGATGACTGCTGCAGTGTGTACAACAACTGCGATGGTGAACATGCAGTTTACCACACAGATGGCCACACATCAGTGAATCTTTGTTTATAACAAGTAGCATGGATGTCCGAAGACCACGAAAATGATGCGACACCGGCGACTTGAAGCAGTGCCTCATTGACACGTGGGGAAGCATATCACAAAATGTCTTCAACATAGCTATTGGTCAATCACAAAAGTGGATACGTGAAAATAAAAGGACATCACTTTGAACATCTGGTAAAATAAAACCGGCTCTTTTCAGAGGCACTGGCATCTTTCACAGCAACCAACAGTCTACCGAGGAAGCAAAAGTGAAGAGACAAGGACAGTTGAATATGCTGCACACTGCACCTATCACTGTGCTAAATCTAATATGGCAGTTACCCCTATTTTGTCCAAAACTTGCTGTTTTGTGGTTTGGATGGTTTATATCATTTTTTTGAAAACCATATTTCTACAACATCCAGTCTTTAAGGAGTTCTATTTGAGATAATCTACATTTCACAGTTGTGCAATAGCTATGCTCGAAAGTCTACATACTTTAAGTAAAAAGTTGCAATGAACGAATGCTGCCATATGCCTAATAAACATGTTGTATGCAGATAATTTTTGAAAGTGTGCTGATGCTGTTTACCCAAAATTATCAAAATCAGTCTATGATTGATGAAACTGCAGCTGGCTCGTTTTTTTCTGAGACACAGTATAGTTCTAGCTTAGCTCATGTGTCAGTCATACATTGGTAACTGTGTGCTTTGTATTCATCTTTTTATTATTGTTTGCATTTGCTCCCAATATATAACGACAAGAGAGTTGATGTTCATGGCTGTTGGCAGCTGTATTTGCATATGTTATTATCAGTATTTTTAAATTGTGACAGCTGAGCATCTGACTGAGTATGTCGATGGATGTGTAACAGTATGAACAGCTGCTGCAGTCATTCAAAGAGAATCACAAGCAGCTGATGTCATTGAAGGCCAGCAGCTTTAATACTGCAGACATCAGGAAAGACATCAGCTCAATGGAAGACGAAAAAGACCAGCTGATCAAGAGGGTCGATCGACTTAAACGCAAGGTATAAGTCACTGCGTCGTCAGCACTGCATTATTCTAGCCACGTTTGATCCTTCTGTTGTATGTAAGCTAGAGAATGACTTAGTAACCACTACAGCGGTAATTCCGTGGGGACGGGAAAAGATTCAGAAAATAGTGCGGTAAGACTGCGGTATTGGGGAGCACAGCCATGGTAATACCGCAGTAATGGGTTTCAAAGTCTGCGGTAAAACCGCGGGGAATAATGCGTTAAATGCTAACAAGTAATAAAGCCACTAATAAAGTGACTACAATAGTACAATTTAAGCCGACACACCAAGTCACCGACTGGGTATTATCGCACTCGCAGTCTCAGCCCTATTAGCAGCGTGTAACACGGTCAGCCTGTGTTCAGTCGGAGAGTCACTTGGGGCACTTAGTGGACTGGAACCATTGTATTGTATATGTCAGCGTGAGTGAGGGAAGCAACCAAGCCAAGCTCCATCCACATCTGCACGACCCTGCGGTAATGGGGCGGGGATGGGGACAACCCTGCGGTAATGGGGTGGGGATGGGGACAGCATGTAGCAAACGGGTTGGGGACGGGGACAAGGATATATTTTGTGGGCGGTAATTTGGTCCAGCACCTCTCCCCGTGTCATTCTCTAATGTAAGCTTTAGATACTGCAATGTAATGGTAAAGGTCTGAATACTTGCTGTGACAATTTGAGGCCGATATTGCTGTAAAAACATGAAGCTACCAATTGACTGGCATGTGTTGGTGATCTCATCACACATTATGCAGCCATTTTCCGTGCTAGTGATCACACAACATGCAATGCTGTATGCAGACATTCCACCTCGCATTAATACAACTCCAAGGCAAATTTTGTTGCTTTTGTCATGTGACAACGGTTAAATTATTAGGTATTAATCAGTCATTGCTGATTGTAATTGTGAATTTATTATTATTATTAATTGTTAACAATGTGCATTGTTATATCCTATAGCTTAACAGTCTAGGACTTGAACTATCCCCTACAGTATAGCGTGATTGGTACTGTTGTGGATGATGATGCTGCTGTTGCTGCTGCTGTTGCGCTCGAGTCTTTTCAAGTAGTCGAATGCACAGCAGACTCAGTTGCTGTGTTGATGTCGTGACCGTCGTGTTGCTAATAAAATAGTCATTACCGAGGCTGCCTTTTGAGTTAATCACCAACTTGCAGTATACCTCTCATTAACACCAAACAATCCATCATGCAACACTATTCATTGACATTTTCTGGAAATTAAATGATTTTTATTCACTGTGTTTGACGAATATCTCGCGGCCGGATCGATGACTGTTGCAGTGCAAACAACAACTGATAAATGTTAATGACAATAATGTAGCAATAGCAGTTGTAATTATAGCAGAAACAGCACGAGCTGTGTATATGTTGCTGTCATTATAGCCGACCATTGTAAGAGTTTTCCTAGTTTGTGAGTGAATGTAGAGCAACATTAAGGCTCCAGCATTTACCTAACTGTGCCCACAACCAGTGTTATCTGTCACTGTCACTGATCTCAGCAGTAGCCACAAGTAGCCCTGCTCCCGCACAGAGGCTGTGCGATGCTTTGTGTCTGTCAGTAGCTTCAACAGTACAATATGTTGAGCACAAGTTCCGCTTCAGATTTATGGCTGCTTACAATTCATATCTGTTCTGCTCTTGTCTCTTTGTCGTCGTTGTCCATGCTGGTTGTGATAAACAAAGATTTACTGATGCATCGCCGTCTGTGTGGTAAACTGCACGGTCGCCGTCGCAGTTGTTGTTTGCACTGCAGCAGTCATCGATCCGGCAGCGAGATATTCGTCAAGAATCGCATTTTTTGCCTATCCCACCTGCATTCGATGCCCACCATTAGGGGGTCCCCGTCGAAATATTGCCGTGAGGTTTGGTGTGGATAAACTAGAATGGTGTGGCTACTCGATGGTGAAAAAATTTTGAAGATAAGTTTATTAATTTTGTTAAGAGTCCACAAACGTGACGGACACACAGAGGGACAGACAGGCTGCTCTTGCATAGCATCGTGCGGCAAAAAGTGGCATTTTTGTGAAGGTATAGAAATACAGGGTGGGCGAAAAAATGGACTGTTTCTGAGATCAGATAACTTTGCAACGACTGACGATAGAAAGACATGTAATATATCAAAAGTTACAGAATTTTGTCTAGAATGAAATGCATAATTTGCATGTCAGTGCGGTTAAATATTTTGCCTAATCTGCACAAATCGTCAATACCCCAAAATTGCATTGAATATGACAATGACGCATGAGTTTAGCTCAATTTTCATTCGAAATACAGTAAAATGAGACGATCTCTTAACACATATGGTTAGTCCAGACAAAATGCAACATCACCATCCTTTGCATTGATAATTATTGTCAGTCTTTTTAGCAGCTGATCAGTCGCTTGGTTCAGTGGGTCCTGACTTACCTGAGCCCGGGAGTCAGTCAGAACTTGCTTCAACTGATCAGTGTCTGAAATTTTGTGACGATACACCATCTGCTGCAATGCTGCACACTCCGGCATTTTTCTTATCTTAACGCTCTTATAAGAACTTTGTCGTCGTTTGTTAACAGACCATAAACAGAAATTACGTAACAAATGATGCTTTCACATTTCCAAAGAATATTTAACCACGTCAATAATTAGTAATTATGTTTCTCTAGCTCATTTCTATTAAAAGTTATTAACTCTCAAAAACAGTCCGTTTTTTGGCGCACCCTGTACATTGTTGCAGTAGCATGTCACAGGTAATGGTCTGATTGTTATTTTATAGGTTGAGTCTGCACCAAACAGTGCTCCGATGTTGGCAGTTGCTCGGAACTTACGAATGGAACGAGATCGAGAGGAACAAATACAAAAGCAGAAACAAGAGCAACGCAACTTAGTCAGTTCCAGCTGATTAGTTTTTTTGCCAGTTCTCATGTTTTTGTTGCAGCGGAATGGTTTTTATTAAATCGTGGAGGTAATCGATTTTACGGCTGTGTTGACAGTTTCAATCGTTTTTCTGCAAGATGCTATGCATAGTGCAAATATTGTGACACACGTTGCAGCTGTCGTTGGGTGGTTGTTGGTTGGTTGGTTATGTCGACGTATGGCAGGAAAGCAGCTGGACACATTGAGTTACAATATGGAGCTTCACCTTAGCCAGTGCATATTGTGTTTAGATGGAGCTTGGCAACCCCCATAATTAGGGTACTTATAATGATACCAACTGTACTGAACCTTAAGTAAAGAATTAAGTTCTAACTGTTCTATTCCTAATGCAGGAGTTAATCTCTATTTACAGATTAGTGTGGTTGGTGCAGTCGGCATTTAGGAACAAAAATAGAGTTGTTGGTCTGTACATGGGTTGGCCACGGCAGTAAATGCTTGTACACTTAAGTGCTTTGCTACTTTTGATACTGGCCTGTACTTGAGCTGCCCTCTAGTGAATGCGTTTGCATCATGCATATGTTGCAAAATTTCTTTAGCTTTCTTGTTGATATATGCACCAACTGCTGGTATTGTTAACTGTAAATTAATTGGTATTGCTGTCACCCCAGATTTATATTTTTTAAGTTTTTCAATGAGGAATCAATTCACCATACACTTGTTTGACCACATTCTGACCATTTATCAGATATACAGATAAAATAGATAAAATATTTAAGGTGACCACTTGTCTGGAAAACCTGGAAATGTCGGGGAATTTGACAACTGTCAGGGAAATGTCAGGTTAGTAAACATCAGGGAAATGTCAGGGAAAAATCTTGTTAGGGAAAAGTTGCCTAAAACCGTTTATTGTAAACTGTATATTTGCGTCCATACAGGTATTTATAGTACTAGTACCGACATGATATGAGTAACACTTAACATGCCAAGTGCCATGGGGGATTGCCGTGAACCGTCAGGGAATTTCACGTTGTCTGGAGAGTGGTCATCCCGAATATTTCTGTGTGTATTGTTTGACATTTCTGGGAGCGGTGATCTATGTGAGTAGATTGTGCAGAACGACAACAGAATTAAGAGACTGAACCAGCAGATTAAAGATGCCAAGCAAGCAGCAAGTGGTCTTACACCGCAAGGTTAATGATTGTCTCTGTGTCTTGTCAACATTGTCATGTAGACGTTGTCCATCAGTTGTCATTACTCTTCATTGTGAGTATTGAATGAATGATGACATGTGTCACTGAAGCTCTTGCAGCATGCATATTCATAGACGGTGTTGAAAGTTATGCCATGATTCACCAGAACTGAGTCCTGCTACCATAACACACTGTAGTTCAAACACTTTAAACTGTGTTATAGTTTTGATGTCTTCTTAGAGTTCTTAATGCCAATCTGTTGTCCAACCTTCTGATGATACCAAGACCAACCTCTCTCAGGCCAACTCAGCCTCTCTCAGGCCAACTCAGCCTCCTACCCTCAGCGGGATGGGAAATGAGTAGTAGCTATGGCTACGGGGTGAAGGCCTAGTGTGGCTGATTGGGGCGATGGTGTGTCTGCTAGCTGCACCGTGGGTCCAATTGTCAGTTAGCGCGAGCAATGGATGGCCACATAATGCACTGCGGCACCATTGGCTCATGCCAATCAGCTGCCACTTCAGAGATTGTAAAGCGCTGCTGGTCACAAGTCTGATTCATGTAATTGGCACTATAGCAAGTGTCCAGACCTTGACCATGAGAGTAATGTAAATGTAAATGTCAATTTATATAGCGTATCGTCGCAAAAATAACGCCTCTAATGCGTTCGATGTGCCGAGTACTGTTCAAAAAGAAACGTCTTCAGTGTACGACGAAAACAGTCAATTTGCATGTCCGGCTCACACAAACTGTTTTGGAACAAGTTTCATGTCGTTGGTCCAGCGACAGCGAAGGTGCGACGGCCGTACGCATCGAGCTGAAACCGTGGAACAACGAGTACATGGCGGCTGGCGGAACGAAGATGCTGTCGTTCAGCAACTTGAGCAACCGATGTACACTGCTCAGACAGATAATCCAGTGCCTGGCCATGCAAGCACTTGTACACCATTTGCAGTGCTATCTTGGTCCCAACATTGAATGCAGCACAATATACCATCATCAGCCAATCTAATATTCAAATTGTAAACTGATTTATAGAATTCACCACTACTGGCACTCACCAGATGCCTGCATTATACCTCCCAAGAATACAGGCTTGAACTGCAGATTGACATTCCACTTAGTCCGATATCTGCACAGAACCTGCGCAATCAACAACAAAAAACACAGAAGTAAAACACACATGTTCAAGAACACTCCGCTTTAGTGTTATGAACCCTATGGCTAAACGTCACAAGTGCATGGATTATAGATGGACAACTGCTACGGACTTGGTGTGATTCTATGTGTCACTAGTTTACAGACGCTTCAGAGTCAGACCCAGGGTAGCTTGGTAGTTGGTACTAAGAAAGTTGGGACCTTTGTTTCTTCGCAGAAATGTTCCAAGATTTCCACTACACCCAAAGTGTCCTGACACTTGCAGATTTATGATGTGTGATGGTGTGCTACGGATGCAGATCTGTTCGGACATATCGCACAAGCTGATCCATCACAAGATCATTCCCGTGCCCTTCAGGCAGCCATCAACCGTCTTCCAACCGACTGGCGCCGCCGGAGAGGACGACCACGTCGAACCTGGCTCCGTACCATCGAGTCTGACCTGCAACCGACCAACCTTGGCCTCAACTCGGCATGGCTTCGTGCACAAGATCGTTCCAAATGGCGTTCAGTTGTGGAGACGGCTATGCTCACCGCTGGGCGTGCCACCTGATGATGATGATGATGACGGTGTGCTAGGCCTATCTGTAATCAACAAGATATTATTATGCAGATTGTGTATAAACACAAATTTTATTTCCTGGTGTATGTTGGTGTATGAGTAGGTAGACTTTTCACATCATTATTAGAATAAGTGCACAAGATTACTGTATCAGTACACCAGAAGTGTGACCTATTCAGGAAAGGCCTGCCATGCATCCACACAGATGGTCAGTTATACTGCAGTGTTCTGATGATACGATACTCTTTCCTGTTGTAGGGGCCTACTACAAGCACACTATAGGCAATCAACTATAGAGTGCATAAACACCAGTGAGTTTTGAGTGAGGGTCAAGGAATGCTGTTTGACTCCCCAGTATTTGCATGCATAAATCAAGTTTTACTGTTACTGCTTCCAGTTAGGTGCAATATGGCATGCAATATACCCACCAGAATGGTTATAGCGGTTGGTGATTTGCACCAGACGCCAACTGGGATGGTCACACTGCCCCCAGATTTCTCCATTTTTACCGTGCGACGCATATGCATAGCACGGACTATGCCGTGGCAAGACGATGTCTCACATTGTCGAATCCTGTCCCCTGACAAAACTGAATGGCGGCTTATCTCGGCTACACTCTGCGGATGAGGACGCTGTTTCGTGGCTGACCAATTATGGTAAATGACACGCATACGAGAAGAAGAAGAAGATTGCCAAGATGTTTGTCCGTCTGTCCGTCACACGCCGATTTTCTGTTGAAATGCTAAACATATCATCAATGTTTTTATCGCACGTCAGCACACTGACGCGCGATATTGATATAGTATTTCTCTCTGACTGTCTGTCCGTCCGTCTGTCCGTGACGTTCTGGTATCAGATGAAAACAGCTCATCATATCGTCATAGTTTTTTCACCATACAATAGCCTAATCATTCTAGTTTTACCGGCATCAAAACATCTTCACGAAATTCCGACGGGGTTACCCCCTGCGGGGGTGCTAAATATAGGTGGGGTATAAAAATTTCCTGATTTTCTATCAATAAGTCGCTATATCTCCAAACGATACAAGATATCGCCATGATTACTATGGAAGGTAAATATGAACTCGTAAGCGATCTATCAAATGGTGCCATTTCCAATGACCTTGAACAAACCCTAACCCTGTTTTCAAGGTCACACCACTCTTTGACACTAAATATCTCACAAATGGCTACAGATATGGCCATAGTTACTACAGAAGCAAATAGGAAACCGTACCTAAGCTTTTGAATGGCACCAGTTTCAATGACCTTCAGTGACCTCTAAGCCACATTCCAAGGTCACGGTATTATTCAACGTCAAATAACTCGCAAATGGTACAAGATAGAGCTATAGTTACAATGGTGGACTAATAGAAAGTGATACATGGTCTATCGAACCGCGCCATTTTCAATGACCTCGAAGGACGCCAAACCCAGATTTCAAGGTCAGGCCATTATTTGACGCTGAATATCTCCAAAATGGCTACAGATATGGCCATAGTTACTATCGTAGGCAAATAGGAAACCTCACGCAAGCTTTCAAATAATAGTAGTTTGAATGATCTCGGGTGACCCTAACTCAGATTTCAAGGTCACAATGTCATGCAACCTCAAATAACTCAAAAACAGTCTGTCATAGAGGTATACTTACAATGACCGAACAATAGAAAGTCATATATAATCTATTGAACGGTGCCATTTTCAGTGAGCTTGAACGACCCCCCTACCCCCGGTTTCAAGGTCACGCCATTCTTTGACGCTGAATATCTCTGAAACGGTACGCGATACATAGTTTCAATAGAATACTAATAGCGAGTTACAGATGCCCTACTCAAAAGTGTCATTTTTAATGACCTTCAGTAACCTTGAGTGACTTAGCAAAATATTCAATGATACGAAGCGTCGCGCGGTCTCTCTGTGACAGCTGAGCTTCTTGTCAGTATGCACTGCTGCTTTGCAGCATGCACGGGGTGAAATTATTTTTTGTTGCAGTGAACAAATTTATGGCCAAATTTTTTCATTGTTCAAATGACAATAACAGCAAAAAAAGAAAATAAGGTAAACTGTACTCAAAAATAGACCTGTAAGCCGCAAATTTAAGCCGGCTAGCCATCCGCATATTTTCTAAGCCACAGCTGACCAAAAAAAATCTGGCTTAGCCAATTTAAGCCTAGCCGAAAAATTTGGCTCAGCCACAGGAAAAAAACCATGTTAAATGTGGCTGAACTGTTTACGTCGCTGAATTCTTTTTCGTATAGGTTTCTGTACGCAGGGGCGTCCAGTCAATGTTAAGCATGATGCAAGATGCGTCATGGGTAAAGTAGGGGGGGGGGGGGGACAA